>Ga0068860_100005116_pt1 | contig 13336 bp, 12 predicted proteins | sample KBSSwiS32_FD_66597 | JGI IMG/M metagenome (GOLD analysis project Ga0068860, IMG submission 66597) | Switchgrass rhizosphere microbial communities from Kellogg Biological Station, Michigan, USA - KBS Switchgrass S3-2 | ecosystem: Host-associated > Plants > Roots > Rhizosphere > Soil ... | reverse complement strand
TGGATGTCCCCGACGACGCGGGCTTCGCCCGCAACAGCCCCGGACGCTCGCTGACGCTCGCACCGGGGCTGTCGTCGGGGCCACCAGGCCGATCGCCGGGCGCCTCGCTGCGCTCGGAAAGACCGGGTCGCTTCGCTCCCATCCACCAACCCATGACTGAGTTGAGTTGGGAGCGCTACGTCACCCAGGTCGCCAACCACTGGATGGGAGCGCAGCGACCCGGTTTGTCGCGGCGAAGCCGCGCGCCCGGCGATCGGCCCCATGGCCGCGACGACTGCGCCGAAGCGAGCGCAGCGAGCGACAGCGCCTGCGAGCGCAGCGAGCGTCGCCACGGACTGGGGGCCGAAGCTCGCGGGGGTAGACAACACGAGTTCCGCCAAAACCCATACGCGCCACCTCTTGCGTTCCTACAGTTCTAGACCGAGGGACAGCACTCGTGGGACAGGGCTGGCGGGCACATCGGCCTGCCTCCCGTAAGGGACGGAAAGGTCTCGTCGATGGACCGTCGCAGGATACTTCTGGTCGTGGCCGTGCTCGTGGCAGCACTCGGCTCCACGCTCGTCTTCCTCTACACCAAGGGTGCCGACACCCGGGCGGAGAAGAAGTTCGACACCGTGGAGGTGCTCGAGGCCACCGCGGTCATCAACCCGGGCGAGAGGTTCGAGGACGCGCAGACCGCCGGCAAGCTGGCGCTCAAGCCCGTGGCCCAGGACGCCCTGCTCGACGGCTACCAGACCACGACCGACTCACTCGCCGGCACGGTCTCGCTGGGCACCATCTACCCGGGCGAGCAGATCATCAAGGCGAAGTGGGGCACCTCGGTCGCCGTGCAGTCCGCCCTGCAGCTGCCGGACCCGGGGCTGATGAGCGCGACGGTCAACCTGACCGACCCCGCCCGGGTGGCGGGCTTCGTCAACCCGGGTTCGACCGTGGCGGTGTTCTTCACCGGCACCGACCCGCAGTCGGGATCGCCCTTCACCCGGTTGCTGCTCGACAAGGTCACGGTCGTGGCGGTCGGCTCGACCACACCGGTGTCCACGACCACCACCGACCCGACCGGCGCCTCGACCACCGAACAGCTACCGCGGACCCTGATCACCCTGGCGCTGACCCAGCAACAGGTAGAGAAGGTCACCTTCGCCGCCTCCAACGGAGAGCTGTCGTTCGCCCTGCTCGGTGACAAGAGCGTGGTGCAGGCGGACACGGTCGGCGTCGACGCGACCAACCTCTTCAAGTGAGGAACTGAGACCTCATGCCCGTTGTCGTTGACCCTGACCCGATGGTCGTGGAGACCCTGCTGGCGTCGATGCCGGCAGGGGCCCACGGCGTCGAGTCCGTCGACCGTCTCAACGCCTGGCTGTCCTCGCACTCCGACGAGTACGTCGTCGTCCTCGGGCCCACGCTGACCGACGAGGACTCCGTACAGACCTGCGAGGCACTGCGCACGTCGGCACCGGCGATCAGCACGATCCTGGCTCGCGAGCAGCTCACCGGCGAGCTGCTGGGCGCCGCGATGAAGGCCGGCGCCCGCGACGTCGTGCACCACAGCGACTCGGTGGCCATCACCGAGGCCCTCAACCGCGCCTTCGAGCTGTTCGTGGCGCTGCGCGGGCCGGCCGGCGCGATGCACATGAGCAAGGTGATCTCGGTCTTCTCGCCCAAGGGCGGTGTAGGCAAGACGACGCTGTCGGTCAACCTCGCCCTCGCGCTCACCGAGAAGGGCGCCCGCCGGGTCTGCCTGGTCGACCTCGACCTCGCCTTCGGCGACGTCGCCATCACCATGCAGCTGTTCCCCACCCACTCGATCGAGCAGGCCATCGGCTCCGAGGACGCCCTCGACGTCGAGCTCCTCGATGGGCTACTCACCCGGCACCAGGACTCGCTCATGGTGCTCGCCGCACCGCCGCACCCCGACACCCGGGAGCGGATCACGCCGCTGCTGGTGTCGCGGATCATCCGCACCCTGCGCGAGACCTTCGACTACATCGTGATCGACACCGCTCCGGCGTTCGACGAGCAGGTGCTCACCGCGCTCGACGAGACCGACGAGGTCGTGCTGGTCACGACCCTCGACGTCCCGACGCTCAAGAACGTCAAGGTCGCGGTCGAGACCTTCGACGCCCTGCACATCGCCCGCGACAACCGGCACCTGGTGCTGAACCGGGCGGACGACGAGGTCGGCATCAACGCCGACAAGGTCGAGGGCATCCTCGGCATGAGCGTGGACGCGCAGGTCTCCAGCTCGCTCGAGATCGCGGCCGCCACCAACGCCGGCAGCCCGGTGATCGTGAGCGACCCCGACCACCAGCTCAGCGTCGCCGTCCGTCAGCTCGCCTCCAGGCTCGCTGGCGAGATGGTCGGCCCGCTGGGGGCAACCGACGCCCCCACCACCGTGCAGAACGAGGCGGAGGCGAAGACCCGACGCTCGAGGAGGCGTAAGTAAGCCATGAGTCTTGCCGACCGTCTCGCCGCTGCCCGCGGGTCGCGTGGCGACGGCGACCTGCTGCCGGACGACGCGTTCTCCGACACCGGGCTGCCCGACCGCGACCACACCGTCCCTGAACCGGTCTCCCCGGTGGCCTCGGCCGTCGCGGCCGCTGAGGCCGTGTCGGGTGGGAAGCGTCGCGCCGACATCCCGGCCGCCGTCGGCCAGGGCTCGGGCGGGTCGGCGCAGCCCGGCTCCGTGCCGCGCCAGGCCGCAGCGGCCCCCGAGACCGCCATGAGGCGCGGCTTCAACACCTCGCAGAACGACCGCATCGAGGAGCTCAAGAGCAGCATCCACGTGCAGCTGCTCCAGCAGATGGGTCCCCGTCTCTACGACTCGGAGATGGACCAGAACGAGCTCGACTCCGAGGTGCGCAAGGTGCTCGCCGACGTCCTGGGGTCCCAGGACCGGCCGCTGAGCAGCAGCGACCGAGCGCGGGTCACCCAGGAGATCAGCGACGACATCCTCGGCTACGGGCCGATCGAGCCCTTCCTGCGCGACCCGGACGTGTCCGAGGTCATGGTCAACGGCTACGCGAGCATCTGGCTGGAGAAGTCCGGTCGCCTGATGCCGGCGGCCGCGCAGTTCACCGACGAGGCGCACCTGCGGCGGACCATCGACAAGATCGTCTCGCGCATCGGCCGCCGGGTCGACGAGTCCAGCCCGATGGTCGACGCCCGGCTCCCCGATGGGAGCCGTGTCAACGCCGTCGTGCCGCCGCTGGCCGTCGACGGCTCCGCGCTGACCATCCGGAAGTTCGCCGCCGACCCACTGACGGTGCAGGACCTCATCAACTTCGGCTCACTCAGCGCCCGGACAGCGGAGTTCCTCGACGCCTGCGTCCGCGGCCGGCTCAACATCATCGTCTCGGGCAGCACCGGCGCCGGGAAGACGACGACGCTCAACGTGCTCTCGTCGTTCATCCCGGGCGACGAGCGGATCGTCACCATCGAGGACGCCGCCGAGCTCCAGCTCAAGCAGGAGCACGTGGTCCGGCTCGAGTCGCGCCCGGCCAACATCGAGGGCAAGGGTGCGGTGACCATCCGCGACCTGGTGAAGAACAGCCTGCGCATGCGCCCCGACCGCATCATCGTCGGTGAGGTCCGCGACGCCTCGGCCCTCGACATGCTCCAGGCGATGAACACCGGTCACGACGGCTCCATCTGCACGCTGCACTCCAACGGTCCGCGCGACACGCTCGCTCGCATGGAGACGATGGTGCTGATGGCGGGCATGGACCTGCCGGTCCGCGCCATCCGCGAGCAGGTGGCCTCTGCGGTCGACCTGATCGTGCACCAGACCCGCTTCAAGGACGGGACCCGGCGCATCACGCACGTGACCGAGGTCGAGAAGATGGAGGGCGACGTGATCACCCTCCAGGACGTCTTCCTCTGGGACGGCACCCGGGGCTTCGACTCCGAGGGCCGCACGCTGGGCCGGCTCGCGGCGACCGGCCTGCGCCCCAAGTTCCTGGAGAAGATCGCCTACGCCAACGTCACCGTCGACCCGCTGCTCTTCGCACCGGAGCGCTCATGAGGGCCGCGGCTCGCGTCGCGGTCCGCGCCCTCGCGGGGCTGGTGGCCGCCGGCCTGACGGTCCTGCCCGCCGCGGCGATGGCCGCCGACGGCTCGATCACCCACGTCGAGACCTCCCCCGGGAGCCTGCAGGTGCTGGTCTCGGTGCCTGCCGACGCGAAGATCCAGCTGGACGGCGTCAAGGTCACCGTGGAGGGCCAGGTCGCCACGGCGACCGCCGAGACGGCCGGCTCCAACACGACGGTCCGGCGTACGGCGGTCCTCGTCGTCGACACGAGCAAGTCGATGGAGGGAGACCGTTTCGAGGCCGCGAAGGCGGCGGCACACGCCTACCTCGCCGCAGTTCCCGCCGACGTGTATGTGGGCATCGTCTCGTTCGCCGACAGCGTCAACACCGACCTCGCCCCGACCCTCGACCGCGGCGAGGCCAACTCCATCGTCGACGGCCTGACCCTCACCAAGAAGACCCACCTCTACGACGGGGTGGTGCAGGGTGTCCAGGTGGCCGGCGCCGAGGGCCAGCGCAGCCTCCTCGTGCTCTCCGACGGGGCTGACAACAGCAAGACCCCCATCGACGCGGCCATCTCCGCGGTCAAGGACGGCAACGTGCTGACCGACGTGGTCGCGCTCGAGCGCTCCGGGCCTCGCGCCGACCTGGCCGCGCTCCAGCAGATCACCGAGGCGGGCAACGGTCAGGTCATCTCCACCGACCCGGCGGCCCTGCAGGCGGCGTTCGCCGCGGAGGCTGACGTGCTGGCCCGCCAGGTCCTGGTGACCGCGTCGCTGCCCGACGGGTTCGACAAGACCGAGGGCACCATCAAGGTCACCCTCCCGACCGCGGACGGCGCGATCACCGCCGAGGCGTTCTCGAAGGTCCAGCCCGGTGCGCCCGCGATCGTCGCCCAGAGCAGGTCCTGGACCCCGCCGTCGTGGGCGCTGTACGCCGGCCCTGGGGCGCTCGCGGTCGGCCTGTTGTTCCTGGTCGTCCTGCTGGCGCCCAAGAAACAGGCGCAGCTCAGCGCGGCCGACCGGGTCACCCGCTACACCGAGGCCCAGGCGGCGGGCGGACGCTCGGAGGCAGGCTCCTCCCTGCTCGACACAGACGTCACGTTCGCGGCGGCCAAGGAGACGGCGGCCAACGTGCTACGCCGCAACCAGGACCTCGACGCGCGGATCAGCGCCCGGCTCCAGGCAGCGGGCAGCGAGCTGAAGTCGTCGGAGTGGCTGCTGATCCACGGTGGCCTGTTCTTCGTCTCCGGTCTGACCGGGCTGCTGCTGGGTGGCGGCAACCTGCTGGTCGGCTTCCTCTTCGTGCTGATGGGCCTGTTCGGCCCGTGGATGTACCTCGGCTTCCGGCGCTCGCGGCGGCGCAAGGCGTTCAACTCAGGCCTTCCCGACACCCTGCAGCTGATGTCCGGCTCCCTGGCCGCGGGTCTCTCGCTCGCCCAGTCGGTGGACACCATCGTCCGCGAGGGCGCCGAGCCGATCGCCTCGGAGTTTCGCCGGGTCCTGGTGGAGACGCGGCTGGGGGTCTCGCTCGAGGACGCGCTCGAGGGCATCGCCGAGCGGTTCGACAGCAAGGACTTCGAGTGGGTCGTCATGGCCATCAAGATCCAGCGCCAGGTCGGCGGCAACCTCGCCGAGCTCCTCGACACCGTGGCCGCCACCATGCGTGAGCGTGAGTACGTGCGCCGTCAGGTCGCGGCGCTCGCCGCAGAAGGAAAGCTCTCCGCCTGGGTGTTGGGCGGCCTTCCGCCGCTGTTCATGATCTACCTTCTGTTGACGAACTACGACTACGTGATCGTGATGTTCCGCGAGCCGCTCGGCTGGGCGATGCTCGCGGGGGCGGCCACGATCCTCGCGGTCGGGGTGTTCTGGATGAGCCGTCTGGTCAAGGTGGAGGTCTGAGGTGGTCATCCTCTTCGTCCTGGGGGTCGCGCTGTTCCTGCTGGCGATCCTGCTCATCGGCTCCGCACTCAGCACCACGACGCAAGGCGGGGTGACCCGGTCACTGGCCGTCCTCGAGGCGATGACCAACGCCCCGAAGGAGCTCAACCGGGAGCTGGAGAAGCCGTTCGGCGAGCGCATCCTGGCCCCGCTGCAGGCTCGCGCCGTCAGCATCGGCCGGCGTATCTCGGGTGCTGACACCGCGGAGCGGATCCGCCGCAAGCTCGACCTTGCGGGCAACCCGGTCGGCTGGACGGTCGACCGCGTGCTGTCCGGAAAGGTGATCGGCGCCGTCGTCGGCCTCGTGGGCGGTCTCGCGTTCCAGCTGATGCTCAACTCCCCCACGGTCAAGATCATCGTGGTGGTCGGCGCCGTGGTCGTGGGCTTCTTCGCGCCCAACCTCTACCTCTACCAGAAGGCCCACGAGCGGGCCGAGAAGCTGCAGCGCGACCTGCCGGACGCGATCGACCTGCTGACGATCAGTGTGGAGTCCGGTCTGGGCTTCGACGCCGCGGTCCAGCAGGTCGCCCGCAACACCGAGGGACCGCTCGCGGAGGAGTTCTCCCGGGTGCTGCGCGAGATGCAGATCGGCCAGGGCCGAGCCGACGCGCTACGGGCCCTGGGCGAGCGAACCAACGTCGGCGACGTACGAACGTTCGTCGGCGCCATGGTGCAGGCCGACTCGTTCGGTATCCCCGTGGCGCAAGTACTGCGAGTACAGTCCGCAGAAATGAGGGTCAAACGTCGTCAACGGGCCGAGGAGAAGGCCCAACAAGTCCCCGTGAAGATCACTATCCCGCTGATCTTCTGCATCCTCCCAACCCTGTTCATCGCGGTCATGGGACCAGCCGTGCTGAGCATCATGGACAGCTTCTCTAAGTGACATCGACATCCACGCCACGAACGCGCGCGGAGGGAGCGCTCCGCGCGGATAGCCGCGCGCATCCGCGGGGACCCCGAAGAGCATGAGGGTTCGCGAACGGCAGCACGTGCGGCTGAGTGCCGCAGCACGGGCATTCGTCCTCGTGTCGCTGCTGGGTCCTGTCCTGTGGAAGCAGGACGAGGCCGCCCTCGTCGCCCTCATCACGATCGGCTGCGTCTGGGCCCTGAGCACCGTCGCCGACTGGCGGCAGCGGCTCCCGGTCCTCGTGGTGACCACGGTCGAGGCGGCCATGATCGGCGCCATCTGCGGCTTCACCATCCACAAGTCGCTCGCCGTGCTCGGCGCGCTCGCCGTCCCGCCGTTCACCGCCGGCCTCTACCGCTCGCTCCAGGGCGTCGCCCTGGCCCTCTCAGCCCAGCTCACCGCGGTGGTGCTGGTCGCCTTCGCGTCCTACCACGGGGTCACCAACGAGCAGGGGTTCGGCGCGTTCAGCTGGAGCATGACCGGGCTGGGCCTCGGGCTCGTCGGCACCTTCCTGCACTCCGCCCTCAACGAGAAGCCCGACCCCCTGGCGCCCTACCACTACGCGCAGGGGCTGATCCGGCAGCTGATCGACATCTCGGGCGGCCTCGACAACGGTCTCGACCCGGTCGCCCTCGGCGGCGCGATCCTCAGCGCGGTGCGCGACGACCTGCCGACCTCGGCCCTGGTCGTGAGCGTCCCCCGTGGCGACACGCTCACCCCGCTGGTGACCAAGGCGATGGGCGCCTCGGTCAACATCAACGAGTGCGAGGACATCGCGGTCGAGGCCTGGGCGGTGGGGCTGCCCGTCCTGCACGACCATGTCTTCGCCTTCCCGCTCAACACCGAGGCCGGCACCACCGCGATCGTCGCGGGGGTGCTGTCGTCGCGCGTCGACCCCGCACGGATCGGCGTCGAGGACCGCATCCGCAAGCTGATGCGCCGGCTCAGCCCGAGCGCCGTCCACCTCGACACCGCACTGCTGTTCTCGGCGTTCCGTGACGCCGCCACCGCCGAGGAGCGCCGGCGCCTGTCCCGCGAGATGCACGACGGTGTCGCCCAGGACATCGCCTCGCTCGGCTACGTAGTCGACACGCTGCGCGTCGGTGTCACCTCGCCGGAGCAGGCCGAGCGGATCGACATGCTGCGCGATCGGATCTCGGCCGTGGTCGCCGAGATCCGCCGCTCGGTGGTCACGCTGCGCACCAGCGTCGGCCAGAGCGAGAGCCTGGGCACCGCGATCGGATCGATCGCCCGCAACCTGTCCGAGGTGTCCGGCGTGCCGATCCACGTCACCCTCGACGAGCACACGCAGCGGCTGCGTCCCGAGGTCGAGGCCGAGCTGTTCCGCATCGCTCAGGAGGCGATGAACAACGCGGTCCGGCACGCGCAGGCCTCGACGATCGACGTCCACTGCGTGGTGCACGCGCCGGAGGCCCTCATCACGGTCTCCGACAACGGCCGGGGCCTGCAGACCGCCCGGTCGACCTCACACGGGCTGCACATCATGAAGGAGCGCGCGCTGCTCATCAACGCCACGCTCGAAATCGGGGAGACAGCGTCCGGTGGCCTCTCGGTCACGGTCCGCCTCCCCGGAAGCCCTGCGTCCGAGGACCCCGCGTCGGACGCCCTCCATGAAAAGGTCACCGCGTGAGACTCGCGGCTGACAGCACGCTTCCGAAGGGACCCCACCACCCATGACCGCGACCCCCACTACGGTCCTCCTCGTCGACGACCACGAGCTGATCCGCAGCGGCCTGGCCGGCGTCTTCGACCTCGAAGAGGACATGTCGATCGTCGCTCAGGCCGGCTCGGTCGTCGAGGCGCTCAAGAAGTACGACGAGCTCCGCCCCGACGTCGTCGTCGCCGACCTGCAGCTCCAGGACGGCACCGGCCTCGACATCGTCCGCTCGATCCGCAAGGTCAGCAACACCACAGGGCTGGTGGTGCTGACCATGCACTCCGGCGACGACCAGATCTTCGCCGCCATGCAGGCCGGCGCCTCCGGCTTCGTCGGCAAGGACGCCCCCTCCGGCGAGGTGATCCGGGCCGCCCGGCACGCGGCCGTCTCCCCCCGCTCCTTCGTCTGCACGGGCCTGGTAGGCGCGATGATGCGCCGCAGCGCCGCCGAGTCGACGCGGCTCTCCGACCGCGAGCACGAGGTGCTCCTGCTCCTCGCCGACGGCCTCGGCGCGGCTGCCATCGGCGAGAAGCTCTACCTCAGCGAGTCGACCGCCAAGTCCCACATCGCCCGCATCTACCAGAAGCTCGGCGCCTCGAACCGCGCCCAGGCACTGGTCACCGCGATGCGGATCGGGCTGCTCTCCAGCGTGCGGCCCGTCGACAACTGACCGGGGCCACGAGGACGGCCCCGAAGGGGGCTGCCGGCCGCCCGCTGGCGGTCGGCTGACAACTGGCCCCCGTCGCGCGGGCCGGGAGTGCCCGGATCGGCCTCCTTCGTCCTCCGGAGACGCTCGCAGCGGGCTCCTCGGCGCACAGGTGGGCCACGGTGGGATAGACCGCTGACGCTGCGGCCGCGGTAACAGAAACCCCTGGTCAGAGCCGGTTTTCACGCTCAACCGGCCACCCCAGTGTCCGGTGGGAACCGGCATCCGGCGGGAGGTCGCATAGCCCGAACGGGCTATGCCGCCGCCCGCTCGGCTGGACCTCCGGGATTCTGCTCCGAACCCCTCAACCGCAGCCCAAGATTGATCTCACCGGGGCACCCCCGCCCCGCTCGTGGGACCCACACTTTGAAGGAGAAACACCCCATGCTGGACTACCTCCGCATCATGCTGAACGCCCGCACCGCCAAGATGAGCGAGCGCGGCGCCTCGGCCGTCGAGTACGGCCTCCTGATCGCCGGCATCGCCGCCCTGATCGTCGTCGTCGTCTTCGCGTTCGGTGGCAGCCTCAAGGGCATCTTCTCCGACACCTGCTCGAAGGTCACCCAGTCGGCCTCGGTCAAGAGCTGCAGCTGATTCATCTTCCACGGGGCTCCCACGCTCGCCCGCGCGCGGGCGAGGGTGGGGGCCTTCGTGCGGTCTGGCTCCCTACTGAATCGCGCACCAAGAAGGAACCCACATGATCGAGTACCTCCGCATCATGCTCAACGCGCGTGCCGCCAAGATGGACGAGCGCGGCGCCTCGGCCGTCGAGTACGGCCTGCTGATCGCCGGCATCGCCGCCCTGATCGTCGTCGTCGTCTTCGCCTTCGGCGGCAGCCTGACGGGCATCTTCTCCGACACCTGCTCCAAGGTCACCCAGTCGGCCTCGGTCAAGAGCTGCAGCTGACTCTCGGACTCGGACAAATATCGTGAACATCCTTGAGTCCTGGTCGCGCTTCTGGCGCGGCCAGGGCTCGGGGCGCCTCTTGCAGGGGCGTTCCGAGACCGGGGCCTCGGCCGTCGAGTACGGCCTCATGATCGCCGGCATCGCCGCCATCATCGCTGGCGCAGTCTTTGCGTTCGGTGGCGGCTCGACCGGCATCTACCAAGACAGCTGCAAGACGATCTTCGCCGACCACTCGGTCGGCTCCTGCAGCTGATCCCAGACCCCGCTCGTCCCCCTCGGAGCTTCGGCTCCGAGGGGGTTTGTGCGTCCTAGCCCCGGGAGGTCTCGGCGTACCTCTCCCCCAGCGCGATCCGCTGCATGGTCGTGGGGTGGCTGCCGAACCAGAACTGCGACCAGCGATAGGGCGTCGGATCGGCCAGGGACTTCAGCGCCAGCTGCTTCTGCAGCTCGACGAAGGCCTGGGGATCACGGGTGGTCTCCAGCGCCGCCACGTCGGCACGCGTCTCGATCCGGCGGCTGATGCCGTTTTGCACCGGGCTGGTCAGGAACGTCGCGACAGCCACCAGTGCGAGCACCCGCGGCACCTGGCGCGGGTCGCCCACCTGCCCGGCCAGGAGGCCGAGCAGGCCGATCCCGAGCAGGGCACCCGCCGCACCCAGCAGCGAGCCCGTCAGCACGTCGTCGTGGCGCGCGTGCCCGAGCTCGTGCGCCACCACCGAGAGGATCTCGGGGTCGTCCTCGTCGTCGATCAGGTTGTCGTAGACCACGACCCGGCGCGAGGAGCCGAAGCCGGAGACATAGGCGTTGAGGGTCGTCGTTCGGCGCGACGCGTCCGCCACCAGCACGTCGTCGACGTGCACCCCCTCCTGGTCGGCCAGGGCGAGGATCTGGGTGCGCAGCGGGCCGTCCGGCAACGCCTCGAAGTGGTTGAACAGCGGCTCGACCAGCAGCGGGTAGACGAAGGAGCCGAGCAGCACCAGGCCGGCCAGCAGCAGGCCCGCCACCGCCGGCCAGGCGCGCGGCCACCGCCGCGCGACACCGAACAGCACCAGCATCGCGATCGAGGTCGCCACCACCTCGACGGCGATGCCTTTGAGCAGGTCGACGGCGTAGGCGCCCCAGGCCTGGTTCGAGAGACCGTAGGAGAGCACCCGGCGACGGATCAGGACGGCGAACGGCAGGGTCGCCAGCCGCCCGGCGAGGGCGAGCAGCACCACCGCGACCACGACCCGCCACCACCACGGGCCGCGCACCCGGTCGACGAGCCGTGCGCCGACCCGGCTGAATCCCAGCACGCACGCCAGGAGCAATGAGACAGCGAGCGACGACCAGCTCCAGATCCTGGCGAGGGAGGTGAAGTCCTCGGCGCGCTGGAGCTGCCGCCGCGTGAAGACCGACGATGCCGGTGGTGGGTGCAGCGGGCCGCCGGGGATCGGGTCCCAGGGGACGCGCAGGACGGCGATGACGACGAAGGCGAGCGCACCGACGACGGCCACCACGGCGGCCACCCGCCTGCCCTGCTGCACCCGGCCAGTCTGGCAGTCGCGTGGTGGGGGTCCGGAGGTCAGGTCCCGTCGGACGAGTGCGCCGCCAGCGCCTGCAGCCGCTGCCGCCAGCGGGCGGTCAGCTGGCCCTCGGTGAGGCCGAACAGCTGGCGTAGCTCCTCGTCGAGGTCGTGGCCGGCCGAGACCGCCTCGTAGAGCCGCACCAGCGCATCCTGCCCGCGCGCGTCGGCGAGCACCAGGCAGGCCACCCAGGCACTCTCGTAGGCCGCGCCCAGGTGCGAGTCGCTCTGGTCGAACTCGGCCTGGCCGGGCAGCTGGTCGGGGGCGCCGTCCTGGCGGACCTGCGCGATGATCTGGCCGGCGGTCGTGGCGATCGGCAGCTGTACGTCGTGCAGGGCCACGTAGTCGGCGAAGCCCTCGAGCAGCCAGAGCGGCACGCCGGCGGTCAGCGGAGCACCCGTGGCCGCGTGGGTGGCCTCGTGGCTGATCACGACCTGCCCGCCGACCGGGTCGAGGTCGTCGTAGACGTCGGGGTTGACGAAGACGTGCACGTCGGAGCCGGGGGTCAGCGTGCCGTCGACGGACGCGGTGACCGCCGCGATGTTGGTGTAGCTGCCGGGATCGGCGGCCAGCTCGGCGTCCAGGCCGGCCTCGGACGCGGGCACCTCGACGACCAGCCTGCCGGGCCACCGGGGCAGCACGTCGCGCACGACCCGGACGGCGGCCTCGGCCCGGCCGGCGAGCTGGTCGGCCTCCGCGGCGGTCGTGGCCAGCACCAGCGTGGTGTCGGAGCGGCGGACCTCGACGGGCCCGCTGAGCCACAGCGGCGAGCGGCGGTCACCGCCGCCGAAGGAGGTGATCGCGACCCGATCGGCCAGGGACTCGAAGCCGACCAGAACCTCCTCGTGCACCGGCGTGCGGTCGAAACCGTCGAACCGCCACGTCAGGTCGACGGCCGCGTCCCAGCGACCGTTCGCATCGACGGTGCCGACCTCGTCGACGTAGCGCGCGGTGAAGTCGACGACGTGCAGAGCTGCTGCATTGGCCAGCACCGCCGAGAGCAGGTCTCCGGCCTGCGGGTCGTCGCCGGGTGCCAGTTCGGCAGCCTCGCCGTGTCCCGACGTCACGGCGTCCTCGAGCTGGCGCAGCACCCGCGCAGCACCCGCGGGGTCGGGCTGCGCGACCTCCCCGGACGGCGCGGGCGCGACGTAGGGGTCGGTGCGGACCAGCAGGTAGGTGACCAGGGCCACCGCGACGACGAGCGCCGTCAGGACGCCGCCGAGGACCCACGAACGGCGACCCGGCATGTGGAGAGTGTCTCAGCCGGGTCGGCGCGGTCCGCGCCTCGGAGCGGTCAGAGCAGCCGGGTGGCGCCGGCGTAGGGCATCGAGAAGACGCCGGAGACCCGGACGCCCGCGCCGGGGTTGGCGGCCTCGACGATCAGGCCGTTGCCGATGTACATCGCGACGTGGCTGATCGGCGAGTAGTAGAAGACGAGGTCGCCGGGCTGGAGGTCGCCGGAGGAGACGTGCCGCCCGATGCCGTACTGCGCGCTCGAGGAGTGCGGCAGCGAGATCCCGGCCTGGGCCCAGGCCATCATCATCAGGCCGGAGCAGTCGAAGGCGTTGGGGCCGGCGGCGCCGTAGACGTAGGCCTTGCCGACCTG
>Ga0068860_100005112_pt1 | contig 13339 bp, 7 predicted proteins | sample KBSSwiS32_FD_66597 | JGI IMG/M metagenome (GOLD analysis project Ga0068860, IMG submission 66597) | Switchgrass rhizosphere microbial communities from Kellogg Biological Station, Michigan, USA - KBS Switchgrass S3-2 | ecosystem: Host-associated > Plants > Roots > Rhizosphere > Soil ... | reverse complement strand
CGGCGGCCGGCACGCTGGCCCGGAAGGCGGGATAAAGCAGCGCGTCCTTGCTGAGCGAGGCGAACCCGTCGAGCTGGAGGAAATCGTCGAAGAAGGCGCGCCCGCTGTCGCGGAACCGGGGCGAGGCGATCATCCGGTCGACCTGGGCGGCGAGGCCGGAATCAGTCATCAGCGCCCCGCTGCGCGCCGCCTCAAGCAGCGCGTCGTCGGGCGCGGTGTTCCACAGCAGGTAGCTGAGCCGCGAGGCGCGCGACCAGGCGTCGAGCGTGCGGTGGCCGCGCCGCGCCGGATCGGGGACATAGCGATCGATCTGGAACAGCGCCGGCAGGTCCACCAGCATGCCGGTCAGCCCGGCGGCGAGCCCGGCGTGGAAGTCGCCGAGCTGGCGGGCGGCGTCGAGCGAATTCGCGACCAGCACGGCGCGCTCGTCGGCCAGCAGCGGGCGGCGGAAAAGGCGCAGCCCGACGCGGTCGAAAAAGGCTTCGGCGCAGGCCTTGCCCTTGGCGTCAGCGGCGCCCGGCTCGCAGCCGACCAGCTTGGCACGGTGCGCGGGATCGACCACCTGCGCGGCGACGCTGCGCGCCATGCCCTCGTAGTTTTCGAGACCGTTCGGGGTGAGCCCGACCGTGCGCGCACCCGCCGCCAGCATGCCCTGGACCCGCATCTCGGGCTCGAACCGGCCGGATACCTTGATGTCCGCGCCGAATGCGTCGGCGATGGTGGCGCGGTATTGCGCTTCGGTCAGCCGGCGCAGCGACGATGGAACGGCCTCGCCCTCGCCCGCCTCCACCGCCACGGCGCGGGGAAACCCGGCAAGGCTGGCCGCGCCGACGCACAGCGCCGCTGCTGAGGCCAGCGCTGTTTGGACCAGGCCGCGGCCGGGCCGCTGTTTCATACCTTGCTTCACTTGCTGGCTCCACGGGCGGCGGTCGCGGCGGATCCGCCGGGATGGATCAGGAACACCGGCACCGCGCTGAACCTGAAGGCCGAGGAGATCGCCGTGAAACGTCCGGTGCGCGGATCGCGGCCGCCGTCGGCCAGGCTGTGGATGGCCGAGACCATCGCCGGGCACGATGTGGCGGAAAAGTCCGCGGCGTTCTGGCTGAAATGGTGGTAGGTATAGTCGAGGCTGTCGAGCGTCTGGTATCCGAAAGCCTCGCCGTTCATCGTTCCGTCCGGGTTGAAGCGGATCGAAAACCGCATGTCGATGAACCCGTTGTAGGTTTCGACCACCGATTCCTTCTGGCGCATGGTGAAGGCGAACGGCTCGGTCGTGAGCACGCCGCCCACGATCTTCGCCTTCACCTCGGCGGAATAACGGGGATCGGGATCGACATCCATGCTGGCGAAGGACAGCGCATCGCCATTAGCCGCGACTTCGACCGACTGCGCCGCGGCATGGACCCGCAGCGTCACCTCGTCGTCGTTCACGAAACTGTCGGCCCCGCTGAGCTCGATCACCGTCGGGGCGGTCTGCGAACGCAGCGATTTCTCCGCGAGCTTGCTGTCGCCGTAGTCCTTCACGCCAAGGTTGCACCCGGTCGCCCGGACCAGGTTGTTATCGATGCCCTTCGTCCCGTCGGGGCCGGTGAAATCGCCCTTGCTGTCCCGCCCGTCGAGATTGGCGCCGATCGAAACCTTGCCAAGGAATATCTGGTTGCCGCGGTTGAACTGGGGGAAATCCTCGGGGTTGGTGCAGGTATCGTACGCCAGGCGTGACCCGAGGGAGACGAGCGCCCCCTTGCCCGGCGCGATCCCGGCCTCGGCACGCAACCGGTCCAGTTCTGCAGGATCGACGTTTTCCGCCCGCATCGTCCCGGCTAGGCGGACGTTCTTGAGGCCCAGCCGCTCGGCCATCAGCTTGATCAGCTTTTCCCGGTTCGCGGGGCCGCCGTATTGCGCGCGCTCGGCCTCGCTCAGGCTCTGCTCGAACAACTCGAGCGAGCCCACCGACTGCTTCGGGCACGACTGGCTATCGGCCTGGACGGGATAGTACCAGGTCCGCAGGACATAACCGTAAGTGCCGGGCACCTGCGATGAACCCGGCACACCCTGGCCGAACGAGGTCGCGCGCCAGCAAACCAGGGCAAAGCCCGCACAGGCAAGCAGCCCCACAGAACGCATGCGATTGATCCTGGACACCCGTGCTCCCCCGGTAATGGCGACTATTCGCCCTTTTTCACCGCTAGATCAGCATACCCTCCACCACCTCGCCACCCCCAACACCGGCATCGGACCAAGGTTTTTCCGCTCGCAGCGCCTCAGGACGAAGGTGCGGATGGCACCCGGGCGGCCTGCACCCGACGCCGGTATTCGCCGGGAGTGCTGCCGATCCATCCGCGGAACGCCGTGCGAAACGCATCAGAATCGCAGAAGTCCAGTCGCTGGGCGATGTCCTCGATGGTCAGTTCGGTCCGGCTGAGCAGGTCGAGCGCGATTTCGCGTCGGCAGCTGACCCGGATCTCGCGGTACGAGGTGCCTTCCTGCGCGAGCCACCGTCGCAGCGTTGCCGGGCTGCAGCCGAACCTCGCTACGATCTTATCGAAGCTGGGCAGGCGGTAACGGGTGCGCAGTTCCTCGATCGCATGGGCCCTGACCCGCGGCTGGACGCCCGCGGGCGCGAGCGTCTCCAGGCCGCCCAGCAGCGAGAGGCTGCCCGGGGCGCTGTTCGATCCGCGGTCCCGGTAGGAGCGGACCACGGGATAGTCGAGAAAGGCGGCGGGAAAGGCAAAGCCGCTCCACCCCCGGTCCAGCTCCAGTGGAAACGGCAAAGGCGGCAGCTCGAGGCTGGCGAACACCGCGGGGGGATAGTCCAGCGCGAAGCTGACCACCGGCAGCGGGGCGCCGATAAGCCAGCTCAGCTCGCTGTACATCTGAGGCAAGCCGATCAGGTCGATGAAGCAGTTGGTCGCCGTGCGCATCTGGCGAAGAGTCTGGAAGCGCAGCTCGGCAAGCTCGCCGCGGGTGGCCAGTTCCATGAGGCCGGCGCGCCCCTCGAGAGCCTCCATGCAATCGCTTGCCCTCTCGATAGCCTCGCGCAGCGTGCGTCCGCCGCCGAGCCCGAAGGTAACCACCTTCCAGTCGACGGACCGCAGCGGCGGACGGCCCTCGGTAACCTGCACCTGACCAGACAGGGCCGCGACCGCTCCCCTGTAGAGTTGCTGCAGCTCGTCGACCGAAACCTGCTCGCGCCCGGCGAGAAACCGCTCGGGATTGACATCCAGCTGCAGTTCCTCGGCCAGGCCCTTCACGCTGCCGATATTTCTCGCGTAAAGCGACAGCACGCGCCGCGCCATGATCTCGGCGGTCGGCCATCCAGCGGGCTGTTGAGGCGATATCACGGGGTTTGACCTCTACCGGAAGTTTCGCTCACAACGATCGGCCAGATACGCCCGATCGTCAAGTTCCGGCTGGAATTCGCGGTGCAGATCGTGCGCCGGAGATCGCACTGCATAAGCGAATTCAGGGTGTCGCAACGCTGCCAGGAATGGCACAATTCACAGCGAGGCGAGGGTGGTAAATGCTCGCGGAGAGGAACATGATCAAGAAATTGGCAGCGGCTCTGGCCTGCGGTGCGGCGACTTTCGCCACGACCGTAGCGCTGCAGGCCGCCAATGCCCCGACGGGCGGTGTACCGGGAACTCGCGCTTTCGTGCTCAACGGTCTGTACATCGGCGGCGGCGGCGACCCCAAGGGTTGCCAGGCGCAATCGCCGGGCAATTTCGATGTCTATCTGGCCATGCTGCCGCCCGACAAACGGGCCGAACTCTCCCCCCCCGGCAAGCGGGGGGAGCTTCAGAAACAGATGTGGAAGCACTTCGGCTTCCGCCGGATGCGGCTGTGGCCGGGCGACTTCGGCGGCCGGGCGGAAACCGCCAAGCTGCCGAACGACGTCCAGCTTCACGTGAAGCCCACGCCCGAACAGATCCGTGCCATCGCCGAGCTCAACGGCTTCCCCAAGGACCGCGGCTCGCTGGCCTACATGGATCAGACCATCGCCTATTCGAGCTGCACCAATCCCTACGACTTTCCCGAACTCGCCAAGGGCTATGTGCCCTACGAAGGAAAATTTTCGACCGGCATGAACCTCGACGGGAAAGCGGGCTCGCAGAGCTTCACTTCGCCGGACGGAGAAAAGGGCGTCGACAACCAGCTGTGGCGCGCGGTCGGGTGCTACAAGCAGCAGCAGGAAATGAACGATCCCGCCTTACAGGAGAAGGTCATGCTCTCGGCACGTTCGCCGACCCTGATCGAGGTCAGCGGAATCGACGATCCGCACAACGACCCGGACGTGACCGTGCGGGTGCTGACCGGCGCCGACCCGCTGGTGCGCGACGGCGCCGGCAAGCCCCTCGCCCGTGCAAGCTTCTCGCTCGACCCGGACCCGACCCTCGTCAACGTGATGCACGGCCGGATCGTCGACGGGGTGCTCACCACAGATCCGGCCGACATCCGCTTCGTGTTCCGCGAGCAGATCATCGACAACCTGCGGGTGGTTCGCGGCGCGGTCATCCGGGCGTCCTTCCGCCCGGACGGCGGCCTCGACGGCGGTCTTTATGGCTACACCACGCTGACGAGTTATTACGACATGGTCGAACACATGACCCAGGACGGCGCCGACAACGTAGGGGTGTCCTGCGTGGGAATCCGCCAGGCGATCGACCGCTTTGCCGACGGGTATCGCGACAGGGCGACCGGCAAGTTCACCGCCATTTCGAGCGAGATGCGCTTTCTCGCCGTCCCGGCCTTCGTCGTCGGAGCGGCCGCGAGTGCAGGCGCGCAATCGCAGGGCACGATGCGATGAGCGGCAAGCTCTCGCGCCTTGCACTGGCGGTGGCGGCAGGCCTTGCCGGGTTCGGCATGGTGGGCTCCACCACCTCGTTCGGGGGCCCCTCCCTGTCGGCACCGCAGCCGACCGTGCGGCGGCTGACCGAGGCACAATACCGCGCCGCGATCGCCGAGGCGTTCGGGCCCGGGATCGAGGTTGTCGGCCGCTTCGAGCCCGACATGCGGGTCGGAGGGCTCGCCGCTGTCGGCGCCAGTGCGGTGTCGATTACCCCGGCCGGCTTCGAACAGTACGACGCGATCGCCCGCCACATCGCCGAACAGGTCTTTGCAGAGGACCATCGCGCCGAACTGGTCGGCTGCGCACCCGGCAGCGAAGATCCGGACGGCGCGCGCTGTGCCGCCTCGTTCGTTACCCGGGCCGGGCTCAGGCTCTATCGGCGGCCCCTGAGCGAAAGCCAGGTCCGCGGCGCAGTCGCGCGCACTATCGCCGGGGCGCAGAAACTTGGCGGGTTCGACGCCGGGCTCCAGGCGGTGCTGGTCGGTATGCTGACCAGCCCCGACTTCCTCTTCCGCATCGACGTGCCTGCCCGCGCCGGTGCTCGCGACGCGATCGACAGCTATTCCAAGGCGACGCGGCTCAGCTTCCTGCTCTGGAACGCCCCGCCCGACGACGCCCTGCTCGCCGCCGCGGCGTCGAACTCGCTCGACACCCCGGAAGGCCTGCGGACGCAAGTCGACCGGATGATCGCCTCACCCCGCTTTACCGAAGGCGTGCGCGCGTTTTTCGACGACTTCCTGCAATTGCGGGATATCGACAACCTGTCGAAGGACGCGCTGATCTACCCCGCGTTCTCGACCACCGTCGCGGCCGCGGCGCGCGAGCAGACGCTGCGCACGATCACCGACCTGCTGGTCGACAACAAGGGCGATTACCGCGACCTCTTCACCACCCGCCGCTTTGCCATGACCCGCGCGCTCGGGCCGATCTACAACGTGCCGGTCACCGCGTCGGGCTGGTCGATCTACGAATTTCCGGAAGGGGACCCGCGGATCGGGCTGCTGACCCAGGCCAGCCTCCTGGCGCTCCATTCGCACCCGGGACGGACCTCGCCGACGCTGCGGGGCAAGTCGATCCGCGAGACCCTGCTCTGCCAGGAGATTTCCCCCCCGCCGGCGAACGTCAACTTCGCGGTCGTGCAGGACGTCAACAATACCACGCTCAAGACCACCCGGCAGCGACTCGAAGCGCACCTCAGCGACGAGGAATGCGCCAGCTGCCACAAGGCGACCGATGGCCTGGGCCTTTCGCTCGAGCAGTTCGACGGCGCCGGCAGCTTCCGCAGCACCGAGCACGACGAACCGATCGACGTCTCGGGCAAGTTCGACAAGGTACCGTTCAGCGGCGTGGCCGCGCTGGGGCAGCTGTTCCACGACAGCCCGAAGGTCAGCCAGTGCCTCGTCAGCACGGTCTGGCGCTACGCCAACGGCCGCACGGTGGAGGTGAGCGACCGGCCCGAGCTGGACACCCTCAACGCCAGCTTTGCTGCCAATGGCCATCGCTTCGTCGACCTTATGCGGACGATTGCGCTCGACCCGCGCTTCTACCTCATGCCCCGCGTGCCGCTCGCCCCATCGGTCGTCGCCGCCGACCCTCAACCCAGCCGCCGAGGACGCTCATGACAAAGACTGTTTCGCGCCGCAACTTTCTCCTCAAAGGGGCGCTCGGCGGTGCCGCGGTGACGGTGGGCATCCCGCTGCTCGACTGCTTTCTCGACGGCAACGGCACGGCATTTGCCGCGACCCTCGGCGGTGGCCGGCTGCCGGTGCGGTTCGGCACCTGGTTCTGGGGCTGCGGGATGATCCCGGAGCGCTGGGTCCCGCAGGCTGCCGGGACCGGGTACGACCTCCCGCCCCAGCTCGCGCCGATCAAGGCGGTGCAGGACCGGGTCTCGGTCCTCACCGGGTTCGACGTGCAGCTCGACGGCAAGGCCAACCTGCCCCACATCTCCGGCAACACCGCGGTCCGCACCGGTGAAGCGTCGGACACATGGCAGGGCATTACCGGTCCGACCTTCGACGTGCTGATCTCCGATGCGATCGGCTCCGGATCGTACTTCCGTGCGCTCGACCTGAGCCTCGATGGCAATCCGCAGACGAGCTATTCCTTCCGCAACGGGTCGAGCATGAACGCCTCGATCCCCAGCCCGGCCGAACTCTACCAGAAGATCTTCGGCCCGGATTTCCACGACCCCAACACTGCCGACTTCAAGCCCGATCCCAAGTACATGGTTCGCCAGAGCGTGTTGTCGGGGGTCTCCGAAGAACGCAGCGCGCTGCTCAGGCGCGTGGGCGCGGACGACCGGAGCCGGCTCGACCAGTACTTCACCTCCGTGCGCGAGATGGAGGGCAAGCTCGCCCTCCAACTGCAGAAGCCGCCGCCGGCAGAGGCCTGCGTGCGCCCGGAGGCACCGGTCGCGATCAAGGGCGACATCACCGACCTCGGCGTGCGCAAGGCCAATCACAAGCTGATGACCCAGTTGCTCGGCATGGCGCTCGCCTGCAACCAGACGCGGGCGTTCAACATGAACTTCGATACCGCCGCCGCCGAACTGCGCCGCGCCGGCGACACCACCGGCTATCACCAAAGCACACACGAGGAACTGATCGACCGCGAACTCGGCTACCAGCCGACGGTCGACAAGTTCGCCACCGGCAGCATGGAAGCGTGGGCGGACTTCGTCGAGACGCTCTCCGCCATCCGCGAAGGCGACGGCACGCTGCTCGACAACATGCTGGTCGTCGCGCACTCGGAAGTCTCGTTCGCCAAGAACCACGACGTCACGGGAATTCCGGTGATGCTGGCGGGCCGGGCCGGGGGCAAGGTCAAGCAAGGCCAGCACATCAGGGGCAGCGGCGAACCGATCAGCCGAATCGGGCTGACCGCACAGCAGGTCATGGGCGTGCCGGTCGACAGCTGGGGCCGCGGGGCGATGCGCAGCAACCGGGCGGTCGCGGACATCCTCGCGTAAGGGTGCAGGCGGGGGCTTGCGCGATTTTACCCGGACAAATGAGCATAAAATGGGTGGCTGCTAAACACATGCCGACTACCATTTCGCGTAATCGTAGCGTATAACGTTTACGAATTATGGGGTAGGGGGCTAGTGAATTGGGCAGAATTCTCCGACTCGGCTCTGATTTGGCGCGCAAGAGATGTGGTGGTGTCCATCTCGCCGTTCGCTTGAGTCCGGCAGCCTCGAGCCCGGCGCAGCATGGCAACATGATCAACATTGCTGCGGGGTTGGCGCGCAATGTCGGCGTCGGCCTTAACCGTACGTCACCCGCGCGCACAATTTACGCATCTTCCGGGCAAGATCGAAAGGCTTCCTGCAAGTCGCAATACTGCTGAAATAAGAAGTTCGTCGCTGCAATCCATTGCTCGAGTACTGAAATATTACGTCAACTGGTCGAAGCATGTCGGCGCAGCATATTAACTCGAAGAATTACAAGTGAGGGAGAGAAAAAATGAAAAAGACAAACTCGATCAGGACCATCCTGCTTGCCTCGTGCACGGGATTTATGCTGCTGCCGGCGGCAGCTTATGCGCAAGAGGCTGAAGGCGAAGACACCGTTCCCGGCGAAATCGTCGTGACCGCGACTCGCGATGCGCGCAGCCTCAAGGACGTTCCGATGAGCGTCGACGTCGCCACCGGCGAGGAACTCCAGAAGTTCAACCTGTTCGACGCGAAGGACATTGCCCGTCTTTCGCCCGGTCTCGAACTCACCAACACGAGCGGACGCAACAACACGACGAGCCTGCGCGGCGTGAGCTTCGATCCGGATCAGGGCACCGGTCCCTCGGTGCAGATCTACATGAACGAAGCGACGGTCGATGCCCAGTACGCCTTCACCGCGCTTTACGACATCGACCAGATCGAAGTGCTGCGCGGTCCCCAGGGTTCGCTTCGCGGCACCACCTCTCCGGCCGGCGCGATCACGATCGCGACGCGGCGTCCTAGCTTCACCGATTTCGACGGCTACATGCAGGCCACTGCTACCAACCGTCACGGCTACAACGTCCAGGGCGGCGTCTCACTTCCGTTCTCGGACAAGTTTGCGATCCGTGTCGCCATGCTGGTGGACGGCAACCGCCTGAACCAGGTCTACAACGTCACCCGTGACCAATATTCGAAGAGCCGGACCGAAAGCGCCCGCCTCACGCTCGACTGGCGCCCCTCCTCCGACTTCGAGGCGGTGCTGACCTATCAGTACCTGCACGCCGACAATCGCCAGTTCCAGCAGGTCTTCGGACCGGGCAACAATCCGATCACGCTGGCTCCCTTCCAGGTCGGTACCCAGGAGCTCGCGCCCGGATTCTCGGTACCGATCGTCATCTTCGGCCCTGCCTCGGTGTTCGACCCGGCGGCTGCCGCGCTGCGATCAGGCCCTGCTGCGGCACCGGGCGACTACATCTCGACCCAGAGCGGGTTGTCGCGCTTCCAGAACAAATCGCACCTGATCAACCTCAACGCCAAGTGGGATCTGGGGCCGGCGACCGTCAACTTCATCGGCAATCACACTTACGCCGTGCTCGACCAGGAGCGCGACCTCGACACCGGCAACGCCCTCGTGGAACGCACATTCCCGTCGGTCGTGCGGACGCCGAACAAGGTCGATTCCGCCGAACTGCGGATCACCTCGAACAACACCGAGGGGCTGATCTGGGGCGCCAGCGCCTTTTACTCGAAGCGCACCGGCGTCGTCACTGTCGACCAGGACAGCAACCAGTACTTTACCCGCGCCGTTCCGCTCAGTGCCAACCTGTACCTCCCGATCAACACGCATGTCGTCGTTCCGGTCGACAGCCAGACGCTCTCGTTCGGCAGCACCCTGCGTTACAAGTCGGGTCCGCTCACGATCGAAGGCGCGCTGCGGTATACGATCAACAAGATCAACCAGACCACCGACATCTTCCTGTCGACGCCGGGCTTCACCACTGTGTTCGACGTGGGCGGCGGCGCGGCTCTGTTGATCCCGGTGTCGGCCGGCCAGGTGTTCCCGCCGAACGGTTCGATCGTCCAGGTCGGCGTGCCGGCACAGTTGCAGCGCCGCAAGTACAAGCCGGTCACCGGCGCCGGCAGCATCAGCTATCAGTTCACCCCCGAGCTGACCGGCTACGCATCCTTTGCGCATTCGTTCCGGTCCGGCAGCGCCGGCGTGTCGTCCCCTGTCGGCATTTCCGACGACCTCGTTCTGTCGCGGCCCGAAAAGACGGACTCGTTCGAAGTGGGCCTGAAGGGCACCGCTTTCGACCGCCGGATTCGCTACTCGGTCTCGGCCTACTACCAGAAGTACGACGGCTATCTCGGCCGGTTCGACGGGATTTTCTACAATTGCCGCGACACCAACGGCACTTGCAGCCCGACGGGCGCGCCGATCAACAACGCGACCGACAACCCGCCGACCGACGGTTCCTTCAGCTTCAATTACAACGGCGATGCGACGGTCAAGGGCATCGAGGGAACGCTCGACGGCCGGATCACGGACAACTGGGATCTCGGGATCAACCTGTCTTACGCCCACGGGCGCTACAAGAACGCGCCGCTTCCCTGCAATGACTTCGCCGGAACCGGCCAGACCAACACTGACGGCACGCCGCGGATCACCGGCACCGGCAACGTGAGCTACTGCAACTCAAATGGCCGCCTGGCGGAAATCCCCGACTTCGCCGCCTCGGTGAACAGCGAAGTCCGCGTCCCGATCGGCGACGTCACGCCGTTCGTCCGCGGTCTGCTTACGCACCGGCCCGGGTTCCATTCGACCCGCACCAACTTCGACTACCAGAGCCGCCAGATCCTCGACGTCTATCTCGGCGTCCAGGGTGAGGATGGTCGCTGGGAAGTTACCGCGTTTGCGAAGAACGTGCTCAACCAGCAGCGCATCACCAACATTTCCGACGGCAACGCGCGCGTGGGGCCCTACGATTCGGGCTACCGGCTGATCAACACGACGAACCCGCGCGAATTCGGTTTGACGACCTCCTTCCGGTTCTGACGCTTCGCACCGGTCAGGAGATTGCAAGACACGGCCGGGCCCCGCCTTCACACAAGGCGGGGCCCGCTCGTTTTGCGGGCCGCCGGGGACCGCCACCATCCTGCAGAAGGACTTGCCGCATGAAGACCCGAGCGATGGTCTGCCACGCCCCCGGGAACCCGCTGGTCGAGGAGTGGCTCGACCTTGCCGCGCCCGGCCCCGGCGAAGTCCTGATCGAGATCATGGCGAGCGGGCTGTGCCACACCGACCTCAGCCAGCTCGAAGGCGCCGCCGCCCCCTATCCCTTCCCGATCGTGGTCGGACACGAGGGGGCCGGCATGGTACGCGAGGTGGGCCCGGGCGTCTCGACGATGAAAGTCGGCGACCACGTCATCCCGCTCGGCATCGGCGAGTGCGGGACTTGTCGGAATTGCCGGTCGGACAAGACCAACCTGTGCGAGGCGTTCCTCGCCGACATGGCTGTGCAGCCGACTTCGTTCTCGCTAAACGGCAAGCCTGTAGCTGCCTATTCCGGGGTCGGCTCGCTCGCGCAATTCGTAGTCGCGGCCGAGCGCAACGTGGCGGTGATCCGCAGGGACGTGCCCTTCCATCTCGCCTGTACCGCGGGCTGCTGCGTAGCGACCGGAGTGGGCGCGGTGATGAACACCGCGCATGTCGAGACAGGCGCGAGCGTGGCGGTGTTCGGACTCGGCGGAATCGGGCTCAATGTCGTGCAAGGCGCGCGCCTTGCCGGGGCCTCCCGCATCATCGGCGTCGACATCAACCCGGTTCGCCGCGAACAAGGCGTGCGCTTCGGCCTGACCGACTTCATCGATGTGCGCGAGGGCGATCCGGTCGCCGCGATTCAGGCGCTGACCGGCGGCGGTGTGGACTACGCCTTCGAATGCGCCGGGAGCGTCAGGCTGATGCAGCAGGCGGTCGATTCGACCCGCATCGGCTGGGGCACAACCGTGGTGCTGGGGGTCCCGCCCGATGGCAATGCGCTGCGGCTGCTGCCATTCCAGTTGCAGCTGGGGCGGACGGTGCAAGGCTCCTTCATGGGCAACGTCAAGGGTCGCAGCCAGCTGCCTGGCCTGCTTGACCATTACGCCGCCGGGCGCCTCAACCTCGACGATCTGGTCACGCACCGTCTGCCGATGGCCGAGGTCAACGAGGGTTTTGCGCTCATGAAGCGAGGCGAATCGCTACGGACGGTGGTAGCTTTCTGATTTCGCCGCCTCCCCCCTTCAAAGATATTTGCAAATTATCCATGTTGGTGACAAACTACCATTAATTGCGAACATAACTTCACCATCTTTTACGCATGGTGGCATTCATCGTCCCGGGAGAGACACCACCGCATGGCCAGCGCCGCGACTTCACCAGTAACCCGGTTCGACCGCGAGACCCTGCTTGCCGCGGCGCGCGAACGCACCGGCCTGTCCGACTTTGGCGACACCTGGTTCTTCGAACCGATGGACCACTACATCGCCGCCGCCAACGCCGAGGGCAAGCTGACCGAAGACGGGTTTGCCGGCCAGACCGAGTCGATCCTCAAGGGCCTGGCGAGCCGGCTGCGGATGGTCGACGACATCATGCGCCATCCCGAAATCCTTGATGAGGAGATCGAGGTTGCGGCCGTCATTCTGGGCCTTCCGCGCACCGGCAGCACGATCTTCCATCGCCTGCTCGCCAGCGCGCCGGGGATGACCGCGATCCGCTGGTACGAGGCGCAGAACTATGCCCCCCTCCCCGGCGATGAGCCGGGCAACCCCAAGGCACGCCGCGCCTATGCCGAAGCGATGATCGCCGGCTGGCTCAATCTCTCTCCGGAACTGGCCTCGATCCACCCGCTCGACCCGGACGCCCCGGACGAGGAGATCATCATCCTCGGCCAGCTGTTCATCACCACTATGGTCGAAGGGATGACATTCGTGCCGTCCTTTGCCCGATGGCTTAACGGCTACGACCAGTCAAAGGGTTACGAGGACCTGAAGACCATCCTCAAGTACCTTCAGTGGCAGTATCCGACCCGGCGCGGCAAGAAGTGGATTCTCAAGAGCCCGCAGAACCTGCCCTATGCCGACGTCGTCGCCAAGGCGTTCCCCGAGGCGGTGTTGGTGATGACTCACCGCGATCCGATCGAAGTCGTGCCCAGCTACGTCAGCATGGAAGCCGCGCTCTACAAGCTGAACTCGGTCCATTCGGACGAGGACGTCGGGGGCTTCTGGTTTCCGCGGCTCGCCGAGTGGATGAGCCGTTTCGAAGCTTCACGCGCGCGGATCGGCGAGGACCGGTTCATCGACATCGACTACCGCGAAGTCGCCCGGGAACCGCTCAGGCAGGCGGAACGCGTGCTCGCCCGGATCGGCATTCCACTCGACGCGGCGATTGAGGCGGCGCTGGCCGAGTTCGTGGCCGGCAACAAGCGCGAGCAGCGCCCGCTGCACGATTACTCGCTCGAGCGCTTCGGACTGAACGAAGCCGACGTGCGCGAGGCGTTCAAGTCCTACCGCGAACG
>Ga0068860_100005109_pt1 | contig 13347 bp, 14 predicted proteins | sample KBSSwiS32_FD_66597 | JGI IMG/M metagenome (GOLD analysis project Ga0068860, IMG submission 66597) | Switchgrass rhizosphere microbial communities from Kellogg Biological Station, Michigan, USA - KBS Switchgrass S3-2 | ecosystem: Host-associated > Plants > Roots > Rhizosphere > Soil ... | reverse complement strand
CGCCTGGTCGCGGTCGCGGTCGAGGAAGACCGACTCGATGTGCAGCACGTCGACGCCGTCGAGCAGGAGCGCGAGCCGCTCGACGTTGTCGGGCGTGAAGCGCAGGTCGGTGACGTAGCCGATCCGGCGCCCCGGAATCGTGTCGAGGACGAGCGCGCGCAGCTCGCCGACGCTGCGCCGCTCGGCGTGCTCGCCGGCGCGGTCGCGCCAGGCGAGCTCGATCGCGGTGTCGTCGGGCGCGCCGGCGAGCACCGCGCGCTTGAGCGTGCGCAGCCAGGCGCCGGTCGCGAGCCCCATCGCCGCGATCCGGTCGCTGGCGACGCGGACTTGCGCCTTCTCGTCGATCACGAACGCGAGCACCGGCATCTCGTGGTCGACGATGCACGCGCTGACGCGAAAGAGCGGCTCGTCGAGGAGGACGGCGACGACGCCGTCGCCGCCGTCGGCGCGAGCGTCGTCTGCCGGCACGCCTTCGCTGCGTGCGAAGCGCAGCGTGCTGTCGAAGGTCGCGCTGCGGCGCGTGCCGTCGTCGCCGAGCGCGTGCGCCTCGATCGCCATCGGCACCTCGTAGCGGTGGACGACGTTCCACGTGTAGGCGCGCAGCTTGTGCTCGACCTGCTCGACGAACCCCGGGCCGCCCCAGAGCACGAGCCGCTTCATGCGGCCGAGCCCGAGCGCGAGCAGGTGGTCGAAGCCCGCGAAGTGGTCCATGTGCGTGTGCGAGACGAAGGCGTGCGAGACGCGCAGCAGCACGCGCGGCGCGAGCCGCTCGACCTCGCCGAGGTCGAAGAGCAGTGCGCGCTTCTCGTCGCGGACGTCGACGACGAGCCCGGGCTCGAACGCGTCGGGATCGACCATGCGGGCATCGAGCGTCGTGCGCACGTTGCACACTATGGCGGCAAAGGAGTAGTGGCGATGGCGAAGGTGAGAGTGGCGGCGTTCAGCGTGTCCCTCGATGGCTACGGCGCCGGCCGCGAGCAGAGCCTCGCGGCTCCGCTCGGCCGCGGCGGCGAGCAGCTGCACGCGTGGGCGTGGCCGACCAGGACGTTTCGCACGAAGGTCCTCGGCGAGAGCGGCGGCTCGACGGGCGTCGACGACGACTTCGCGACGGCGAGCTTCGCCGGCGTCGGCGCGTGGATCCTCGGCCGCAACATGTTCGGCCCGGTGCGCGGCCCGTGGCCCGACGACGAATGGAAGGGCTGGTGGGGCGACGAGCCGCCGTACCACGTGCCGGTCTTCGTCCTCACCCACCACGCCCGCGCGCCGCTCGCGATGGCGGGCGGAACGACGTTCCATTTCGTCACCGACGGCATCGAGGCGGCGCTCGAGCGCGCGCGCGCCGCCGCGGGCGGCGGCGACGTGCGGATCGGCGGCGGCGTCGCGACGGTCCGCCAGTACCTGCGCGCCGGTCTCGTCGACGAGGTGCACCTCGCCCTGACACCGGCCATGCTCGGTGGCGGCGAAGCGCTCCTTGCGGACATCGACCTGGCGGCGCTCGGCTTCGCGGTCGTGCGGCATGCGACGAGCGAGAACGCGCTGCACGTCGTCCTCGCCAAGGCCGCGCACCCGCAGTCGTGACCCGCACCGTCGTTGCGCTTGCCGGCGCGCTCGCCCTCGCGACCGCCGTCACCGCGTGCGCGGTGCCGGCGCAGCGCAGCGGCTGGGAAGCCCGGTTGCGCGGCGATGCCGTCGTCCTCCTCGGCGAAGTGCACGACAACCACGAGCTGCTGCGCATGCGGCTCGCCGTCCTCGAGCGCGCGTTCGCCGCCGGCTGGCGGCCGGCGATCGTGATGGAGCAGTTCGACCGCGAGCGGCAGGACGACATCGAGCGCGCGCGGCGCGAACGGCCGGACGACGCCCAGCACGTCATCGACGTCGCCGCGCCGGCGAAGAGCGGCTGGGACTGGGACGACTACCGGCCGTTCGTCCGCCTCGCGCTCGCTCATCGCGTTCCGCTCGTCGCCGGCAACGTCTCCGCCGCCGACACGACGCGGATCGTGCGCGGCGGCTACGGCGCGGTGTTCGACGCCGCCACCGTCGCCGCGCTCGGCCTCGACCGCACCATCGATCCCGCGTGGCAGGCGGGGCAGGAGAGCGAGATCGACGCCGGCCATTGCCACGCGCTGCCCGCCGAGGTCTGGCCGCGGATGGCGCGCGCGCAGTACGCGCGCGACGCGTTCATGGCGGCGATGCTGCGCGAGCACGCGGCGCGTGGCGTCGTGCTGCTCGCCGGCAACGGCCATGCGCGCCGCGATCTCGGCGTGCCGCGCTGGCTCGCCGCGGTCGATCCCGCGCGCGTCGTCGCGGTCGGCTTCCTCGAGACCGGCAGCGCGACGCCGGCGGGCGCGTTCGACGCCGTCGTGCGCGCGCCGCCGGCCGCGCGCGACGATCCGTGCGAGCGCTTCCGTCCGCCTCAGCCGTCCTTGCGCGTCAGCGCGGCGAGGTCCCACTCGCCGGTCGCTTCGTCGTGGCGCAGCACGTAGAGCTGCTCGTCGTCGGCGTCGATGCGAAACCAGCGCCGCCGCGGCGCGAACCAGCGGTCGACGATCGCGCGCACGCCGACGCGGCGCGATCCGAACCAGACGACGAGCGGCTCGGCGTCGCCGCCGAGCCCGGGGCTGCATTCGACGCGAAGCGCCATCGTCGGCTCGTCAGGACGCCGGGTACGAGAGCTTCGGGTACCAGTCGGTGCCGCGACCGCCGGGCGTGAGGTCGAGCAGGTTCCAGAGCGGCGTCGGATCGGGAGCGCCGCGCGGATCCTGGCCGGGGTCGCTCGTGCCGCCGAGCTCGGCGCCCCAGAAGTGCAGCACCTTGCCGTCCTGCTTGACCCAGACGTCGAGCGCCGGCCATTCGCTGCCGTCGGGCGCGAGCCCGCGCAGGTCGCGCGGGTAGTCGTCGCCGACGCTGGCGTAGAACTTGAGGTTGCGCCAGCCGCGCTCGCGCGCGAACGCGAGCTGGCGCTCGACCGGCGAGCGCCCGATCGCGGCGAAGGCGACGCGCTGCACGAGATCGGCGGCCGGGATGTCGATCGCGCCGAGGAACGACGTGCACATCGGGCACGGGCGTTCGCGCTCGGGGCCGTACATCCAGAAGTACGCGATCAGCGTGTCGTGCCTGCCGAACAGGTCGGCGAGGCCGACCGTCTTGCCCGCCTCGTCGCGGAAGCGGTAGTCGCGCGCTTCGCCGCCCGGCGGCAGCGCGCGCCGCTGCGCCGCGACGCGCTCGATGTGGCGACGCAGCTCGATCTCCTCGGCGAGCAGCGCGGTGCGCGCGCGCCGGTACTCGGCGCTTTCGCTCGGATACGGCTTGCCCGCCGAGGCGGCGAGCTCGGCGGCGGGCTTCAGCGCGGTCTTCGTCTCTGCCATCTGCGCTCCAGTTCGACGGTCGCGGCGGGGCTCAGGTTCTAGCACCGCGTGCGACGCTGCGCACGCCATGTCCACGGCGCCACAATGGCCCATGGGTCTGCGCCAGGACGTGCGCTTCTGCAGCGCTGCCGACGGCACGCGCATCGCCGTCGCGACGATCGGCAACGGGCCGCCGCTCGTGCGCGCGTCGCACTGGCTGAGCCACGTCGAGCACGACCTCGAGAGCCCGGTCTGGCGGCCTTGGCTGCGCGAGCTGTCGCGCCGCCACACCTACATCCGCTACGACCAGCGCGGCTGCGGCCTGTCCGACGGCACCGTCGACGACCTTTCGCTCGACCTCCTCGTCGGCGACCTCGAGGCGGTCGTCGACCACCTCGGGCTGAAGCGCTTTCCGCTGCTCGGCTCGTCGCAGGGCGGCGCGATCGCGATGGCGTACGCGCACCGCCATCCCGAGCGCGTCTCGCAGCTCGTCCTCGTCGGCGCGTACGCGCGCGGCGCGCGCCGCCGCGCGACGAGCGATCTCGCCCGCCTCGAGGCCGAGACGCTCGTCAACCTGGTCCGCGTCGGCTGGGGCCGCGACAACGACAGCTTCCGCCAGCTCTTCACCAACCAGTACCTGCCCGAGGGCAGCGTCGAGCAGCACCGCTGGTGGAACGACCTCGAGCGGCTGACGTCGACCCCTGAGGCCGCCGCGCGCACGCTCGCGATGTTCCACGACATCGACGTCACCGCGATCGCCGCGGCGCTCGACGTGCCGACGCTCGTCGTCCACTCGCGGCGCGACGCGCGCGTTCCGTTCGATGAAGGGCGCCGGCTCGCCGCGCTGATTCCGGGCGCGCAGTTCGTCCCGCTCGAGAGCGCGAACCACATCCTCGTCGAGGGCGAGCCGGCGTGGGCGGGCTTCCTCGACGTCGTCAACGGCGCGCTCGCGACGTCGGCGACGACGCCAGCACCGGCGGGGGCGGGCGCGCTCACCGCCGCCGAGGCCGCGGTGCTCGAGCTCGTCGCGCGCGGCCTCGACAACCACGCGATCGCGCTTCGTCTCGGCAAGAGCGAGAAGACGGTCCGCAACCAGGTCTCGACGATCTTCGACAAGCTCGGCGTGCGCACGCGCGCCGAGGCGATCGTGCGCGCGATCGATCGTCGCGACGCCTAGCGCGTCCGGCGCGGGACCGCGGTCCCACGGATTCGCGCGCGCCGCGCGCGATCAGCGCCGCGTCCGGGACTTCGGCCCCATGCGCTGGGTGATCGTCGTGTCGACGATGCCGGTGCGTCGATCGCGACGCCCATCCGCCGAAGGAGACCGCCATGCAAGCCACCGCCACCGACACCCGCCGCTACGCGAGGACCATCGAAGCATCGAAGCGCGTCCGCTGGGACATCGACCGCGACGTCCTCCGCGGTCGCCGCTTCGATCTCGCCGACGAGTTCATGCCCGAGGGGCTCTCGCTCGTCGACGAGCTCGAGTTCCTCGGCAGCGCCGAGCGGCGCCTGCTCGGCCAGGTGCAGGGCCGCACCTACGCCAACATGTTCGCGCTCGTCGAGCGCTTCATCGGCGGCAAGATGCTCGAGATCGGCCGCGGCCACGCGCTCGGCGACCAGACCGCGATGGAGGCGATCGTCCGCCTCACCGACGAGGAGCTGAAGCACCAGGAGCTGTTCCGCCGCGTCGAGCTGCTCGCCGCCGAAGGCATGCCCGCCGGCTACCGCTTCCTGCCGCAGGCCAACGAGGTCGCCGCGTTCGTGCTCGGCAAGTCGACCTGGGCGGTGCTCGCGCTGACGTGCCACATCGAGCTCTTCTCGCAGGCGCACTACCGCGCCAGCATCGCCGCGCGCGACGGTCTGTCGCCGCTCTTCAAGGACATCTTCCTTTTCCACTGGAAGGAGGAGTCGCAGCACGCCGTGATCGACGAGCTCGAGTGGCGGCGCGAAGACGCCAGGCTGGCGTCGGACGGCGAGCGCGACGCCGCCGTCGACGACCTGATCGCGCTCGTCGGCGGCGTCGACGGCATCGTGCAGGCGCAGGCCGCGGCCGACAGCGACCACTTCCTTCGCGTCGTCTCGCTCGATGCCGACGGCGAGCGCGCGGCGCGCGTGCGGGCGACGGTGCTGAAGGCGTACCGCTGGCAGTACATCGTCTCGGGCGCGGTCCATCCGCACTTCCGCGACGTCCTCGCGAGCGTCGTCAGCGCGGCGCAGCTGGCGCGGATCGAGAACGCGCTCGCGCCGCTGACGTACGCGATGCCGAAGCGGCCGTACGTCGACTCGGGAGCGGCGGTGCACTAGCCGGTCAGCGGCGCAGGCGCGTGCTCGGTCGTGCCAGGTAGAACCACTCCTGCCCGGTTTCGGCGGCCGGATTGGGGAAGACGATCATGCCGGCGAATGGCGCGACGACGGCGGTGCCGTCGGCGCGCGTGCCGATGCGCTCGCCGGCGGCGACGCGATCGAAGCTCGACCATGGCTTCGCGAACGCGTCGCCGGTGCCGGTCTTGTCGATCACCTCGACGAGGCTGAGCGATTCCATCGCGGCCGCCGGTTCCGGATCGGGCGCGCCGCTGAGGCCGAGGTGCGCGAGCGTTCGCACGATCGCGCGGTGCGCGACCGCGGGCGCTTCGGGATCGTCGTGGCGGCCGCATTCGAGCGTCAGCGCGCAGCCGCCGACCGAGCGCATGTACTCGGTCGTGCCGATGCCGTACGCCGGGTCGACGTCGAGCTTCGCTTCGGGCATCGACGCGGCGAGCGCGCGCCTGCGCTCGCTGCCCGCGGCGTAGGTCGAGAGCCAGCCGTCGACGGCGCGGCCGACGCCGAGCCGCAATGCGATCGCCTCTTCGCGTGCGGCGAGCGCGAACGGCTCGATCGCGCCGTCGTTGTCGCGCGGGCCGAGGAAGACGAACGGCACCCCCGGCGCGCGGAACGAGTGCAGGTCGAGCAGCACGTCGTGGCCGGCGAGCAGCGGACACAGCCAGTTGGCGACGTGGTCCTCGTGCTCGCGCGGCGTCGGCGTGGGCTGCAGCTTGCGGTTGAGGTTGCGGTCGCCTTCGCGGCGGCCGTTCGCGTACGCGAGCGCGTTCGTGATCGGAACGAACGTCACCTGGCCGGCGACGATCGCCATCTCGCCGCGGTCGATCTCGCCGACGATGCGCTCGATCGCGCGGGTGCCGCAGACCTCGTCGCCGTGCACCGCGCCGAGGACGATGAGGCGGATGCCGGGGCGCGCGGCGCGGTAGGAGATCGACTTGAAGGGCTGCATGGCTGCGACTCTAGACCGTGGTGCGGGAACTCCGGCCGCGCAGCATGGCCGCCGTCGGCACGTATCCTCGCGTGATGCTGCGCCAGCTCGCGACCACGATCGCCGTCGACACGCGCGGCCGCGGCCTGCTGGAGATCACGCCCGCGCTCGAGCGCTGGGTCGGCACGAGCGGCATCGCGACGGGGCTGCTCACGCTCTTCATCCGCCACACCTCGGCGAGCCTCGTGATCCAGGAGAACGCGGCGGCGGAGGTGCGCGGCGACCTCGACCGCTTCATGGCGCGGCTCGTCCCCGACGGCGATCCGATCTTTCGCCACCGCGACGAGGGCGACGACGACATGCCGGCGCACGTCCGCTCGGCGCTGACGGCGACGCAGCTCGCGATTCCGGTCGCCGCCGGCACGCTCGCGCTCGGCACCTGGCAGGGCGTCTACGTCTGGGAGCACCGCGTGCGCCCGCATCGGCGCGAGGTCGCGCTGCATCTCCTCGGCGAGTGAAGGGCAGCGGCCAAGCGCGTCACGGGCACTGAACGACGGCGCCGACGACACTGCACGCGCCGCGCGGGCCCCACAGCGTCGGCCCGAGGCGCTGCAGGCGCGCGCCGTCGCTCGTCCAGCAGCCGCCGGTGTCGCATGAGGTGATCGCGACGGGTGGCTGCACCGGTGCAATCCGCGCCGGCGCCGTCGTCGGCGCTGTCGCAGGCGCCTGTGGCACGCCTGCGCCCGCGACCGGCGGCACCGCGACCGGAGGTTCGGCCAGCCGACCCGCGCGCGGCGGATCCTCGCGTGCCGCGAGGCACTCGCGCGCGGCGTCGCGGCGCGCCGCGACGAGGCGCGGATCGAGCGACGGGGCGGCGCGACCGGCCGCCGAGGTCGAAGCAGCACGCGCGACGCTGCGCGCGCCGTCGCCGAGCGGCGCCGATGCGCTCCGCTCGACGGTCTGCAGCGCGGCGAGGGCACGCTCGCATCCGGGGGCGTGCAGCGGATCGCCGCTCGCGGCGGCAGCGAGTGCCCGCCCGCCGACGACGAGCGCGACGGCGATCACGACGACGAGGCGCTGCATCCCGGTGATGCTGGCAATGCCCGTGCGCATCAGTCAACGTCGCCGAGCGCGCTCGCCGCCGCCTTCGCCTCGGCCTTGGCGGCGTCGAACTCGGCGCGGGCGTGCGCGATCGCTTCGGGCGAGAGGCGATCGACGTTGCAGTAATCGAGCTTCCAGTCGGCGCTCGCGCTCCAGCGCAGCGGCGACTGCACCGTCGTCCGCGGCGCCGGCGCCGACTCGAGCAGCGCGAATGCGAGCTCGAGCGTCGCATCCTGCGACGCGCGGTCGTGCGGGCGGCCGGCGGCGTTGCCGAGCGGGAAGTCGGAGAAGACCAGGCGCGGCACGCCGACGTGCTCGACGATGTCCTTGGCGCAGCCGAGGACGACGCTCGCGATGCCGATCGACTCGAGCCTGCGCGCGATCAGCGCCATCGTCTGGTGGCAGACCGGGCAGTTGGCGACGAGGATCGCGGCGTCGGCGTGGTCGGCCTTGCAGCGCGACGCGACCTCGACGGCGTCGACGTCGATCGTCGTGCGCTGGCTGCGCCGCGTCGGCGTCCCGTGGAAGCGCGGTGCGACGGCGCCGATCCGCCCCTTGGCGACGGCGCGGCGCAGCGCCGGCAGCGGGAACCACGTCGCGGAGTCCTCGGCGGTCGTGTGCTTGCGGTCGATCGCGACGTGCGCGATGCGCACGTCGTGGTCGTGGCGCGTGTCGCCCGAGTAGACGCTGAAGAACTTGGCGCGCGCGTTGTACGGCGCGCCCGGCCCCTGCTCGCCCTGCTCCGGCCGGTACGGCGCCGCGGTCGTGACGAGCGCGACGCGGCACGCCGCAAGCGGCCGCGCCAGGCGAACGAACGGCACCTCGAGGTGGTGCGCCCACTCGTACGGCGCGCCGTAGCCGAGCGCCTGGTAGTAGGTGCGGATGCGTGCGAGGTACGGGATCGCGACGTCGTGCGCGGCGACGGTGCTGCGATCGCCGGGCCCGTCCACTGTGCGTCCTCAGGCGTTCGTCGAAGTCTCGCCGGCCCAGCGACGGACCGTGCCGGCGAGCTGCGCGGCGGCGACCGGCTTGGTCATGTAGTCGTCCATGCCGGCGTCGAGGCAGCGCTCGCGGTCGCCGGCGAGCGCATCGGCGGTCAGCGCGACGATCGGCGTGCGAACGCTGCGTCCGGCGGCGTCGCCGCGGATCCGCCGCGTCGCCTCGAAGCCGTCGATTCCGGGCATGTGGCAGTCCATCAGGATCAGGTCGTAGTGCACCGCCGCGGCAGCGAGGCCGGCGGCTTCGCCGTCGGCGACGACGTCGACGACGCAGCCCATCTTCTTGAGCATCGTCGCGACGACGAGCTGGCTGACCGCGTCGTCCTCGGCGACGAGGATACGCGCCGTGGGGACGTCGCCGGCCGCACCGATCCCGTCCTGCGCGGGAGCTGCCGCGACCGCGCCGAGCGGCACCTCGAACCAGAACGTCGAGCCTTCGTCGACCCGGCTGTCGACGCCGACGTTGCCGCCCATGAGTTCGGCGATCTCCTTGACGATGGCGAGGCCCAGGCCGCTGCCGCCGTGCCTGCGCGTGCTCGACGCGTCGACCTGGGTGAACGCGTCGAACACCGAGTCGAACTGCTCCTTGGCGATGCCGATCCCGGTGTCGCGGACCTCGAAGCGGACACGCACCGCGCCGTCGACGCGGCCGCGCGCGCTCACCTCGAGCGCGATGCGGCCGCGCTCGGTGAACTTGACGGCGTTGTGGAGCAGGTTGACGAGCACCTGGCGCAGTCGCACCGGATCGCCCTCGACGCGCTCGGGCAGCTCGGGCGCGAGCGCGCACGCGAAGTCGATCGGCTTGTCGCGCGCCGTCGTCGCCATCAGGTCGACGACGTCGTTGACGAGGTCGCGCAGCTCGAACGTCGTCGGGTGCAGCGTCAGCCGGCTCGCCTGCATCCGCGACAGGTCGAGGACGTCGTCGATCAGCGCCAGCAGCGCCGTCGCCGACAGGTGCGCCGTCTCGACGAGGCGGCGCTGGCTCGGCATCAGCGGCGTGTCGAGCAGCAGCTCGGTGGTGCCGAGGACGCCGTTCATCGGCGTGCGGATCTCGTGGCTGATCGTCGCCAGGAACTGCGCCTTGGCGACGTTGGCCTGCTCGGCGCGGTGGCTCGCCTCCTCGAGCTCCTCGGCCTGGCGCTCGAGCGCGCGCGTCTTCTGCTCGAGGCTCGTCACCAGCGTGCGCGCCGTCTGCATCGCGCGCCGCACGCGCGCCCGCAGCCGCTCGGAGACGAGGCCCGTGAAGGCGAGGTACGTGCCGAGCAGGTACATCGTCGCCGCGATCGTCAGGCGGTCCGGCCAGGCCGCGTCGGCCGGGCGCCAACGCCAAACGCCGATGGAGTAGAGCAGGTACGCGGCGACCAGAACGTGGTTGAAGTAGATCGCGCGGCGAAAGCCGTCGCCGACCTGGTCGGCGACGCGCACCAGCAGCAGGCAGGCGAAGAACAGGTGCGCCTGCTCGAAATGGCGCAGGTTGACCAGCCAGACGACGATGTCGAGGTGGAGGAAGACGAGACCGAGGTCGATCGCGCCGGTACGGCCGTAGAAGCTGCGCAGCGCGAGCCAGCTGAGGACCGCGTAGGCGACGTTGACCGTCAGCAGCGCGGCGAGCCATGGGCTCGTCAGCGGGACGTCGACGCGGATGTCCTGCATCACGGCGATGACGCACAGGATCGCGAAGCCGACCGCGCGCACCGCCGGGATCTGCACCGTGTGCAGCCGCCGTGCGTTGGCTGCGCGCCGCCGCGCGAGCTCGTCGCGGTCGAGCGAGAAGGTCGTGTCGACGTCGAACGGGGATGCGGGTGCCTTCACCTCTGCCCCCGGGGTTCTGGACGCGCGCCGTCAGCGGCGCTGCGGCACGCCCTGTCGCCGTCGCGCGACCGGTCCGGCGTGCCGCAGCGCGACGAAGGCGTCGTTCGCGCCGGCGGCGCTGCCCGCACCGGCGGACGGTGCGGCGACGGGCAGGTTGTGAACGTGCATGTTTTTTCCGGTGCCGGGCCGTCGGCCGTTTCGCGCCGGTTCCGGAGCGTACCGATTTTTGCGAGGCTTCGTCGCCGCGTCACGACGCTGCGGCGGTCGGCGTCCCTCAGTGGGGTTCGGCGAGGACGCGCCCGGCGACGCGTCCGAGCGTCAGCGCCTGCACCAGGATGCTGAAGATGACGACCGCGTACGTCGTCGTCACGATCGTGTCGCGGCCGGCGACCGCCGTCGGCAGCGAGAGCGCGAGCGCGATCGAGATGGCGCCGCGCAGGCCGCCCCAGGTCATGATCGTGATCGCCGCCTTGCGTTGCGGCCGCAGCCTCGGCACCAGCGCGATCGGCACGCCGACGCTGACGAGCCGGGCGACCAGCACGATGACGACGGCGCACAGCGCGGCCGCGGCCTGCAGCGGCGAGACGGTCAGCGCCATCATGACCAGGCCGATCAGGCCGAACAGGAGCAGGTTCAGGAGGTCGTCGAGGACGTCCCAGAAGTCGAACAGGCGCTTCTGCGTCGCCTCCGACATCGCGACGCGGCGGCCGCGGTTGCCGACGATCAGCCCCATCAGCACGACGGCGATCGGGGCGGAGACGTGGAGCAGCTCGGCGAGCGCGTAGCCGCCGGTCGCGAGCGCGAGCGTGATCAGGATCTCGACCGGATGGCTGTCGACGCGGCGCAGCATGCGCACGCCGAGGAAGCCGCCGGCAACGCCGAAGACGATGCCGCCGACGACCTCGGTGACGAAGAGCAGCGCGGTCGTCGCCGGATCGACGCCGCCGCGCGTGGTCGCGATCTGCAGCAGCGAAAGGAAGACGACGACGCCGGTGCCGTCGTTGAACAGGCTCTCGCCGGCGATCCGCGACTCGAGGCTTTTCGGCACGCCGACGCGCTTGAGCACGGCGAGGACGGCGACCGGGTCGGTCGGCGAGACGAGGGCGCCGAACAGCAGGCACGCCAGCAGCGGCACGGCGAGCCCGAGCACGTGCGTCGCCGCCCAGAACGCGGCGCCGACGATCGCCGTCGAGACGACGACGCCGACCGTCGCCAGCGTCGCGATCAGCCACTTCTCGCGCGCCAGCTCGGCGACGTTGACGTGCAGGCTGCCGGCGAAGAGCAGCAGGCCGAGGACGCCGTGCAGCAGCATGCCGGCGAAGTCGAAGTGCGCCGCGGTGTCGACGGCGGCGGCGAGCGTCGGGATGAACGACGACGCGACGACGGCGACGATCGAGACGACGATGCCGATCGCGGTGATGCCGATCGCGTCGGGGAGGTGGACGAAGCGGTGGTTGAGGTAGCCGAACGCCGCGACCAGCGCGACGACGATCGCGAGCACCTGGAACGTCGTCACCGGCGTGGCGCGGCGCCAGCGCAGCGCATGGTCGGCGCTGCGCTGGCGGCCGTCATTCGTCGAGATGGATGTTCTTCGCCTTCGCGAGCGCGGTCCAGCGCTGGATGTCGGCGCGGATGAACTGGCCGAACTGCTCGGGCGTCATTGGCAGCGGCTCGACGGCCTCGACCGAGAGCCGCTCGCGCAGCTCGGGATCGCGCAGCACCGCGACCTGCGTCTCGTTGAGCCGGCGGACGACGTCGTCGGCGAGCCCCGCCGGGCCGACCGAGCCGTACCACTGCATCGCATCGAACCCCTTGAAGCCCGACTCCTCGAGCGTCGGCACGTCCTTGATCTGCGGGCTGCGGAGGTGGCCGGTCACGGCGAGCGCGCGAACGCGCCCCGAGCGCAGGTGGGGCAGCGCCGCGGCGAGACCGGGAAACATCGCCTGCGTCTGGCCGCCGATCAGGTCGGTGAACGCCGGCGCGATGCCGCGGTACGGGATGTGCAGCATGAAGGCGCCGATCTCCTGCTTGAAGAGCTCCATCGTCAGGTGCGTCAGCGAGCCCTGGCCGGCCGAGCCGTAGGTGAGCTTGCCGGGGTTCTTCTTCGCGTAGGCGATGAACTCGGCGAGCGTCTTCACCGGCACGCCGGCGTTGACGACGAGCACGTTCGGCGTGCCGCCGATCATGCCGATCGGCGTGAAGTCCTTGACCGCGTCGTAAGGCACGCGGCGCGTCGCCGGTGTCGTGCCGTGCGTCGCGACGTAGCCCTGCATCAGCGTGTAGCCGTCGGGAGCGGCGTGCGCGGTGGCGACGCTCGCGATGACGCCGCCACCGCCGCCCTGGTTCTCGACGACGAAGGTCTGGCCGATTGCCTTGCCCCAGCGCTCGGTGACGACGCGCGCGATCATGTCGTTGCCGCCGCCGGCAGCGACCGGGACGATGTAGCGGATCGGCTTGCTCGGATACGACTGCGCGCGCGCCGCGAGCGGCAGCGCGAGCGCGGCCGCCGTCTGCAGGATCAACCGCCGGTGCATGCGACGACTCCTTTGCCGCGCCAGGGAACGGCGCCCGGCGATTCTGCCGCCGCGCCGCGTCGCGCGTGAAGGCGCCGCCGCGCGCGCCCGCCGCGCTAGGGCCTGGCGCGCCGCTTGTGCTCGATCTCGTGCGCGATCTCGTGCAGCAGCGTCGCCAGCGCGTCGGGCATCGTGATGTGCGGGTTGTGGCTGGCGTCGAGCTCGTCGAGCCGCCAGCCCTTCTCGGCGCGCGCCCGCTCGGCGAACTTGCGGAAGACGTCGCCGGGCGAAAAGCGCGTGCAGTAGATGAACGAGCGCGGCAGGGCATC
>Ga0068860_100005105_pt1 | contig 13355 bp, 10 predicted proteins | sample KBSSwiS32_FD_66597 | JGI IMG/M metagenome (GOLD analysis project Ga0068860, IMG submission 66597) | Switchgrass rhizosphere microbial communities from Kellogg Biological Station, Michigan, USA - KBS Switchgrass S3-2 | ecosystem: Host-associated > Plants > Roots > Rhizosphere > Soil ... | reverse complement strand
TCTGCTGCAAGACGATCATCGGCTACGGCGCGCCGAACAAGCAGGGCACCGAAGCGACCCATGGCGCGGCGCTCGGCAAGGACGAGGTCGCGGCGGCGCGTGTGCAACTCGGTTGGAACCATCCGCCATTCGAGATTCCGGCCGACATCTATGCCGGCTGGGATGCGCGCGCCAAGGGCGCGCAGCGCGAAGCGGCTTGGAACACGATTTTTGCCGGCTACAAGACGAAATACCCGGAACTTGCTGCGGAGTTTTCGCGCCGCCTGGCCCGCGAGTTGCCGGCGGACTGGCTCGATCACGCCAGTACATATGTCCGCAAGCTGCAGGCCGACGGCCCGGTCGTCGCGTCGCGCAAGGCCTCGCAGATGGCGCTCGACGCGTTCGGACCGAAACTGCCCGAACTGATCGGCGGGTCGGCCGACCTGGCCGGATCGAACCTGACGATCTGGAAGGGTTCGAAGGACGTCAATTCGTCCGACGCATCGGCGAACTATGTCTACTACGGCGTGCGCGAATTCGGCATGAGCGCGATCAGCAACGGCCTCGCACTGCACGGCGGCTTCATTCCGTACGATGCAACGTTTCTCGTGTTCTCCGACTACGCACGCAATGCCGTGCGCATGTCGGCGCTGATCCCGGCGCACGCGATCCACGTCTACACGCATGATTCGATCGGTCTCGGCGAAGACGGCCCGACCCACCAGCCGATCGAACATCTGGCGAGCCTGCGCATGATTCCGCACAATCATGTCTGGCGTCCTTGCGACGCCGTGGAGAGTGCCGTCGCGTGGAAAGCGGCGATCGAGCGCAAGGACGGCCCGTCGTGTCTGGTGTTCTCGCGCCAGAATCTCGCCCATCAGGCGCGCAGCGACGGGCAGCTCGCGACGATCGAATTCGGCGGCTACGTGTTGAGCGATCCGGCCGACGGCCGGTTCGACGTGATCCTGATCGCGACCGGTTCCGAGGTCGGACTGGCCATGCAGGCCAAGGACGCGCTCGCGAAGGATGGCCTTGCTGCGCGCGTCGTTTCGATGCCGTGCCCGAACCTGTTCGATCGCCAGCCGCAGGATTACCGCGACAGCGTGCTGCCCAACACATGTCGGAAACGCGTCGCGGTCGAAGCCGGCGTCACCGACTACTGGCGCAAGTATGTCGGCCTCGACGGTGCCGTGGTCGGCATCGACCGCTTCGGCGCTTCGGCGCCGGCCGATGCGCTGTTCAAGTACTTCGGATTCACGGTCGACGAAGTCGTCGCGGCGGTAAAACGCCTCGCTTGAGGCGGCGCGTGGCGGCGACAAATCGCCTTTGCGAACGACGCGCCGAGGCCACGGTCGGCAAAGCGCTCCCGACCTTCGCTATCCTATGCCCGATCAAGTTCGTGGTTGGAGGATCCCCAGATGCCCGTCATTGCCGGTCATGACAAGCTGGCTTCGATTCCCGAGGAGCGCATCAGCGACAAGATCACGCGCAAGGTAATCTCCGGCAAGCAGGGCATGATGGTCTGGTGGCATTTCCAGGCCGGCGGGCACGCGGCCGCCCACCAGCATCCGCATGAGCAGATCTCGTGGATGGTCAAGGGCCGCATGGATCTTCGCATCGGTACCGAACAGCGCAGCATGGTCGCCGGTGACGTCGCCGTCATTCCCGGCGGCGTCGAGCACGAGGCGTACTTTCCGGAGGAGACCGAGATCGTCGATTTCTTCGCGCCCGTGCGCGAGGATTTTCTCGCCGGCGGCCCGCCGCCGTACATGGAGCGGGCGTAGGCCGAAACTGCGGAGTCGCTCGTGCCTTCCTCTCCATGTGCGGGAGCGCACCGCTCGGGAAACCTGAGCGCGGCTCTGGGTGTGTGGGGCGAGCTTCACCACCACTAGTGGAGGAAAGGGCGCCGGTCAACGCAACGCGTGTCTGTCGCGTTTTATCGATACAGCTTCGGGAAGCGGCGGAGGCACAGATGCCGGTCTGGATGCGCGTTGCAGTAATTGCCTTGGCCGTGATGGGCACGCCGGCGCATGCCGGCAGCATCAGCCGTCGCATCGACGTGCAAGGCCAGCCGCGGACCTACGCGCTGTACGTGCCGGCCAGCGCCAGCAAGAGTGCTCCGGCGCCGCTGGTGATCGCGCTGCACGGCGGTTTGGGGCAGGGCCGCACGATGGCGGCGCTGTCGGGATTTTCGCAGCTCGCCGACCGCGACGGTTTTCTCGTCGCGTATCCTGACGGCCTGCGCCGACATTGGCGCGACGGCCGCACGATGCCTGGCGGCATGATCGCCGAAGCGGCGGACGACGTTGCGTTTATTGCGGCGCTGCTCGACGACGCGGCGAAGTTCCATGCGCTCGACGCGCGCCGCATCTACGCGACCGGCATGTCGAATGGCGCGATCTTTTCGCACTACCTGGGGTTGAAGCTCGGCGATCGTATCGCCGCGATCGCCCCGGTCGTCGGCGGCATCGCGACCGAGGTCGCGGCCGATTTCGACCCGGCCGCGCCGGTTTCGGTGCTGATCATCAATGGCCGCGACGATCCGCTCGTGCCGTATGGCGGCGGCGCGGTTGCGAAAACGCACGGAAGCATCGTCCCGACCGAACGTGCGCTGCAGCTGTGGCTCGGCGCCGATGATTTGCAGGGCGATCCGCATATCCGCAATGTCGCGTCGAAGAAGGCCGGCGATTGCACCGAGCAGTGGCAGTCCTGGAGCGGCGGCCGGAACGGCACAGCGGTGACACTGATCTCGCTTGCCGGCGGCGGCCACACGTGGCCGGGCGGTACGCAGTACCTGCCGAACGCGATCGTCGGCGCCGTCTGCCCCGAACTCGATGCGACGCGAACGATCTGGGAGTTCTTCAACCAGCACCCGAAGCCGTAGCGCGGCGCCGGCAATGCGCCTGCCGATTCGCCCGATCGTCAGATTCGGGTATACGACCAGCTCACCATGCGCCCGTCGCGATACGGCATGACGCCGTGGAACGGGCGGGGATCGGCATCGAACACCAACGGCAGGAAATGCCGGTCGCCGTCCCATAACGGCAGCTCGAGCAGCCGATCGAGGGCGATCCATTCGAGCGTGCCTTCCGGATTGCTCGTCAATGGCTCGCCGCGCCAGCGCGTCACGACGAATACGAAGCCGAACCAGTCTTCGCCGTGCTTGCCAAAGCCGGGCCAGCTGATCGTGCCGCGCAGATTCAACTCGTCGCAGTGGATGCCGGCTTCCTCGCGGATCTCGCGGCGCATGCCGGCGACGATGTCCTCGTCGGCTTCGAGCTTGCCGCCGAGGCCGTTGTACTTGCCGAGGTGCTGGTCACCCTCGCGCGCGTTGCGATGGATCATCAGCACGCGCTTGCGGTCGGGCGACAGCACGTATCCGAGCGTGGCGAGTATCGGCGTGTAGGGCATCGGATTTCGTTCCGGCAATGGCGAATTCTATCGCGCCGCTGCGTACGACGGACTGAGCGCCTGTTGACTTCTGCGATTACGCGTGTAATCTATAAATCAATTACGCGTGTAATCGAAGGCCAGCCATGCCGATCAGCGAAGCAGAAAGCGTCGTGATGGAAGTGCTCTGGGAGCGACATCCGCTCGCCTCGGAGGAAGTGGTCGCGGCGCTGGCCGACAGCACGAACTGGCGTGAGCCCACGGTCAAATCGCTGCTGAACAGGCTGCTGAAGAAGCGCGCGATCGCCGCCGAGCGCGACGGCCGGCGCTATCTGTACCGGCCGCTGCTCAAGCGCGCCGACTACGTGCACGCGCAGAGCAAGGGCCTGCTCGACCGCCTGTTCGGCGGACGCGTCGCGCCGCTGGTCGCGCATTTTTCCGAGCATCACAAGCTCGGCAAGAAGGATCTCGCCGAACTCAGGCGCCTGATCGAGGAACTCGACGATGAGCACTGAACTGCTGCGTATTCTCGCTGTCGCCAGCGTTGCATCCAGCATTGCGATGCTGCTGGTGCTGCTGCTGCGCCGGCCGATGCGCAGCCGCTTCGGCGCGCAGGCCGCGTATGCGATCTGGTGCATGGTGCCGCTGTCGGCCGCGATGGCGCTGCTGCCGGCGCCGGCGGTCGTATTGGCTCCGGTCGCGCGGGGCGCGGCAGTGACGCCGGTCCTGTTGCAGATGGCCGCGGCTACGCCGCCTGCGTGGCATTTCAATCCGGCACCGTGGATCGGCGGCGCATGGTTGCTCGGCGCCATCGCATCGATGACGCTGCTGATGTTGCAGCAGCGGCGTTTCCTGCGTGCCCTTGGCCGGCTTTCATCCGTCGCCGGGCAAGTCGTGCGCGCCGAGGCATCGGCCGGATGTCCGGCGCTGGTCGGCGCATGGCGGCCGCGGATCGTCGTGCCGGCGGACTTCGACGAGCGTTTCACCGCGGTCGAACGCGCTTTGATTCTCGCCCACGAGCAGCTGCACCGTACGCGTGGCGACGCGCAGGTGAATCTGCTCGTTGCCGCCGTGCGCTGCCTGTTCTGGTTCAATCCGATCGTTCACATTGCCGCATCGCGCTTTCGCTTCGACCAGGAACTGGCCTGCGATGCGCTCGTTCTCGCCCGCTTTCCGGAAGCGCGCCGGCCGTATGCCGACGCGATGTTGAAGACGCAGTTGGCCGGCGAGTCCCGGCAGGAGCTGGGGCTCCCCGTCGGCTGCTACTGGCAGTCCAGCCATCCCTTGAAGGAGCGAATTTCCATGTTGAAGCAACCATTGCCGGGCCGCGCTCGCAGCGCACTCGGCCTTGCCATCGCAGCGGCGATGGCGATCGGCGGCAGTTATGCGGCGTGGGCGGCGCAGCCTGCGCAGGTCGCTCATTCCGTCGGCACGATCGGACCGATCCGCGCGGAGCTCACTCTCAGCATCGACGGGATACCGCTCGACGCATCCTGGCGCTCGCACACGACGTCGGTGAGCATCATGCAGCGCGATCCCGCGGCGCCGGCGATGTGGCGCTTCGGCCTGCGTGCCGGCGAACCATTCAGCTTGGCCGTCGATCGCGCAAGCGAACGCTGGCAACTCGACGGCGCAACCACGCCGAATGCCGACGGCACGATCAGCCTCGACAGCGTGCTCAAGCACAACGATGCGGTCGTCGCCACGCCGAAGCTGATCGTGCGCGACGGCGAACCCGCCGGCGTCAAGGTCGGTGACCAGGCGGCCGACGGTGCCTTCAAGGGATTCGGCGCGCAAATCACTCTCGCGCGGGTTGGCGACAAAGACGCGACGCCGGCAGCCGCGGCTGCAAAGGCAACGAACGCACACGCTGTCGCGCCTGCGTCGAGCGACGCGAAGGCCAGCTACCGTTCGATGCGCCGCATCGCCTATCCGCCCGCGCAGCTCGCTGCCGGAATCGAAGGCGTCGTCTACGTCAAGGCGCACGTCAATGCCGATGGCACGCCGGCCCCGGTACGCGTCGAACGCGTCGATCCGCCCGGCGCTCGTGCGCTGGCCGACGCTGCGACGGCCGGCGTCACGCAGTGGCGCTTCAATCCGGCAGAGTCGGCCGGCAAGTCCGTCGCCAGCGACGAGATCATTCCGGTTGTGTTCTCGCTGCGTCCTGACAAGGTTCCGCCGGTTGCCGGCGGCACGCTCGATGCGATCCGCGTGTCGCCGCCGGACGAAGCGCGTGCCGCATCGGCGGATCGCCCACCGAGCGAGGACATCACGTTCCGCAAGATGTATCCGCCGAAATACCCGGAGCAGGCGATCCGCGACAAGAAGACCGGCAGGCTGCAGTTCAAGGTGCTGGTCGACGAACACGGCACGCCGCAGTCGGTCGATGTCGAGCACAGCGAGCCTCCTGAAGCGGTTCGCACGTTTGCCCAGGCCTCGGTCGAAGCGATCATGCAGTGGCGCTTCAATCCCGGTCTCGAGAACGGCGCGCCGCACGCCGGCTACGTGCTCGTGCCGATCGACTTCGCGTTGAGCGACGACTGACGTTTCGCCGGACACGCCGGACGGATTGTCCGCAGCAGGAGCCGCTCTCGGCGTGATCCGTGAAGCACCGCCAGTTCTTCGGTTTCGCGCTAGTGCCGCGCCGCGATGCCGAGCGCACGCTCGATCGCGGCCGGCTCGAACATCTTGCCGTTCTTGACCACCAGCGAAACGTTGCGCACGTCGCCGATGACCCGCGTCGGGTCGCCGTCGATCAGCACGAAGTCCGCGTATTTTCCGGCCGCCACGACGCCGACGTCGCGCTCGACACCCATCACGCGCGCGGACGTCAGCGTCGCCATCCGCAGCACTTCGGCCGGCGCGATGCCGGCACGCGCGTAGAGTTCGAGTTCGTGATGCAGCAGATAGCCCGCCAGCGCATCGGTGCCCGGCACGATGTCCACGCCGGCGTCGTACAGCGCCTTCAGCAGCGCAAGCATCGACGGAATCGCGCGGCGCCACGCGTCTTCGTGGCCCGCCGGCGGTTCGTAGGCGCCGCCGATCAGGGAACGGCGCACGCGCAGCGGCAGGCGCGCGACGATGCCTTCGAGTCCCGGCGTGACCTGCGCCGGCCCGCCGGACAGGCGCGCCTCGAGCAGGCCGAGCGTCGGATCGAGCACGGTGTGGTGGCGCACCAGGAAGCGGATCAGGTCCTGCACGCGCGGCTTGTCGGGCGTGAACTCACCGGCATGCTCGCCGACCTTGATGAAGCGCTCGCTCATCAGCGTCGTCTCGCGCACCTGCGGCCAGAGCAGATCGAGCTCGACGTAGTTGAAGTGCTGCAGCTCGTCGGCGCCCGCCTCGATGAATTGTTCGGCCGACATGAAGGCCGGCACGTGGCCGCTGAGGCGCAGCCCGCGCGCGTGCGCACGCTCGGCGATCGGTGCGACGAGTTCCGGCTTCAGCGACATGTAGGTCTTTATCTGCGCGTAACCGTGGTCGGCGTACCAGTCGACCATCTCCAGCGCTTCCCCGGCCGTGTCGACCAGGGCACGCGCTTCGAACGGGCCGGCATTCGGACCGTGGCCGTCGAGGATGCCGGCCTTCAGCACGCGCGGACCGATTTCGGTACCGGCATCGAAGCGCGCCACGCGCTTGAGAAACACCCGCGTGTCATTGGCCATGTCGCGGGCGCTGGTGACGCCGTTCGCGATGTCGAGCATGCCGTCGACGCCGTCGAAATGCTGATGGTTGTCCCACAGACCCGGCATCAGGAAGCGGCCGCGCGCGTCGACGATTTCTGCGCCGGCGGCGCCGGCCACCGCGGCGTCCGTGCCGATGCGGATGATGCGTTCGCCGCGCACGACGACACTCATGCCCGGCGTGACGCTCAGGTCGCGCGGATCGAACAGGCGCGCGTTGCGAACGACGAGATCGCCTCGGGGCGCATGGGTCAACCGACCGGCGAGGCGCGCGAACCAGGTCTCGTCGAACGCATCCTGCCGGGCCAGCAGCGCGGCTGCATCGGTTTCGTGCCCGCCGGCTATCGTGGTCAGCCAGAGTGATGCGACGGCCGCCGTGTCGCCGGCCCGATCAAGCCAGACCGGCGTCGGCATGAAATCGAGTCCGCTGATGCGGTATTGCCGCCACTGCGCCGGCGCAGCTCCGGCGTTGCCGTCGCCGGTCACCGCCTCGATGCTTGCGCTACCTGCCGGCAGCAGCGCCAGGCGGCGCCCCGGAGCCTTCAGCAGCGCGCGCGCCAGCACGCCGATGAATTCCGGTGGTGGATTTGCCGGCAGGTAGAACACAGGTCCGCCGGTTTTCGATTCGCCACCGTCGCCGGTGGATTTCCATCGCGCGATCGCGTCCCTCAGCGAAAACTGCTCGTCGACCGGCGCCTTCATGTAATCGACCCCGTGCGCCTCGTAGCTCACCGGAAGGCCGGCACCATCGAGCGTCCAGGTTGCCACGATGTGATCACCGTGGCTGCGGTCGTTGTAGGTGAATTCGGCCCGGAACCGGCCGCCGGGCAGTGACTCGACGGTCTGCCAGCCGGCGTGGCGGCCCTGCATCATCGTCACGTCCTTGCGTGGCGCAGCGTCGGTGGCGGCGGAAATGCCCAGCGCCATCGTCAGCAACGCAGCGGTGATGTTCATGCAGTCTCCAAGCGCCGGCGGTTCGCCGCATTCTAGAGCGGGCCGATGCGCCGTCGACAGCCGTGACCCGGCGAAGGTATGACCGGGCACCTGTGCCATCCGGCCCATGCGCGGGGCGCCCCGATCACCGAGGATCATCGGTTGCACCCACGGGAGTTGCGCCATGCCAGATCCAGCAATCCATAACCGCCCTCGCAGCGCCGGCCGAACGCTTTTGCGCAAGGCGGGTCTCGCCAGCGCTTTGGCCGTCGCAGCTGTATCGGCATACGCCGTGGAACACGGCATCGACGCCGGCGACATGAACAAGAACGGCGCCGCATGCACCGATTTCTTCGACTACGCGAACGGTGCCTGGCGCTCGAGCCATCCGATTCCCGATTACATGGATCGCTGGAGCCGGCGTTGGGAATCCGGCGAGATCAACAAGGAACACGTGCGCGACATTCTCGCCGAGCTGTCGGCGCGCAAGGACTGGCCGGCCGGCAGTCCGGAACAGCTGTCGGGCGATTTTTACGCCGCCTGCATGGACGAAACGCAGGTCGACAAGCTCGGCATCCAGCCGGTGCAGCCATTGCTCGATGAAGTGCGCGCGCTGAAGAACAAAGCCGATGTGCAGCGCCTGATCGGCGAGCTGCATGACCTCGGCGTGTTCGTGCCGTTCGTCGTCGTACCGCAGCAGGATCTGCACGATCCGACGAAAATCATCGCCCACATCGCCGCCGGCGGCCTCGGTCTGCCGGACCGTGACTATTACCTGAAGCCCGAGAAGCGCTTCGTCGAGGCGCGCGAACACTACGCGACGCATGTCACGAAGATGTTCCAACTGGCCGGCGCGAAGCCGGCCGCAGCGAAGCAGGCCGCAGCCAGCGTGTTCGCCTTCGAGAAGCGCCTGGCCGAAGCGTCGCTGGACAACGTCGCGCTGCGCGATCCGAAGCAGCAGGATCACAAGACCGCATTTGCCGATCTCGGCAAGCTCGCGCCGGACTTCGGCTGGGCCGCGTATTTCGACGCGGCGAAGATGCCGAAGGACGACGTCAACGTCACCCAGCCGAAATTCCTGCAGGCCGTCGACAGGGAACTCAAGGCCACGCCGATCGCGCAGTGGAAGACCTACCTCGAGTGGCAGGTGCTCAGTGCTGCCGCCGACACATTGTCCAACGCGTTCGTCGAAGAAAAGTTCGCGTTCAACAAGACGCTGACCGGCGCCACCGAAATGAAGCCGCGCTGGAAGCGCTGCGCCGAGGCAGCCGACAACCAGCTCGGCGAGGCGCTCGGCCGCAAGTACGTCGAGAAATACTTTCCGCCGGCAGCGAAGGCACGCATGCAGGACATGGTCAAGAACATCCTGCTGGCGATGAAGGAAACGATCGGCGGGCTCGACTGGATGACCGAAGATACGAAGAAGAAGGCGCTCGAAAAACTGGCGACGTTCAACCCGAAGATCGGCTATCCCGACAAGTGGAAAGACTACGCCGGTGTGAAGATCGTGCGCACGTCTTACTGGGATGACGTCGTCGCCGCGTCGCGCTGGAACGTCGACGACGGCCGCAGTCAGGTCGGCAAGCCGGTCGATCGCGGCCGCTGGGGCATGACGCCGCCGACCTCGAACGCGTACTACAACCCGCTGCTCAACGAGATCGTGTTCCCGGCCGGCATCCTGCAGCCGCCCGCGTTCGATCTGAAGGCGACCGACGCGGTCAACTACGGCGCGATCGGCGTCGTCATCGGCCACGAGATCAGCCACGGCTTCGACGACCAGGGCGCGCAGTTCGATGCGCAGGGCCGCCTCGCCAACTGGTGGACGCCGGCCGACGAGGAAAAATTCAAGGCGCGCGGCCAATGCGTCGTCGACCAGTTCGAAAGCTATTTCATCGAGCCCGGCATCCATCACAACGGCAAGCTCGTGCTCGGCGAATCGATCGGCGATCTGGCCGGCGCGAAGATCGCTTACCTGGCCTACAAGAAGTCGCGCGAAGGCAAGCCGTCCGAACCGACCCTCGACGGCTTCACCCCGGAGCAGCAGTTCTTCATCGCCTGGGGCCAGTGGCGCGGCGACGAAATCCGTCCGGAAACGCAGCGCACGATGGTCCAGGGCGATCCGCACCCGATCGCGAAGTATCGCGTCAACGGCCCGCTGTCGAACCTGCCGGCATTCCAGCAGGCGTTCTCCTGCAAGGCCGATGCGCCGATGGTGCGCCAGGGCAAGGATCGCTGCGAGGTCTGGTAGCCGAAACTCCGCGCGGCATGGGGGCAGCCTCTCTTGGCCATCCATAACCTTCGAGGCCATCCATAACCTTCGAGGCCATCCATAACCTTCGAGGGGCTGCGCGCTCTTCAAGCCCCTCCCCCTTGACGGGGGAGGGGTTGGGGAGAGGGTGAAAACGAAGCCGCGGCGTCTTCGCGGCGGCGAAGTCGAGCGCAAGAATCGGAGTGTCGGCGCTTCCGGCATAAGGACAATGGCATCCGTTGATAATCACGGAGTCGACCATGAATGCCGCAGTACGCATGCAGACGCTGGCGCAAAGCCAGGCAGAAATCATCACGCGCGACCCGCGCTGGACATCGATCCTGGCACGCGATGCTGCGGCCGACGGCACATTCTTCTACTCCGTGCGGACGACCGGGCTCTATTGCCGGCCATCGTGCGCGGCACGTCCGGCGCGCCCGGAGAACATCGCGTTCCATGCCGACCGGACTGCTGCCGAACGCGCCGGATTTCGACCGTGCCGGCGCTGCAAGCCGGATCGACCTGCGGCGCGAGATCTCATGCCGCACGCCGCGATCGGCTTTGCGACCGCTCAATGCTCGCTCGGCGTGGTCCTCGTTGCCGCCGGCGAACGTGGCATCTGCGCGATCGCGATCGGCGACAGCGCCGGGCAACTCGAGCATGAGCTCGAAGAACAGTTCCCGAGCGCGTCGATAACGGCCGCAGGCACGACGTTCGACGCCACGATCGGGCAAGTCATTGCGCTGATCGATGCGCCGGCGACGGCGTCGAACCTGGCGCTCGATATTCGTGGAACGCCGTTCCAGCGAAAAGTCTGGGACGCCTTGCGCCGGATTCCGGCGGGCGCGACCGCCAGCTACGCCGGCGTCGCCGCGCGGATCGGTGCACCGGATTCGGCACGTGCGGTGGCCCAGGCCTGCGCTGCGAACCGGTTGGCCATCGTGATTCCGTGCCATCGGGTCGTGCGCAGCGACGGCAGCCTGTCCGGCTATCGCTGGGGCGTCGAGCGCAAGCGCGCTCTGCTGGCGCGCGAGGCGCACGCGTGAGCGCGCAACTTGCGCCGGCGATCGACGCAGTCGCGCCGCCGAGCCTGCAGGCTCGACTCGCGGCGCTCGACTGGGCCGCAATCGGCGACGAACTCGACGGACACGGCTGCGCGACGGTTCCGCGTCTGCTCGGCGCGGACGCGTGCGAATCGATTGCCGGTCGCTACGACGCCGATTCGATCTATCGCAGCCGTGTCGTCATGGCGCGGCACGGATTCGGGCGCGGCGAATACCGCTATTTTGCGTACCCGCTGCCGCCGCTCGTGCAGACGCTGCGCGCCGCGGTGTATCCGCATCTCGTGCCGGTCGCCAACCGCTGGAACGGCCTGCTGGGCAGCACGCTGCGCTATCCGGCCGATCACGCCGGCTACGTCGCGCGCTGCCATGAAGCCGGGCAACGCCGGCCGACACCGTTGATCCTGCGCTACGGCCCGGACGACTACAACTGCCTGCACCAGGATCTGTACGGCGACGAAGTGTTTCCGCTGCAGCTGGCGATCCTGCTATCGCAACCGGGCCGTGAATTCAGCGGCGGTGAATTCGTGCTGACCGAGCAGCGTCCGCGCATGCAATCGCGCGTGCAAGTCGTGCCGCTGCAACAGGGCGACGCGGTGATCTTCGCGGTCAACGATCGTCCGGTGCAGGGAGCGCGCGGCGCGTATCGCGTGAAAATGCGCCACGGGGTCAGCCGCGTGCGCTCGGGCCTGCGGCACACGCTCGGCGTGATCTTTCACGACGCGGCGTGAGGAGGCGCACGAGCTACACCTCTTCCGCCTGCTCTCCGCAAGCGGAGAGCAACTGCGTGGGAGCTTACGCGGTGCTCTTGAGCCCCTCCCCCTAGACGGGGGAGGGGTTGGGGAGAGGGTGAAGCCGATTCCTCGGAATATGGCCGCGCTCGCGGCGGCACCCCTCGCACCAATCCCTCTCCCGCAAGGGGAGAGGGCTGAAGCTGCGCCTCTCCAACCCTTTACCGCGAGAGAGATAAGGGGTTCAGACCCGTGCAAAAAGCGTTCTACGCAATCGGCCCTGTCAGCAATCACCAAAATCGACAATGCTCCAACAGTACCGCTTCGAGCGCTCTATCCCGCCAAGCTTTCGTGGTTCAGGCAGGATTTGTCGACGGCGCAAGGGAAGCCCATACTCCACTTCCATTCCGCCGCGTCGCGAAGATTCTGCATGTGGAAGCGGTTCGACAGCAGCGACGTCGCGGTAAACCTCGCGTTCCTGAACTATCTGACGCGCGAGTTTCGCGCGGCCTCGAAGATGGACATGCTGCGCGGCGATATCCGCATCTATGCGTCGAATGAGGGCTTTCTCTTCAACGACGGCGCCGTCGAGCAGTTCGTGATCCTGCGCGGCAACATCGTGGCCGGCATCCGGCCGACCGATCCGCCAGCCGCCGAAGTCCTCGACGCGTACACACTGGTGCTGTCCAGCCTGACCGACTGAGCGCGATGCGAGGTCGATCGCGGTGTTTCGCCTCACCAGGCCTCGCCGAACGGCCGCGCCTCGACTTCGAAACTCCAGGCGCTGCGTTCCTGGCACGTCAATTGGAACGCCGTCTCGGCAACCGCAGCCGGCTTGACGAAGAAGCTCTCGGGTTTGTCCGCCATCGCCGCGCGCGTTCCCGGCAGATCGACGACGCCGTCGACGATGATCACGCACACGTGGATGCCCGACGGCCACAAGGAACGCGCCATCGACTCGGCGAGACTTCGCTGCGCGACCTTCGCCGGCGCGAAAGCCGCGGTCCTCGGGCCGCCGCGACGCGACGCCGTTGCGCCGATGAAGACGATCGACCCGCTGCCGGCGGCCTTCATGGCCGGAATCACCTGCTGTGCGCACAGCAGCGCCCCGTACGCGTTGACACGCCACGACGCCTCGAACTGGCCCGGCGTGATGTGCTCGACGTCGGCGAAGATGCCCGAGCCGGCGTTGTAGACGAGCACCTCGACGTCGCCGAGATCGCTGCGAATCGCGGCAAACGCCCGCGCGACGGCATCGGGCGAGCCGACGTCGCACTCGTAGCCGCGCGTGCCGGCGATCTCGCTCTCGAGCGCAGCCAGCGTCTCGCGG
>Ga0068860_100005104_pt1 | contig 13358 bp, 7 predicted proteins | sample KBSSwiS32_FD_66597 | JGI IMG/M metagenome (GOLD analysis project Ga0068860, IMG submission 66597) | Switchgrass rhizosphere microbial communities from Kellogg Biological Station, Michigan, USA - KBS Switchgrass S3-2 | ecosystem: Host-associated > Plants > Roots > Rhizosphere > Soil ... | reverse complement strand
CTTCCCAAGGAGGACATGGGCCGCATCGGCCTCGCGATCTCGCCGGCCGCGCCCGATACGGTCTACGCCGTCATCGAAGCGGCGAACAAGGCCGGCGGGTTCTTCCGTTCGACGAACCGGGGCGAGACGTGGGAGAAGCGGAGCGACTACGTCCCGGGCGGGCCCATGTACTACAACGAGATCTTCGCGGATCCCGCGAACCGCGACCGCGTCTATTCGATGGACGTCTGGATCCAGGTGACCGACGACGGCGGCAAGACGTTCCACAAGCTGGGCGAGCCGTCCAAGCACCCGGACAACCACGTCATCTGGATCGACCCGGGCGACCCGAACCACTACCTCGTGGGCTGCGACGGCGGCGTCTACGAGAGCTTCGACCGCGCGGCGACCTGGCGGTTCTTCGCGAACCTTCCAGTGACGCAGTTCTACCGGGTGAGCGTGGACGAGGCATCCCCCATCTACAACGTGTTCGGCGGAACGCAGGACAACTTCAGCCTCGGCGGACCTTCCCGGACGCGCAACATCCACGGGATCGCGAACTCCGACTGGTTCGTGACGCAGGGCGGCGACGGATTCCAGAGCCAGATCGATCCGCAGGACCCGAACACCGTTTATGCGGAAGCCCAGTACGGCGTGCTCACGCGGTTCGACCGGAGAACCGGAGAGAGCCTCGTCATCCAGCCGCAGGCCGCCCCGGGCGAGCCGCCGCTGCGGTGGAACTGGGATTCGCCGCTCATCATCAGCCCCCACAACCACACGCGGCTCTACTTCGCGGCGCAGAAAGTCTTTCGGAGCGACGACCGCGGCAACACGTGGAAGGCGGTGAGCGGCGACCTCACCCGGCAGATCGACCGGAACAAACTGCGGGTGATGGGCCGCGTCTGGCCGGCGGACGCCGTCGCGAAGAACGCGTCCACTTCCCTCTACGGCAACATCGTCACTCTCGCGGAGTCACCGCTGCGCGAGGGGCTTCTCTACGTCGGCACCGACGACGGCTGGATCCAGGTCACGGAGGACGGCGGCGCGACCTGGCGCAAGGCGTCTCCGGTGCGCGGGGTCCCGGACGCCGCTTTCGTCAGCCGCCTCTTTCCATCGCCCCACGATGCCGGCACGCTCTACGCCGCGTTCGACAACCACAAGAACGCGGACTTCAAGCCGTACGCCGCGAAGAGCACGGACAACGGCCGGTCGTGGACGTCGATCACCGGAGATCTGCCCGCGCGCGGCTCGGTGTGGGTCGTGATCGAGGATCCCGGCCAGCCCGACCTGCTCTTCGCCGGCACCGAGTACGGGCTCTATTTCACGCGGGACGGCGGGCGGCGGTGGATCAAGCTCACCGGCGGCTTCCCGAGCATCGCGGTGCGCGACCTCGCGATCCAGAAGCGGGAGGGGGACCTCGCCGTCGCGACGTTCGGTCGCGGCTTCTACATCCTCGACGACCTGACGGCGTTGCGCCACGCGACGCCTCAATCGCTGGACGCCGAGGCGGAGCTTTATCCCGTTCGGCGGCCGCTCCTCCTCATGCCGGAGGCGCCGCTCGGCATCCGGGGCAAGGCCTTCCAGGGCGACTCGTTCTTCACGGCTCCCAATCCGCCTTTCGGAGCGGTTCTGACCTGGTACCTGAAGGACGAAATCAAGTCGCTCAAGAAGAGCCGACAGGATCGCGAGAAGGAGCTCATCAAGGGGAACAAGGATCCGGACTATCCGACGCCGGAAGCGCTCCGGGCCGAGGCGCGCGAGGAGGAGCCGGCGATCCTTCTCACCATAGCCGACTCCGAGGGTCAGGTCGTCCGCCGCCTGAAGGGACCGGTGACCGCCGGGATGCACCGGATCGCGTGGGACCTGCGCTACCCGCCGGCGACGCCGACGCTATTGAAGCCGCCGGAGCCCGACCCGTTCAACGACCCGCCGACCGGGCCGATGGTCGTTCCGGGACGCTACACCGTCACCCTGGCGAAGGTCGTGCAGGGGCGCACCACGCAGCTCTCGGCGCCGCAGTCGTTCGAGGCGCGCGGCTACTTCGAGATTCCCGCTGCCGACCGCGCGAAGCTCCTGGCGTTCGAGCGCAAGGTCGCGCGGCTCCAGCGCGCGGTCACCGGCGCGGTCGAGTCGGCGGACGAGGCGCGCAACCGAATTGCGTTCCTCAAGAAGTCGCTTCTCGACACGCCGGGCGCTGCGCCGTCTCTCGGGGACGACGTCCGCGCCGCGGACGCGCGTCTGGCGGAAATCGAGCTCGCGCTGAAGGGCGACGCGGTCCTCGCGGCGCGGAACGAGGGGACTCCTCCGGCGATCGTCGACCGCGTCCAATCCATCGTCGACGCCCAGTGGAATGCGACGTCGGCTCCGACCGCGACGAGCGAAGACGCGTACCGGTTCGCCGCCGATGCGTTCCAGAAGGAGCTGGAGCGGCTCCGGCAGCTCGTCTCTGTGGACCTGAAGAAGATCGACGACGCCATGGAAGCTTCGGGCGCGCCGTGGACTCCGGGGCGGCTCCCGGTGTGGAAACCGGAGTGAGGTGAACCGGGGAACGACCCGGGAATGACGAAAACCCCGGAAGAGCGCCAGCCGTCGTCCGTCGGGAAGCTCGCCGTCCTGATGGTGACGGCGTTCATGGACATGGTCGGCATCCTGATGATCGTTCCTTTGATGCCGTTCTACGCGAAGTCCATGGGCGCGGGTGGCTTCGTGGTCGGGCTCCTGGTCGCGTCATTCTCGATCGCGCAGCTCCTCATGGCGCCGGTGTGGGGGCGCTTGTCCGACCACTACGGGCGCCGGCCCGCGCTGATCGTGGGAATGACCGCGTCCGCGATCGCCTACGTCATCTTCGCGTACGCCGGCTCGTTGTGGCTCCTCTTCCTGTCCCGCATCGTCCAGGGAGCGGGAGGCGGAACGGTCAGCGTCATCCAGGCCTACGTCGCCGACGCCGTCAAACCGAAGGACCGCGCCCGGGCGCTCGGCTGGTTGTCCGCTTCGACGAACGCGGGCGTCGCGCTCGGCCCGCTCCTCGGAACGGTGGCCCTGAAGTGGGGAACTCCCGGTCCGGGACTGCTCGCGGCGGCGCTGTCCGTCGTGAACATCGCGTTCGCCTGGAAGTTCCTGGTCGAGTCGCGCGACCTCGAGGAAGCCACGGCCGCGCGCAGCCAGCCGAGGGCAATCGGCCGCTCGCGGCAGGCCGTGCTCCAGGTGGCGACGCATCCGAACGAGCCGGCCTCGCGCCTCATCTGGATCTACGCGATCGCGATCGGCGCGTTCCAGGGGTCGACCGCGATCCTCGCCCTGTTCCTCGCGGCGCGGTTCGGAGTCACGGCGAAGACGATCGGCTACTTCTTCGCCTACATCGGGGTGATGTCCGTCGTCACGCGGGCGGTCATCCTCGGATGGGCCGTCGACCGGCTGGGCGAGGCGAAGCTCTCGCGGCTCGGGCTGACGCTTCTCGCCGCGGGCCTCGCTCTCCTGCCTTTCATGTACCCGCTCGCGAATCCCGTGCTGACCTACGTCCCGCTGGCGCTGGCGGTCGCGTTGATTCCGCTCGGCACGGCGTTCACGTTTCCCTGCGTGACCTCGCTCTTGTCCCGCGTCGTCTCGAGCCGCGAGCGCGGCCTCTACATGGGGGTGCAGCAGACGTTCGGCGGCGCGGCGCGCGTGTTCTTCCCGGTCGTCTACGGATTCCTGTTCGACCGGGTCATGGCTCTGCCGTTCCTGCTCGCCGCAGTCCTCGTCGCAGGCACGATTCTGCTCGGGCTGCGGATGGAGACCTACGCCACCGAGACGGTGTAGAGGAGGTCAGCTCTTGCCGGAGCTCGAGTGCCCGAGCTCCTTCGAGCGGGCCGTCGCCACCTCGACCGCGTCCATGAGGATCGCGCGGAGCCTGTTGCGCTCCAGGCTGTGCAGGGCGGCGATGGCGGTCCCGCCGGGGGAGGTGACGAGGTCCTTCAGCATCGCCGGGTGCGTCTTCAGGATTTCCGCCATGCGGGCGGCGCCGAGCACGGTCTGGATCGTCAGCGCCGTGCTCACGTCGCGGGAGAGCCCGACCCGGACACCGGCGTCGCTCAAACCCTCGATGATCTGGAAGACGTACATCGGACCGGAGCCGCTCAACCCCGTGACCGCGTCGAGCTGATACTCCGGCAGCTCGACCACTGTCCCGATCGACTCGAAGATCCTCCGGGCCTCCGCGGCGTGCGCGGGCTTCGCGTGACTCCCGAGGCAGAGAACCGTCGCGCTCGACCGGACGACCGCAGCGACGTTGGGCATCGCTCGGATGACCGGCACGGGCGCGTCCAGGATCGACTCGATCTTCTGGGTCGGAAAGCCCGCCGCGATCGAGATCAGGAGCTGACTCTTTCGAAGGGTCGGCCGGATCTCGATCAGGACCGGTTCGAGGATCTGCGGCTTGACCCCGAGGATGAGGACATCGGCGTCCCGCGCGACGTCGACGTTGCTGCCCCCGACCCGGATTCCGAGCTCGCGCGCGAGAGCCGTCGCCTTCGGCTTCTTCGGATGGGAGGCAATGAGATTGGACTTCCGTCCCCACTCCGAGGCGAGGATTCCGCGCAGCAGAGCGGTGCCCATGTTTCCCGCGCCGATGACTCCGATTTTTCTGGCCGGCATTTCCCCAGTCTACTTTCGCCTGCTGCCGGGGCGGTGCCGCTATCGCCTCGATAGAATCGCCGTCGCAGAAAAGGAATGACACTCGCGGCCGGCACGCGTCTCGGCCCCTACGAAATCCTCGCGCCTCTCGGCGCGGGCGGGATGGGCGAGGTCTACCGCGCCCGGGATCGGAAGCTCGATCGCGACGTGGCGATCAAGGTTCTTCCAGCGTCGGTCGCCGCCGATCCGGACACGCTGGCGCGGTTCGAGCGCGAGGCAAAAGCGGTCGCCGCCCTCTCGCATCCCAATATCCTCTCGATCTTCGACTTCGGCACGGATGGGGGCATCTCTTATGCGGTCACGGAGTTTCTGGAAGGTCAGACCCTGCGCGAGAAGCTCCTCCCGGGCCCCGTTTCTCCGAAGCAGGCCGTGGACTACGCGCTTCAGATCGCGCGGGGTCTCTCCGCCGCCCACGAGAAGGGAATCGTCCACCGCGACCTGAAGCCGGAGAACCTCTTCGTCACGCGGGGCGGTCATCTGAAGATCCTCGACTTCGGCCTCGCGAAGAAGGTCGAGGCAGTTGCTCCGGGAGCGGAGACGAGCGCACCGACTCGGTCGGACCACACGGAGCCCGGGACCGTGCTGGGAACGATGGGCTACATGTCGCCCGAGCAGGTCCGGGGGCTCCCCGTCGACCATCGATCGGACATCTTTTCCTTCGGCGCGGTCCTCTACGAGCTGCTCTCCGGAAAGAAGGCTTTCAACAAGAGCACAGCGAGCGACTCGATCGCCGCGATTCTGAAGGAGGAGCCGCCGGCGCTGCCCGGTCGAGACGTTCCGATCGCGCTCGATCAAGTCGTTCGCCACTGTCTGGAGAAGGACCGCGACGATCGGTTTCAATCGGCCCGCGACGCTGCGTTCGCGCTCGCGCAGGCCTCCTCGTCACCGGCGACGACCGTTCCGGCGGTCGCCGCCCGATCACCCCGAAGCCTCCGCGTCGGCGTACTGGCCGCCTTACTCCTCACGGCCGCTGTCATCACTCTCCTGGTCCTGCGCCGCACCCCAGCGATCCCGGCCGGGGCGGCAACCCTCCAGCGCCTCGCCGTGCTGCCCTTCGAGAACCTCGGATCGCCCGAGGACGACTACTTCGCCGACGGCATCGCAGACGAGATTCGGGCCAAGCTCACGTCCCTCTCCGGGGTGGAAGTCATCGCACGTGGGAGCTCCACCCCGTACAAGAAGACGACGAAGTCGCAGACACAGATTGCCGGCGAGCTCGGCGTCGGCTACCTGCTCACGGCGACCGTGCGATGGCAGAAGAGCGCCGGAACGAGCCGCGTACAGGTGACCCCCGAGCTCGTCGAAGTCCGGAAGTCCGGAGCGCCGGCCTCGAAGTGGCAGGAGTCGTTCGACGCGGCGCTGACCGACGTCTTCCAGGTCCAGTCGGACATCGCTTCGCGCGTCGCCTCGGCGCTCGGCGTCGCTCTCCGTGGGACGGAGGAGAAACGACTCCTGGAGAAGCCCACCCGGAACCTCGCGGCGTACGACGCGTTCTTGAAGGGCCAGGACATCTGGAGGGGCCTGGCTGTTGGAGACCCTGCCGGCCTTCGGAGGGCGCTGTCCTTCTACGATCAGGCCGTGGCGCTCGACCCGGCCTTCGTCCAGGCCTGGGCGCGGATTTCGTGGGCCAACTCGAGCCTCTACATGAACATCTCGCCGACCCCCGAGGTAGCCGACCGCGCGCGCGAGGCCGCGGAAAAAGCGGTGGCACTCGCTCCCGGCGCTCCGGAGGGGTATCACGCCCTCGGCAACTATCGGAGGCTGGTACTCCAGGATTTTGGGGGTGCGCTCGAGCAATACAGGAAAGGTCAGAGCCTCTCGCCGGGGAACGCAGACCTTCTCACGGCGACCGCGCTGGCGGAGGAGTCTCTCGGTCGCTGGGAGGCGGCGGTCGATCACTTCCGACAGGCCGAGCGTCTCGACCCGCGGTCGATTCCGCAGCTTTTCCGGCTGGGCCAGGCGCTCCTCTACCTCCGCCGCTACGCCGATGCGCGGCAGGCGCTCGATCGGGGCCTCGACCTCGCGCCGGGGAATCTCACCCTGATCAGCGAGAAGGTGATGACTTTCCTCGGCGAAGGGGATCTCGCCGGCGCCCGGAAGGTGGCTGCAGGGGTGCCGAAGGAGGTCGAGCCGACGGCTCTCGTCGCTTACCTCGCGAAGCTCGATCTCGTCTGGGTTCTCGACGGGGCGCAGCGGGAAGTTCTCCTTCGCCTGACGCCGGGCGCCTTCAACGATGACCGGGCCGTGTGGGCGCTTGCCCTCCTCCAGGCGGCCGAGGGTGACGCTGCGAAGGCTCGAACCTACGCGGAAGAGGCGGTGAAGGCGCTGGAGGAGCAGTTGCGGGCCGCTCCCGATGACGCCGCGCGCCGCGCCGCGCTGGGTTTTGCGCTCGCGCACCTCGGTCGCCGCCAGGAGGCCATCCGCGAAGGAAAACGCAGCGTCGCGCTGACCCCGGTGGCGAAGGATTTCAGCATGGGTACGGTCGTTCAGCACCAGCTCGTGCTGATCTACATCCTCGCCGGCGAGCCCGAGAAAGCCCTCGACAATCTCGAGCCGCTCTTGAGGGTCCCGTACCTTCTCTCGCCCGGTTGGCTCGAGATCGACCCGACCTTCGATCCGCTGAGAAACAACCCGAGGTTTCAGAAGTTAGTTTCTCGTTAAGCGGCGATCCGTCGGTACACCTCTTGCTCTCCCTATCCCGGGTATGTCGTCATGAAGCGATGTCTTTGCGTCCTCCTGCTCGCCGTCGCGGCGGGCGCGCTCTCTGCGGAGAACGGGCGGGTGCGCTACGCCGAGGGGCTCCTTCGCGGATTCCTCCTTCTCCGGGCTCCCGACGGCGCCGTCATCGCGAACGGCGACCACGTCCAGTTCGCGCGGGGCGACCGCGTGACGGCCCGGCTCACCTTCCGGTTCCGGGACGGGTCGCTCCAGGAAGAGACCACGGTCTTCTCGCAGCGCCGGCAGTTCCGGCTCTTGAGCGATCACCTCGTCCAGCGCGGCCCGGCCTTCCCGCATCCTTTGGACGTCTCGATCAACGCGACGACCGGCCGCGTGGTCGTGAAGCGTCGCGACGAAGACGGCCAGGTGAAAACGATCGACGAGCAGATGGAGCTGCCGGCGGATCTGTCGAACGGGATGATGATTCCCCTCCTGAAGAATCTTTCCGGCGATGTCGGCGCGACGACCGTGTCGATGCTGTTCGCGACGCCGAAGCCGCAGCTCGTGAAGCTCGTAATCACCCGCGGGGGAAAGGAGCCTTTCTCCGTAGGCCGGGCGTCCTACCGGGCGACGCGGTTCAACATCCACGTCGACATCGGTGGCCTCAAGGGGACGATCGCGAAATTGATCGGCAAGCAGCCTCTGGATACCTCCGTCTGGATCCTGGGGGGCGATGCCCCCAGCTTCGTGCGGTCGGAGGGCCAGTTCTACCAGGACGGACCGGTCTGGCGGATCGAGCTCGCGTCGCCCGACTACCCGCGGGCCGCGGCTGCGCGCTGAGGCGGTAAGATCCGAGACCTGCCCGCTTCGGCCCCGGTCGGCAACCAGTTTCAAACAAGGAGGAGAGGATGGACTACCGCGGTCGAACTCACCTGATTTACGTGATCGTCGCCCCACCGGATCAGGTCGCGGAGGGGGATCGCATCTTCGCGAACCATGCGCCGTGGATGAAGGCGACGCACCATCGGGACGGAGACAAGGCTCTTCTGACCTACAACGTCTCCAAGGGTCCCGAGCTCTCGAACCCCCTCGATCAGAATTCCGCTCCGACTGGAAACACAGTCTTCGTGCTGGACGAGATCTATCAGACCGACGCCGGCGTGACCGACCACTTCGCGCAGGCCTCGTCGGGATGGAAGGACTTTCCGGCGCTCGTCCAGTGGCTGGGCAAGTGTAAGGTTTCGGGGATTCCGGCGTCTCCGATCATCAATTCGCTCTGGTAAGCAGAGGGTTCACGTCCGGTTCATGCACACGGAGAGTCTGATTCGCTTCGAAAGGAGAGGAGCATGTTGAAAAGACGGTTGTCTACTCTCGTTTTCCCGGTTTTCGTCCTGGTCGCGACGGTCCTGATTCCGCAGCGCGTCGATGCGCAATCGAAGATGAAGGGGAAGAGCTTCGTTGTCACGCCCGCGAGCGACATGAAGTGGGTGGCCCTGCCGGATGCGCCTCCGGGCCCGATGCTTGCGGTGATCTCGGGCGATCCGTCGAAGGGCGCCTACACCGCGATCGAGAAGTTCCCGGGGGGCTTCTCCGCTCCGATGCACACGCATCCCGCGGACCACAAGATCGTGATCATCTCGGGCACGTGGATTCACACGGAGAAGGGGAAGCCGGAGGCGCGGCTCGGACCGGGTTCCTACCTCTTCCAGCCGGCCGGCCAGCCGCACTCCACCGCCTGTGACGCGGCATCCGAGTGCGTCTTCTTCATCCAGAGCAGCGGAAAGTTCGGGATCAAGCTTCTGGAGGACAAGAAGCCGGCCAAGTAAGCGGTCGGCGTCCGGTTCGCCATCGATCGGTTCGGGATCCCGCTCTGTAGAATCGCGGCGAACGAAAGTCCATGACCCTTTCGCCCGGCACTCGTCTCGGGCCCTACGAGATCCTTGCGCCGATCGGCGCGGGGGGGATGGGAGAGGTCTACCGCGCGCGGGACACCAAGCTGGATCGCGACGTCGCGATCAAGGTCCTCCCGGAGTCGGTCGCGGCCGATCCCGACACGCTCGCCCGGTTCGAGCGGGAAGCGAAAGCGGTCGCGGCATTGTCCCATCCCAACATTCTTGCGATCCACGACTTTGGATCGCACGAGGGCACTGCCTATGCCGTGATGGAGCTCCTGGAGGGCGAAACACTGAACGCCATGCTCACCGCGGGCCCGATCCCACCCAGACAGGCGGTGGACTACGCCCTGCAGGTCGCCAGGGGTCTATCCGCCGCGCACGAAAAGGGGATCGTCCACCGCGACTTGAAGCCCGACAACCTCTTCGTCACGAAAGATCGCCACGTCAAGATTCTCGACTTCGGCCTGGCAAGGCGGGTGGACGTGATCTCTTCCGACGGCGAGACGACCAATCCCACCGTCACCAGCCACACCCAGCCGGGAACCGTGATCGGGACGATGGGCTACATGTCACCGGAGCAGGTGCGGGGCTTTCCCGTGGACCATCGCTCGGACATCTTTTCCTTCGGGGCGATCCTGTACGAGCTCCTGACCGGCGCGAAGGCGTTCAAGAAAGACACGGGAAGCGACACCATGGCGGCGATTCTGCGAGACGAGCCGCCGGAGCCGGCGGATGCGGGCATAGAAATCTCGCCCGGCCTGGACAGCATCGTTCGGCATTGTCTGGAGAAAGACCGCGACCACCGCTTTCAGTCCGTCAAAGAGATCGTCTACGCGCTCTCGGAGGGCTCGTCGCTCACGTTTCCGAGCGGGGTGCGATTCGTGGAGCCGCCGGCGGGCAAGCACAAGACTGGCAAGCGCAAGGCCACCCGGCGCAAAGCCCTTCCCATCATCGCTGGCGCGGTCCTCGTTCTGGCCGTGGCGGCAGTGGTTCTGTGGCGAAGGTCCCCGTCCCCCCCGGGCTCCGACGAAGTCTCGGCCGTCCGGCGGGTCGCAGTGCTGCCCTTCGAGAACATCGGTCCCGCCGAAGACGACTACTTCGCCGACGGGATCGCCGATGAAGTCCGCAGCAAGCTGACCTCGCTGCCGGGGGTCGAGGTGATCGCGCGCGGCAGCTCGACCCCTTACAAGAAGACCACGAAGACTCCCAGTCAGATCGCTCAGGAGCTCGGGGTCGGCTACATCCTGACGGCCACCGTCCGACGGGAAAAGGGCGGAGAGAGCGGTCGGGTTTACGTCACCCCGGAGCTCGTCGAGGTGAGGAAGGCCGGAGCTCCCACGGTGAAGTGGCAGCACGGGTTCGACGCCGCGCTGACGGACGTCTTTGCCGTGCAGTCGGTGATCGCGTCGCGGGTTGCGGAGGCGCTGGGCGTCGCGCTCGGGGCGGGCGAGGAAAAGCGGCTTTCGGAGAAGCCCACTCAGGACCTCGGCGCCTACAACGCCTACTTGAAGGGCGAGGAGATCTGGAACGGGACGGGGGACGATGCGCCCAGTGTCCGGCGAGCGCTCGCTTTCTACGATCAGGCCGTGGCGCTCGACCCCGGCTTCTTGCAGGCGTGGGCGCGGGTCTCCTGGTCCGGTTCGATCCTGTACGCCAACAGCACGCCGACGCCGGAGCTCGCGGAGCGTGCCCGGTCCGCGGCCGAGAAGGCCATCGCGCTCGCACCCAATCGCCCGGAGGGGTACCTGGCGTTCGGCCACTACGAACGGCTGATTACCAAAGACTTCGATCGCGCGCTGGAGCAGTACGCGAAGGGGCAGCGCGTTGCGCCGGGCAACGCCGATCTCCTTTATGGAACGGCGCGTGCCCAGGAAGGCCTCGGGCGCTGGGATGCGGCGGTGGAACGCCTGCGGAAGGCGGCGAGCTTCGATCCCCGGTCGGTCGTCAATTTGACGGCTCTCGGCTACGCGCTTCAGCGTCTCCGGCGCTATCCCGAAGCGCGGGAGTTCTACGAGCGCGGTCTCGCACTCGCTCCGGCCAATCTGAGCCTGATCGGGGAGACGGCCATGACGTATCTCGGCGAGGGGAACCTCGCAGGCGCGCGCGCGGTGCTCCATGACGTTCCGAAGGATGTCGGATCGACCGACCTCGTGGCCTACATCGCGAACGCCAACGATCTCGTGTGGGTCCTCGACGAACAGCAGCGAGAGCTCCTTCTGCGGCTCACGCCGAGCGCATTCGACGACGACCGGGGCACGTGGGCCCGCTGCCTGAGTCAGGCGGCCGCCCTCGAACACGACGCGACGGGCGTACGCTCCTATGCCGACGAGGCCCGGCACGTATTCGAGGAGCAGCTTCGCGCGGCGCCGGACAACGCGCAGCGCCACGTCGTCCTCGGCCTCGCGCTGGCGTACCTCGGTCGAAAAGAGGAAGCGATCCGGGAAGGAGAGCGGGCCGTCGCCCTCGATCCGGTCGAGAAGGATGCGTTGAGAGGTCCCTACTACCAGCACGAGCTGGTTCGGATCTACATGCTGGTCGGCGAGCCGGAGAAAGCGCTCGACAGGCTCGAGCCTCTCCTGAAGATTCCCTACTACCTGTCGCCCGGATGGCTCAGCATCGACCCCAACTTCGACCCGCTGCGCAAGAACCCGAGGTTCCAGAAGCTCGTCGCGGGGAGTTGAGTCAACGGGGGGATCTCGTGAACAGTCCGGCCCGCCTCGGGCTCAGCCTCCCTCCAGCTGCGACAGCATGATCTTCTGCAGGGGGATTTGTCTCGGTTTCGGAAACGGAATCGACTCCCCTTTGATCGTCCGCCACAGGATGCGGTTGAAGAGGTCGTCGTTCGAGGCGTCGGGGGAGTCGAGGTTGAGAAGCTGGGATTCCTTCGCCGCCGGCGCGGCCTCCGGGTTCAGCTCGTCGAGCGGGACATCGGGGAGGACGGCCCGGTACGGGGTGAGGTCGGCCTCGTTGCCGAATATCTCGCGCAGCGGCCGACCGTAATGGTCGAACTGCGAGAGCCGGCCGAGCCCCAGGACGTCCTCGACCGTCGCCAGAACATCCGTCGTGTTGACGAATCGGTGCCAGGTTCCCGGACGGTTGTAGGCCGATATCGCGAGCATGACGGAGCGGTGGGAGTCCACGTGATCGGGCCCGGCCTGGGCGTCGTCCTCGAGCACGAAGACGACGGTGCTCTTCCAGAACGGGCTCGTGGAAAGAGCTTCGACGATCCTGCCAAGCGCGAGATCGTTGTCCGCCATGGCGGCGCGCGGCGTCGGCTTTCCGGGCCGGGCGCCGGAGGTGTGATCGTTGGGCAAATGAAGGATCTGGAGCGCCGGCATGCGGCCCGTCGAGACGAAGCCTCGAAATTCACGGAGCCAGACGTCGGCCCGGAGCTGATCCGGGATCGCCATGTCGAATGACGGGTAGTCGGGGGATGTGAAAGGCCTCAAGCTCGGCTTGCTCGAGCGATACCGAGGCGGATTCGCGTTCTTCACCGGCTCCGCCAGCTCGCCGTAGACCCGCACTCTCCTGCCCTTCTTGACGGCGAGGCCCCAGATGTACCCGGTCGCCGGTTCGTCAACGTCCCCCTCGTCGCGGTCCGGACGCCGGTCCGAGTAGAGCGACGGCGTCATCTTCTCGCTGTAGTCGGTCACGTATGCCGAGGTCGACCAGGGGTGACCCTGCGCGCTGACTTCGGCGTTCGTAAAGAAGCGATCGAACAAACCGTAACGTTCGGCGAGCGCGTGATGGTTCGGAGAGACCTCGCATGGAAAAAAAAGCAGCGTCGGGTCGCCGTCTCCTTCCGCAAGATCGCCAAAGACCTGATCGTAGGTGCGATTCTCCTTGATGATGTAGACCACGTGCTCGAAGGGCGGGTAGCTCGGCGCCGTGCGCGGGCCGTCCCAGCCGTTCGCGCGGACGACCCGTCCGGTCAGCTCGGGCAACGCGTCGAGCGCCGCGCGAGGGATCGCCGTCAAAGTCCCGTTGAGTTGGCCGAGAGTGTAGTCGGTCGAGGTCGGTAGGAGCTTCGCCTGAGGCTGAACCATCGCGGGATTGGGTCCCGCGCCGCGCCCCTTTCCATTGAGAACGTGGAGCGCATCACGATCGACCAGGACGCCGGTCGGATACCAGCCGACCGGGATGCGGCCGGTCAGG
>Ga0068860_100005101_pt1 | contig 13362 bp, 9 predicted proteins | sample KBSSwiS32_FD_66597 | JGI IMG/M metagenome (GOLD analysis project Ga0068860, IMG submission 66597) | Switchgrass rhizosphere microbial communities from Kellogg Biological Station, Michigan, USA - KBS Switchgrass S3-2 | ecosystem: Host-associated > Plants > Roots > Rhizosphere > Soil ... | reverse complement strand
GGCGCAGGGCGCGCGGCAGGCGGACCATTACGACGTCGCGCTGCTGGGGTCCGGGGTGGTGCAGGTCCGGCGGGTGGCCGGCGGGACGGTGACGGTGCTCGGCCAGGCGGCGGCGGGCGTGCCGCCGTGGGACTGGGCGACGCTGCGGCTCACCGCGGTCGGGTCCGGGCCGGTGACGCTCACCGCGTCCATCAACGGGGTGGTGAAGGTGTCGGTGGTGGACACGGCGCCCGGCGCGCTGGGGCAGGCCGGGTACGCGGGGATGTGGACCACCCGCGCGGGCGTCGCCTACGGGCGGTTCCGCATCACGGCCGAGTAGCCGCGCCCAGCAGCTCCAGCGCGTGCCGGGCCGCCTTCGCCAGCTCGATCTCCCCCGGATCCGCCACCGCCAGCGCGCGCTGCAGCGCCGCCTTCGCCGCGTCCCCCCGCCCCAGCTTCACCTCGCACGCCGCCAACCCCACCAGCGGCCGCGCCAGGAGCGGGCTGCGCTCGCCCTGGTGCGCCGCCAGCAGCTCCAGCGCGCGCGCGTGCTCGGCGCGGGCGGCGGCCCAGTCCGATCGCGCCCGCAGCGCCTCGCCCAGCGCGTCGTGCGCCCGCGCCACGTCCGGGTGCTCCGAGCCCTCCGCCCGCTCCAGCGCGGCGATGGCCCGACGCAGCCCCTCCGGCTCCCCCTTCGCCTTCGACAGCCGCGCGTCCGCCAGCGCCACCAGCGGGTCCTCGGGCCGCAGCCCGCGCCGCGCCAGCTCCACCGCCTTCTCCAGCACCGGGCGCACCTCGGTGGACCTCCGCATCCCCTCCAGCGCGTCCGCCAGCACCCACAGCTCCGGCACCAGCGCCGGATCCTCCGCGCCCCGGCCCGCGCGCAGCGCGCCCGCCCGCCGGATGGTCTGGAAGCACTCCGCCGCCTCGCCGCGCGCGCACTGCGCCTCCGCGGCGATCTCCAGCGGCAGCGCCAGGAGCGGATGGTCGGCGCCGGACTCGCGCTCGATCAGCTCCACCGCTCGCCGCGCGTGGACCTCCGCCTCCTGCGTGCGCCCCAGCTCGCGCAACACCTCCGCCACCCGCGCGTGCCGCGGGCCGGCGCCCGGCCCCTCGTCCCCGGCCAGCGCCAGCGCGCGCTCCTGCTGCGCGAGCGCCTCCCGCGCCCGCCCCTGGTAGAGCAGCGCCATCCCCAGCGCCCCGCACAGGTCGGCCTCCAGCGCGCGGTCCTGCCCGGCGCGCGCGATGGCCGCCTGCGCCGCCTCCTGGAGCGCCAGCGCCCGCGGCAGGTCCCGTTCCACCACGCCCACCAGCGTCACCAGCGCCACCCACGCCTCGGCCGCGATGCGGTCGAACCGCCCCTCCGCCGCCGCTCGCACCGCCTGGTGCAGCTCCGCCTCCGCCGCCTTCGAGTCCCCGCGGACGATCAGCCCCCGCGCGTGCACCAGCAGCGCCTCCGCCAACAGCGGCGCGTACTCCAGCTGCCGCGCCGCCTTGAGCGCCTCGCCGCCCAGCATGAGCGCCCGGTCCGCGCGCCCCGCCGCCCGCAGCGCCTTCACCTCCGCCAGCTGGTCGAAGGTGGCCTCGACCGCCGCCCGCGAGCCCGAAGGCGGCGTGGGCAACAGCAAGAGCCCCTCCAGGCTCCGGCACTCCTCCAGGTCCGGCAGCGCGTCCGCGGAGGTGGGGGCGTGCTCCACCACGTCGGCGTCCCCGGCCGAAAGCTCCCGCGCCAGCGTGCGGGCGCCGGTGCGGGCGCGCTCCAGGCACAGCAGGCGCGCCGCCATCACCTGCTCGGATTGCTCGCCGCGCAGGCGCGTCTCCCGGCAGGACTCGGTGAACAGCTCCGCCCAGCGCGACAGGTAGCCGGCCAGCGCGCGGTCCACCGCGGAGAAGCTGGCCTCGGCGCGCGGCTGCCCGGAGGCGGCGAAGGCGCGGCGCACCTCCGCCCGATGCGCGTCCCCCCACACCTCGTCCACCTTCGCCGCCGCGCCGGTGCAGAGGCTGGCGCGCTGCCGGTACAGGTCATAGGCGCGCGCCGCCGGGATGGCGGCCAGGAGCGACAGCCCCGCGGCCCACAGGCGCAGCCGCTGCCGGCGCTCGCGCGGCGCCACGGAGATCTCCCGCAGCAGCGCGTCCATCGACGGCCAGCGCGCGTGCGGATCGCGCTGGAGCCCCCGCTGCACCGCGCGCCGCAGCCACCCGGGCACCGCGCTCGACGCCGGCGGCTCCCGCACCGCTCCGGATTGCACCGCGCGGATCAGCGCCGCCGCGCCCTCGCCCCCGGTCCGGAACGGGTGCTGGCCGAAGAGCGCCTCGTGCAGCGCCACGCAGAAGGCGAACTGGTCCGCGCGCGCGCTCCCGGGCTCGCCCCCGTGCTGCTCCGGCGCCATGTACGCCGGCGTGCCCACCACCATCCCCGCCGAGGTGAGCGTGAGGTCCAACAGCGCCTCGGGCCGGGCGGCGATCTCCGCGGCCGCGGGGGCGCCACCTTGCCCGCGCTCCAGCCGCGCCAGGCCGAAGTCGGTGACGGACACGCGCCCGCCCTTGCCGATGAGCACGTTGGCCGGCTTGAAGTCGCGGTGGACGAGACCGGCGGCGTGCGCGGCCACCAGGCCGGCCCCCGCCTGGGCGAAGACGCCCACCACCTCGCGCCAGGAGCGCGGGCCCTCGGCCAGCCACTGCCTCAGGTCGCGGCCCTCGATGAACTCCATGGCCACGCAGATCCGGTCGGCCAGCGCCGCCACGTCGAACACGTGCACGACGTTGGGGTGGGAGAGCCGGGCCATCGCCTGCGCCTCGCGGACCAGGCGGTCCTGCTCCGTGCCGGCGCGCAACAGCTTGAGCGCGATCACCCGGTCCAGCGTGGGGTCGTAGGCGGCGTAGACCTCGCCGAAGCCGCCCGCGCCCACCGGGCGCAGGATGACGTAGCGGCCCACCGCGGTCCCGCTCGACAGCGCCGAGGCGGGGAGCGGGGTGGGCGCGGGACGCTCGGCGTCCGGGTCGGCGCAGAGGGCGGCCAGGTCCTCCAGGAGCGACCGGCACTCGGCGCACCCGCGCAGGTGCTCCTCCGCCGCGGCGCGCGCGCCGCCCGAGAGCTCGCGGCGCGCGTACGCGGACAGCGCGTTCTCGTCCAGGTGGCCCACCGGGCGCGATGCTACGCGACCGCGGCGGCCGCCCGGCGGGTCGGGCACCGGGGCGAGCTCGCTTGCCGGGCTCGAACGTCCCCCACCCTCAACGCACCGCGTGAGGCATGATGCGCCCCTCTCATGGCGGCCCCCACCCCCGACCTCCTCGATCAGGCGAGGACCCGCGCGCGGTCGGCGCTGGCGGCGCTCGGGGAGCTGGGCGTGGAGCCGGAGCCCTTCGCCCAGGCGCTCGCCGGGCGCGCCGCGGCCCAGGAGGACCCGCCCGCCGCGCTGGAGCGCCTCTTCGCGGAGGACCTGGCCCTGGCGTTCGCCTGCGGCCGGGGCTCGCGCCCGGCGATGGAGCGCTTCGAGCGCGAGTACGGCGGCGAGGTGGACCGCGCCTTCCGGCGGATGAGCGCCGGGACGCTCCAGCTCCAGGACGTCCGGCAGCAGGTCCTGGAGAAGCTCTTCGTGGGAGACCACCCGAAGATCCTCGACTACTCCGGCCAGGGCCCCCTGCGCGTCTGGCTCCGGGTGGCCGCGCTGCGCCTGCTCACCAACCTCGTCACCCGCGCCCCGCGCGAGACGCCGCTGGAGGACGAGCTGCTGGCGGCCGAGCCCCTGGCCACCGCCGACCCGGAGCTGGAGCACATGCGCCGGGTCTACCGCGCCGAGTTCAAGCAGGCCTTCGCCGCCGCGGTGGCGGCGCTGGACGTGGACGACCGGGTGCTGCTCCACCAGCGCTTCGCCTCCCGCCTGTCGATGGAGGAGCTGGCGGCGGCGCACGACGTCCACGTCAACACCGCCGCCCGGTGGCTGCAGCGCGCCCGCGCCGCGCTGGAGGGCGCCGTCCGCGACGACCTCCGCCGCCGCCTGCGCGTCTCCGACGACCAGCTGCAGAGCATCCTGCGGCTGGTGCAGAGCCAGCTCGACGTCACCCTGGGGAGGCTCCTGGAATGAAACCGCTTCAGGGGATTCGCGTCCTCGACCTGTCGCGCGTGCTGGCCGGCCCGTTCTGCACCATGAACCTGGGCGACCTGGGCGCGGAGGTGATCAAGGTCGAGGAGCCCGGCCAGGGCGACGACACCCGCGCCTTCGGCCCGCCCTTCGCCGGCGGCGTCTCCACCTACTTCCTCTCCATCAACCGCAACAAGAAGTCGCTCGCGGTCAACCTCAAGGACCCGCGCGGGCTGGAGATCATCCAGCGCCTGGCCCGCATCTGTGACGTGGTGGTGGAGAACTTCCGGCCCGGCGTAGCGGCGCGCCTCAAGCTCTCCTACGAGGACCTGAAGGCGGAGAACCAGAAGCTCGTCTACTGCTCCATCTCCGGCTTCGGCCACCGCGGCCTGCCCGAACACTCCCGCCTCCCCGGCTACGACGTGGTGGTGCAGGGCATGTCCGGCCTGCAGCACCTCACCGGCGACCCGGACGGCCCGCCCACCCGCGCCGGCGTCCCCATCGCCGACATCCTCACCGGGATGACCGCCTTCCAGGCCATCGCGGTGGCGCTCTTCGTCCGCGAGCGCGAGGGCCGCGGGCAGCACCTGGACATCGCCATGCTCGACTCCACCGTGCAGGTGCTCACCTTCCAGGCCGCCGCGCACCTCACCGCCGGCACCCAGCCGTCCCGCCTGGGGAACCGGCACCCGTCCATCGCCCCCTACGAGACGTTCCGCGCCCAGGACGGCTACTTCAACCTCGCCGTCGGCAACGACGCCCAGTTCAAGAAGCTGTGCGAGCTGATCGGCCAGCCCGCCTGGCCCGCCGACCCGCGCTTCGCCACCAACCCGCTCCGGGTGCAGCACCGGCCGGAGCTGGCCGCGCTCCTGGACCCCATCTTCCGCGCGCACCCCGTCCGCCACTGGCTGCAGCAGATGGCCGGGGCCGGCATCCCCTCAGGCCCCATCAGCGACCTGCAGGAGGCCCTCTCGCACCCGCAGCTGCTCGCGCGCGGCGGCATCACCCAGGTCCAGCACCCCCAGGCCGGGGCGGTGCGCCTGGTGGCCAACCCGCTCCCGCTGGAGGGCGTCACCCCGCCGCCGCCGCCCTCGCCGCCGCCGGCGCTGGGCGAGCACACCCGGGAGATCCTCTCGTCGCTCCTGAATTACACGGACGCAGAGATCGACACACTGACCCGCGGGGGCGCCGTTGGCGCGCGCGCCGCTTGAGCCGTTTCTGCAGAGAGCGACAATAGCAGGTCTTCGGGTCAATCAGGACTTCACGGAGCGCCACCTCTTGGGACCGCAGCAGAGCGCGAAGCCGGGGCTGGACGCCGGGATCGGCGCCGTGCTGCGGGCGCTGGGTGACGCCGCCTACGAGCTGTCCCCGGACGGGCGCTACCTGGGCTGCTACGGGACGCTGGAGGGCGCCGGCGGCCCCGCGGAGGCGCTGCTGGGGCGCCACGTGCGCGAGGTGCTCCCGCCCGCGGTGGCCGAGAAGGCGGCGGACGCGGTGGCGCAGGTCTGCCGCGACGGCGCGGTGCGCACCCTGGACCTCGCGCTGGGCCCGGCGGCCGCGGGCCGCCACCACGAGACCCGGCTGGTCCGCATGGACGGCGGCAACGTGCTGGCGGTGGTGCGCGACGTCCACGAACGCAAGCAATCCGAGGAGCTGCTCAGGGAGAGCGAGGCGCGCTTCCGGCTGATGGCGGACCACTCGCCGGTGATGCTGTGGCGCTCCGGCCGGACGTCGGAGTGCGACTACTTCAACCAGGTGTGGCTGGCGTTCACCGGGCGGCCGCTGGAGCGGGAGCTGGGGTCGGGCTGGGCGGAGGGCGTGCACCCGGAGGACTTCCAGCACTGCATGGTGACGTACATGGACGCGTTCGTGGAGCGGCGCGGCTTCCGGATGGAGTACCGGCTCCGGCGCGGGGACGGCGAGTACCGGTGGCTCCTCGACACCGGCGTCCCGCGCTTCTCGCTGCGCGGCGAGTTCGAGGGCTTCATCGGCTCCTGCATCGACATCACCGACCTGCGCGAGGCCCAGGAGCGGGCCCGGCGGCTGAACGCGGAGCTGGAGGCGCGGCTGCGCGAGCGCGAGGTGCTCCTGCGCGAGGTGCACCACCGGGTGAAGAACAACCTCCAGCTGATCTCCAGCTTGATCAACCTGCAGCTCGCCTCGGGCGAGGGGGCCGCGGCGCTGGCGGAGGAGGGGCGGATCCGGATCCGCTCCATGGCGCTGGTGCACGAGAAGCTCTACGAGTCCCAGTCGCTGGCGGACGTGGACCTGTCCGCCTACGCGCGGGACCTGGTGCAGATGGTGGAGGGGGCCATTGGCCAGCCGGGGCGGGTGGCGGTGCGGGTGGAGGCGCAGCCGGTGTCGCTGGGGGTGGACCAGGCCATCCCCTGCGGCCTGCTCATCAACGAGCTGCTCACCAACTCGCTCAAGCACGCCTTCCCGGACGGCCGGCGCGGGCGGGTGGACGTGACGGTGAGCCGGGTGGGGCCGGAGTCGGTGAGGGTGGAGGTCCGGGACGACGGCGTGGGGCTGCCGGCGACGCTGGACCTGGCCTCCCCCGCGACGCTGGGGATGGCGATGGTGCAGAAGCTCACGCAGCAGCTCGAGGCCGAATTGTCCATCGACCGCGAGCCGGGCGCGCGCGTCCGGTTCGCGTTCCGGGTGAAGTCATGACCGAAGCGACCGCGAAGAACCCGGAGGGGCCGCCGGCCACCTCGGTGCTGATCGTCGAGGACGAGTGGATGGTGGCCTGGGACCTGGAGCGGAGCCTGAAGGAGATGGGCTACCAGGTGGTCGGCACCGTGGACTCCAGCCACGAGGCGCTGAAGGTGGCGGCGGAGAAACGGCCGGACGTGGCGCTGATGGACATCCGGATCAACGGGGACGCCGACGGCATCACCACCGCCGCCGCGCTCGTCGAGCGGTTCGACGTGCCGGTGGTCTACCTCACCGCCTACACCGACGACGCCACCCTCTCCCGCGCCGCCCGCTCCCAGGCCTACGGCTACGTGGTCAAGCCGTTCACCAGCCGGGAGGTGAAGAGCGCCATCGAGGTGGCCCGGCACAAGCACGCCGCCGACGCCAAGGTGGCGCAGAGCGCGCGGTGGCTGTCCACCACGCTCCGCTCCATCGGCGACGCGGTGGTGGCCTGCGACCGGGACCAGAAGGTGGCGTTCATGAACCCGGCGGCGGAGACGCTCACCGGGTGGAAGGAGGCGGAGGCGCGCGGCCTGCCGGTGGACGACGTGGTGCAGATCCAGTCCGTCTCGGGCCCGCGCCGCCCGCTCAAGGACGCGCTGGAGGCCCGCGAGCGGCAGACGCTCCCGCCCGGCACCCGGCTGGTCTCGCGCGCGGGCGGGGAGCCCGCGGAGATCGACGACTCCGCCTCGCCCATCGAGCACGACGGGTCGGTGCTGGGCGCGGTGCTCTGCTTCCGGGACGTCACCCAGCAGCGGCGGCTGCAGCGGCAGGCCGAGGCCAGCGAGCGGCTGGCGTCCCTGGGGCTGATGGCCACCAGCGTGGGGCACGAGCTGAACAACCCGCTCGCCTTCGTCCAGTCCAACGTGGGCCTCCTCGCCGCCGGGCTGGACCGGGTGGACGCCGCCATCCACGCCGGCGACCTGGGCCCGGAGCTGTCCTCGCACCTGGAGGAGCTGGTGGAGACGGTGGACGACCTGCGGCTGGGGACGGAGCGGATCCAGCGGATCGTCTCCGACCTCGACGTCTTCGCCCGGCCCGCCGCCGACCAGAACCTGCCGGTGGACGTGCGCGAGGTGCTCCAGTGGGCGCTGCTGGTCTCCGCCAACCGGGTGCGCGCCCGCGGGCGGCTGGTGAGCGACCTGCAGCCCACGCCGAAGGTGCTGGCCTCCGAGGTGTGGCTGGGCCAGGTGCTCATCAGCCTCCTGGTCAACGCGGGGCACGCGCTGCCGTCGGGGCTGGAGGGGGGCAAGGGCGAGGTGCGCGCCCGCTGCGGCGCGGCGGCGGACGGGCGGGCCTTCGTCTCGGTGAGCGACACCGGCGCCGGCCTCACCCGCGAGGCGCTGGAGAAGCTCTTCACCCCGCTGGGCACCCCCGGAGGGCCGGGCGCCGGCGCCGGGCTGGGGCTGGCCATCAGCCACACCCTGGTCACCGCCATGGGCGGGGAGATGCGGGCGTGGAGCACGCAGGGCCAGGGCACCACCTTCGAGGTGCTGCTGCCCCCCGCCCCCGAGGAGGCCGAGCCGCCCGGGTCGCCCGAGCCGGCGCCCGAGCCCGGCGCCGGGCGGCGGACGCGGGTCCTGGTGATCGACGACGAGGTGCTGGTGGGCCGCGCCATCAAGCGGGTGCTCAGCCGCAAGCACGAGGTGGTGGCGGTCAGCGACCCCCACGAGGCGCTGCACCTGCTGGAGGGCGGCGAGGCGTTCGACCTCATCCTCTGCGACGTCATGATGCCGGGCCTGAGCGGCGCGGAGCTCTACGAGCGGCTGAAGGCGCGCTCGCCGTCCACCGCCGAGCGGGTCGTCTTCCTCACGGGGGGGGCGTTCACCAGCGCGGCGCGCCAGTTCCTCGACTCGGTCTCCAACCGCCGGCTGGAGAAGCCGTTCGACGCCAGGGCCCTGGAGGCCCTCGTGGATGCCCTGCTGGCCTGGTGATGGGTGGGCAGCCGAGGGACGGAGCGCTCCGCCCCCCGGCTACCCTTTAGTGTGTGGAGGTGGACGGGATCGAACCGACGACCTTCGCATTGCGAACGCGACGCTCTCCCAACTGAGCTACACCCCCGGCGGGAACCGCACCCGGTCAGTACCCGGGCGAAAATCTGCTGTCAAGGTGCCCATCCAAGCCTCGTTTCTGCATTTGACTGAGTGGGGGACGGGTGCCATAAAAAATCCTTTTCTGCCCGACGAATGCCCCCGACGCCTCAGAAGAACTTGAGCCCGGCCGAGCTCGCGAAGCTGGAGCATGCCTTCGCCACCGAGCCGGCCTCGGACGCATACAAGCCGCTCGCCGAGGCCTACCTCGGCATGGGCCGCTTCATGGAAGCGATGGTGGTCTGCAAGAAGGGCGTGAAGGCGCACCCCAACGTCCCGGACCCCCGCCTGCTTTTGGCCCGCGTCTACGCCGAGCAAGGCAAGGACAAGAAGGCCCTGGAGGAGCTGGCGGGGGCGCTGCAGGTCGCGCCCTCCGACAAGAACGTGCTCCGGATGACCGGCGCGCTGCAGCTCAAGGGCGGCGAGGCGGCGGCCGGCAAGGCCAACCTGCTCAAGGCGTGGGAGCTGGACCCGGCCGACAAGGACACCGAGGCCGCGCTCAAGCAGTACAAGATCGAGCCGCCCAAGCCCGCCGCCCCGGAGCCGCCGCCCGCGGAGGACGTGGACCTGGCCACCGAGCAGAACGAGGTGGTGCCCGCCGCCGCGCCGCCGCAGCTTCAGCCGGAGCCGAAGAGCGGCGTGCGCCGCCCGGGCGCGCCCGCCCAGCGCCCGCCGCCCTCCAATGGGGCCCCCGCGCGCGCCGCCCAGGCGGTGGCGACCCCGGCGCGCACCCAGGCGCCCGCCCCGCGCGTCCAGGCCCCCGCGGCCCGCGCCCAGGCGCCGGCCGCCGCGCGCGCGCCCGCCCGCTCCGCCCCGCCCCCGCAGGCCGCCTACCGGCCGGCGGACTACGACGACGAGGGGGATGACGAGGAGTCCGGGCTGAGGGCCCGCCGCCGCGGCGCGTCCGAGAAGGAGAAGAAGAAGAGCACCGGTCCACCTTCCTGGCCCTTTTGGTGCTGATCCCGGTCGTGATGGGCGGGTACTACTTCGTCGGCCAGTACAAGGCCCGCAACAACCGCGAGCGCAACCGCCACCTCGCCGCGGCGGCCGAGCAGCTCAAGCACGACAGCTACGACTCGTACCAGAAGGCCACCAAGGAGGCGGACGCGGCGCTCGGCTTCGACTCCAGCTCGGGCGCGGCCCACGCGTACCTCGCCTACGCCTACGCCATCCGCTGGGGCGAGCACGGCGGCGGCGACGCGGCCCGCACCCAGGCCGAGGAGCACCTGGCGGAGGCGAAGAAGTCGGGCGAGGTCTCCGCCTACCTCTACTCCGCGGAGGCGCTGATCAAGACCTACGGCGGCAAGAGCGTGGACGCGCTCAAGGAGCTGGAGGAGCGGGTGAAGGCGTTCGACGCCAAGGGCGCCCGCTCGCCGTTGATGTACCTCACGCTGGGGCTGATCCAGATGAACGCCGGCGACCTCGAGCACGCCCGCGAGAGCCTGGAGGTCGCCCAGGGCCAGTCGCCGGACGACCCGCGCATCTACGCCGCGCTGGGGCGGCTGCAGCGCGACCGCGGCGAGGACAACGCCGCCTGGAAGAGCTTCGACTTCGCCCTGCGCTACGAGCGCGACCACCAGGAGTCGCTGCTGGGCAAGGCGATCTTGATGCTGGACCAGGACAGCCCCAACTACGAGACGGCGGCGAAGATGCTCAAGAAGCTGATCACCGCCGACCCGCCGCCCTCGCCGCGGCAGCTGGCGGCGGCGCAGCTGGGCCAGGCGCTGCTGATCTCGCGGGTGTCCAAGGTGATGCCCACCCTGGCGGCGGACGTGCAGAAGCAGCTCTCGGACGCCACCGGCGTCTCGCCGGACCCGGAGAAGGCCAAGGCGGAGATGCTGAAGGTGGACAGGGAGGGCGCGGACTTCGCCCGCATCGACCCGGAGCTCCACCTGATCCGCGCCCGCCGGCTGCGCAGCGAGGGCCAGCTGGACCAGGCCGCCAACGAGATCCGGGAGGCGATCAAGCAGGACCCGTCCCGCGCCCACTTCTACATCGAGCTGGCCAAGGTCCTGCTGGAGAAGCCGGGCGGCGAGCGCGAGGCGGAGAAGGCGCTGGAGACCGCGCTGAACACGATGCGCGATTCGCCCAAGCTCCAGGTCATGCTGGGCGACGCGCTCCGGCGCCAGGGCAAGCTGGACGACGCCATCAAGCAGTACGAGGCCGCGACGAAGGACCCCAAGGCCAAGAACCCCGAGGCGCGGCTGGCGCTGGGCGGCCTGTACCGGGAGAAGAAGGACTGGACGAAGGCCGAGGCGGAGCTCAACAAGGCCGCGCAGGAGTACGTGGGCCAGAGCTACAAGCTGGCGCGCACGCACACCGAGCTGGGCCGCGTCTACGAAGAGAAGGGCGACCGGACCAAGGCCGAGGAGACGTTCAAGTCGGCCGTGGGCGACGACGCGGAGTACGCCCCGGCGGTGTTCTTCCTGGGCAAGCTCTACGTCACGGACCGCAAGACGTACCTCGCCGGGAAGACCGCGCTGCAGAAGTACCTGCAGATGGATCCGCGCGGCCAGTACGCCGAAGAGGCGCACCGGCTGGCGCCGTGAGCTCCAAGTGGGCATCGTCATCATCGGCGTCGGCTCGCTGGTGGTCGGCTTCGTGCTGATCGCCTTGATCTCGATCACCGCGCCGCGCCCCGAGGACGACCCCGCCAACCAGCCCAACCCCGGGGACGCCGCGCCGCACGCGTGGATCGCCCAGCTGGACGCGGAGGAGCTGGGGAAGCTCCTGGAGATGATCTTCTCCGAGCTGAAGTTCGAGGTGCAGGACGCCCGCGTCTCCGCCAACGGGGTGGACCTGTTCGCGGTGAACCCCACGCCCATCACCGGCGGGCGGATCTACATCCGCGGCGTGTGCCACCCGCCGCTGGGGCTGGTGGACGAGGACGAGGTCCGCACCGCGCTGGAGACCGCCCGGGCGGAGATGGCGGGCAAGGCGCTGGTGGCCACCGGCGGCGGCTTCTCCCCCGAGGCGCGCGCCGCGGCCGAAGGCGCGCCCCTCGAGCTTTTGGACGGGGCCTCGCTCCTTTCGCTGGTGAAGAAACACTTACCGCCCGTGGCAGTCGCGCGGCACGTCTAATCGTTGACGGCGCCCGCGGCGGAACCCTAAAGAGCCCGCGCGGATCGAATATCCGGCGCTCCGCTGCGTCGGGATCCGCAAAAGGAGCAACGCACATGAAGAAGCTGAACCTGGTGATCGGCCTGGCGGGCGTCCTGGGCGCCTCTGCGGCCCTCGCCAACGGATCTGTGAAGGGCACCATCTCCTACGCCGGCCCGCCGGTGAAGGCGGAGATGCTCAAGCGCAAGGGCGACGCCTTCTGCGCCAAGAAGGACTTCGCCGACGAGACCGTCCAACTGTCCAAGGACGGCAAGGCGCTCGCCAACGTGCTGGTCCGGATCACCAACCCGCCCGCCGGCATGAAGGCCCCGCCGGAGCCGGTGGTGGTGGTGGACCAGGAGGACTGCATGTACCGGCCCCGCGTCCAGGGCGCGGTGGACGGCCAGAAGATCGAGTTCAAGAACAGCGACCAGACGATGCACAACGTGCACGCCTTCTCGGGCACCAAGACCCTGTTCAACGCCCCCCAGCAGCCCAAGGCGGCGCCGATGGACAAGGAGCCCAAGGCCAGCGACGTGGTGAAGCTCCAGTGCGACGTGCACCCCTGGATGCGCGGCTACGTGGTGTACGGCAAGACCCCGCTGTTCGCGGTCTCCAAGGCGGACGGCACGTTCGAGATCAAGGACGTCCCGGCGGGCAAGTACACGCTCGAGGCCTGGCACGAGAAGCTGGGCTCCCAGAAGATTGACGTCACCGTCGAGGACAACAAGCCGGTGGATCCGAAGATCACCTTCAAGTAGGCCGGCGAGGCGTTCGAAGTAGAGCGGGGCGGCCTGGCGACGGGTCGCCCCGTTCGTTTTTGTGGTATCCCCGCCGGCCACCGATGGGCGTCCACCGCTTTGCCGTCGCCACCGCGCTCGCCACCTTCTGTCTGCTCGTCGCCGGAGGGCTGGTGAGCACCACCGAGTCCGGCCTGGCCTGCCCCGACTGGCCCCTGTGCAACGGGCAGTACATCCCGGAGATGAAGGACGGGAAGCAGTTCGAACACACCCACCGCCTGGTCGCGTCGTTCGTCGGGGTGATGACGTTCGGGCTGGCCGCGGTGATCTTCAAGCACCGCCGCCAGGACCGGATGCTCAAGAAGATGGCCGCCCTGGCGGTGCCGCTGGTGATCGCCCAGGCGCTGCTGGGGGCGCTGACGGTGAAGATGAAGCTGCCGTGGTGGGTCTCCTCCACGCACCTGGCCATCGCGATGGCGTTCTTCTCGCTGGTGGTGTCGCTGGCATTCATCACCCGGCAGCGGCTGGAGGCGCCGGCCACCTCCGCGCCCGCGCTGTTCCAGCCGGCGGTGCGGGTGGCGTGGCTGGTCTACGCGCAGGTGGTCCTCGGCGCGGTGATGCGGCACACGCGCAGCGGGCTGGTGTGCGGCTTCGAATTCCCCTGGTGCCTGGGGA
>Ga0068860_100005098_pt1 | contig 13364 bp, 14 predicted proteins | sample KBSSwiS32_FD_66597 | JGI IMG/M metagenome (GOLD analysis project Ga0068860, IMG submission 66597) | Switchgrass rhizosphere microbial communities from Kellogg Biological Station, Michigan, USA - KBS Switchgrass S3-2 | ecosystem: Host-associated > Plants > Roots > Rhizosphere > Soil ... | reverse complement strand
CGCCGCGTTGGACCGCAAGGCCGCGTTGATCCCCGCCATGCAGAGCCCCAGGGCTCCGGCCGCGAACAGGCGGGAACGCCGATATTGCTCGCTGACGCCTGGATTGGCGGGTGCCGCTGTGGATACGCTCATCGGTCTATACCTCGCTTCAATTCTATTTCACGCTCAAATACGCGATTAGGTTCGCAACATCGTCGGCAGAATAATTTTCGAGCAGGGCAAGATGCCGGTGCCGCGCCGCGGCCGTTTTAGTATCGCGTAGCCGGTCAACCTGCCATGATTCCGCGGCGTCTAGGAACTTGGGCCGCAGGATCCGGGTCCGCAATGTGCCGTCCTCCCGCTTCAAATCAGCCGGACTCGTGTGACAGGAAGTGCAGTTCTTCTCAAAATATGCCTTCCCTTCCGCGGCATTTCCCGAACTCACATCTCTTCCCTCGATGAGTTCCTTATAGCGGCCCTGCTGGCGCGCGTAATGTATCCAGGTAGCAATCGCCGAAATCTGCTGATCGCTCAAATCCGAAAACTGTGGCATCGGCGACAGCTTCGCGGTTTGAGGAATTCCTGCGCGCAGCAGCGGACCGATTAGATTCGCATTCTCATCCCTGCCCACTAAACGCGAGTGCATGAGGTCCGTGGCCTCGCCGCGCGACTCGAGATACAGACCATGGCAATAACTGCAACCGTAGAGCACGTACATCTCTTTGCTGTGCTGCAGAATCGGATCCGCCATGCGGGGCCCGATGTAATTGATGTCGTAGCCCGGCGTTCCCGCCGACTGCGCCCACAGCGAACCGGTGATCAGGATAGCTGTACAAACTGCTTTCACGCGAGCGCCCGCTTGCAATAATCAAACATCAACTGCACTTCCTCCACTCCCGTGCGCAGAGTCCCATGCTCGAATTCTAGAAGAGCAACGATAGGCCACCGGTTGTCCCGAATCAGTCTGAGGATTTCAATAATCGGCGCGTCGCCTTCCCCGAACGGCGCGCTACGCCCATTGTTTTTTCGTCGATCCCCTAGATGGACGCTGGACACTCGTTGGTGGTGTCTTTCGAGAAACCCGATGCAATCCCCATTGCCAGCCGTAAAGTGGCGAACGTCAAGAGTAGCCTTGAAGTTTGGTGAATAGGCAAGTCCTTTGTCGAAACTCGCCTCATTACTGAGTGCGTCCGGATCGGATAGGTTATCGTGGTTATGCAGCCCCGTAAAGATCCCGTGCTTGGCCGTGAAAGGAACCAGTCGCTGCGATACGGCTAATCCCTGCGAGCCCACTGCACCTTTCGCTCCCAGCGCTTTGGCTGCCTGGTAGGTGGCATCGATTTCCGCATCGGTGTAACTCTCGTTGATGCCCACCCAATAAGTAAAAATGGTCACGCCAGCGTCGTCGAATTCCTTCTTGATGCTGCGATAGTAGGCCGCAGGCGTAGTCACCCGCCAATTCCGCAACTTCTCACGAGCCACTTCCGCACTCACGCCCGGCGCATCGAAACGCGGCTCACACCAGGTAGCATGCAGCTCCACCATGCCGAAGCCATTCTGCACTAGCCTTTTTACGAGCGTCGGGCGGTTTTCCCGCGTCATTGGCAGATCGTGGTAACAGAAGGGCTGCAGGCCAAACTGCACGCCATTGATCATGGACCGATTGACCGTAGCCGCTGGTTGCGCCAAGACACTCGCCGTCAGCCCGCCCAGAGCGTATTTGCCGAAATCACGTCGGGTCAAAGCGGTCATTGTTAATTCTCCAACCCCTCCAGAAGAAACTTCGCGCGCTCCGGATCATTCGGGTTGCAATTGTACATGCGCGGTTCCGCAATGCGATCGATCCGGTAATATCTGAACTCGTAAGTGTGCGGTTTCTCGAATGTCTTGGGGTCTTCCCAAGTGAAAGTCACGGCAAGCCGATTCCCGCCCGCCAGCAGACGGTAACGCTCGACCAAATGTGAATCCGGAGTTCGCACTCCGCCGCCAGGAATACGAGTCACGCCGCTACCGTTGAACAGGATCGTGTCCACGATCAGCGTGTCACCGTCCCAATGACCGATCGAGTGCCCATTGGTAGTCGGATCGTAGTCGTCTTTGCTAGGATGCTTGCGGCCGTCCGTGTAGATGTATCGCATCGATGACGGCGGTTTCGCCGCGATCGCCGTTACGGTGGGACTCTGTCGCAAATCGATCGCCGAACGGTCCCCCATGATCGCCGGGATGCCGATGTTAGTGCAGCGGCGGATGGCCTCGGCGTCATGCCTGACTTGAGCTTTAATCGCATCGCGCCCAGACATGGCTGCGGTCAGCGAAGCCACCCCGACCGCCATACTGTCATATCGCAGTTCCCAATATCCGGAAAGATCGGGATGCGTCTGCGCCGTCATATGGGCCGCCGCCAGAATCAACAGCACCGCCCACCTCGCTCCTTTAGACACTTTCTCAATTGTTCTCAAACGGGTGCGCCTCGGGAAGCTTTTTGAACCTGTACGTGTAGGTGTGCGGTTCGAGAAACACTGTGGGATCTTCCCAGGTGAAGGTGATCGACATTTCCTCGCCGTTGTCAGCCAGCCGGAAACGCTCCGCAAGATGCGTTGTACTCCTGGCGCGCCCGCCGCCGGGCGTCACCATCACCGGATGCCGGTTGTCGCAGATCGTCGGGAAAGCCACGGTGTCGACCACTAACGTTTCACCCTCAATGTGCCCGATCGAATGTCCAAACCCCGAAGCTCTGTAGCCCTGCGCTTTCGTTTCCGAATGGTCGCGGCCATCCATATAAATGAAGCGGGCGCGGCCAGCCTCGGCTCCAATCAAAACCTCGTCGCGCGACTGAACGATATTCAGCGCCGGCGAAGACGCCATCATCAAAGGAAAATTCCCCACCGGACAGGTCTCCAGCCGCGGCGCCGTGTTCACCACGTTCCCCGCTGCCTCACTCGCCGCCTGCGCCTCATTGTCTTTAATAACATCCGGCCTTAGCTTGGGTTTGGGGACATTATTAAACCAGTCTGTGAAACTTCCCGACCCTGGGTCCTGCACCAGCCACATTCCGGAAATGTCCAGACCCTTACTCTGTGAACCGGCCTGTCCTGCAAGAAGCGTAAGCACCCACACGATCTTGGCTAACGTTCGCTGAGTGCGCATCTATTGCACGGATGCCGTGGTGCCTTCCGCCTTGGGCCGAGCGATGTCATGATACAGTCGCTTCCCATCCGGCAAAACCGCGTAAAAGAGCGATGCTCCCTTGGTGCCGTCCTTCATCGGATGCGCCACCACCTTGACATGGTCCCCGGCCTTGAAGGTCACCCGGGTCCAGCCTTGCCGGCCCATGATATTCGTGGAGCCACCTTCGACGTCCCACGTCCCTACCGTGGCAGGGTCACCTGAGCCAGAGTCGACCTTGACGATGATGTGCGTATGCGGGTTCTCCCAACGATATTCCACCACCGTGCCATCGTAAGTAACATCCTTAGTAAGTTCGAACATCGCAAACGAATGATGAGCCAGCAGTGGAACCGCCAGCGCCACAGCGCCCATCATTATGATTGGAAGCTTCATGATTGTTGTGAACCTCTCCAATCTAAACTAAGACTTTGGCCACCCTGTAGCAAGGTCGCTACCGTACCGGCAACGTCCGCGGACGTTAACTGTTTATTTACTGTGAGTTATCGAGCTCAGCAGGACCTGTATCATACGTCCCTGAACCCTACCAGAAGTGTGCCGCAAGGATGCGCGGAGGCCCGGAGGTCCTCCCCACCACGCTAGTCGCGATGACTAACTCAATATTCTTGCGATCCCAGTCCTTGGGCGCGTTGTGTGTGATCTGTTCGATGTAGCTGGGCGTACTGAGAAATTCTCCTGCTGCCGCCGTTCCGTACTTGCTCAAACCGGCAACCGTCACGGCCACCCGTCCGGTGGTGGAGTCCCAGACCCGCGACACAAGTGCATAGTCTTCCTTCACATCCGTGTAATGGACGTCCGGCGACCGGAACCACGCCCTATTCTGCGGATCCTGCCGGTCGCGGATTCCAACCTGATGGGAATCCACCAGGCGCACGAAACTGAAGCGCGTGGGACCGGTCAAGCGCAGCGTGAAGCTATTGCTGAACGCTCCGATTAAGACCGCCGGACCTTCCTTTAACTCGTTCAGTTGCCCGTCTTCCTGCAGGCGGAGCCGGTACGCTTTCTTCTTCGTCGCTAGATAAGCCGTGACATTGGCCAGAGCTTCCGCGTCGGCGAAGCCAACCCGCTCCGCCTTGTGCAGATCCGTCATAGTCACCGCCGCCTCAAGGGGGGCTTCCGGATAAGAGGCTCCTACATACACCAAAACCGGTTCGGTAGACTTTAGCACCGGCTCCCAGAATCGATCAATCGGGGCAGCCGATACCCCGGATTTGAACAACAGCACTACAGCCAGGATTACGGCGCACCCCACGCCGGCGATCATCACCGGGGAGACCTTTTTTCGAACGACCGCGGAAGGGACAGCCGGGGGAACTGCCACAGCCGCCACTTGCGGGACATGGAACTCCGGCAAATAGGAACCGGGGGGAAAGTCGATTCGAATTTCAGCTTCGTGCCCGGGTTCGTGATAATACTGAGCGATGCGCTTCCGAATTTCACCCGCGGTTACCCGCACCACTGGATCCAGGTTGGTATCGTAGGCGGGGTCACGCCCGAAGACGGCCACGCCCAGCGTGCGTTCCTTCAGATGATCAGCCTGGCCCTCCATCGCGCGCTGCACCACGTAGCGCAGCATGGTGGGATAGCGTTTGCTGTGCTTAAAAAGGGGATGGGCGACAATGCGCTCAAGTTGCGCGTGAATCGCGTTGTGCTCTATTCCGGCCTCGGCGGTGGGTGCCTCTGAATTCGGCGTGTTTCTTTCGAGCGTAGGTCCCTTCGTAAGCGTAATCCCCCTTGGCCCGGTGACTATAGTACCATCGCCTCCCGGCCAGCGGAAAGTGTTAGAAATCTAACCACTAATGAATGTAGCGAGCAGTCTGATTACGTAGTGCTACCGTACCGAGCTTGTCCGGCCAGCGGCGAACGCGTATCATCTTTTAGCGCGCCCGGCTGCGCTTTGCCTGACCTATTAAAAAGGAGCTCTATGTTCTCCAGACGTGCTTTCGCGAAACGGACTATGACCGCCCTATCACTCGCTGCCTTGCCGCGCCCCGCCCTGCGCGCCGCGAAAGTCGACTCGACGGTAAAAGGTGTAAAGCTCGGACTGATCACTGGCTCGCTAAATCCCCTTCCGCAGGGCAAAGATCCCATCGATGCCATCGTCGAGCAATGCGTCCAGATTGGCGCCGCCAATGTCGAACTGGTAAACCTGCTGGAACCACGATTGGTGGGCGCCGTCAGCTTCGGCCATCCTCCGTCGCCCATGACCCCGGAATATGAAAAATCCCGCGCAGCCGTCCGCGAGTGGAGACTAAAGACGCCCCTCGACACCTTCCGCGACATCCGCAAGAAGTTCGACGCCGCCGGATTGAATCTGTTCTCCTATGTAATGACCTTTGACCTGGATTTCACAGACGAGGAAATCGATGCCGTCTTCAAGCAGATGCAAGCGCTTAAAGTAAGCTGCTTCTGCACCAATCAGAGCCGCGTCGACGTGGCTCCGCGACTGATCCCGTTCGCCGAAAAATATAAGATCCGGCCTGCTTGGCACCCGCATGCCATGGTGAAAGATCCGAATGAAGTCGCCACGCCGGAAGGTATGGAGAAATTGCTAGCCATGTCGAAGTTCTTCGGCATCAATCTCGACATCGGACACTATACGGCCGGCAACAACGATGCCGTCGATTTCCTCAGAAAGCATCACGACCGGATCACGCACCTCCACATCAAGGACCGTAAACGCGATGGCGGACCCAACGTAGCCTTGGGCACCGGGGACACGCCGATCAAGGAATGTCTGACCCTTCTGCGTGACAACAAGTATCCGATCTACGCCATCATTGAGCGCGAGTATCGCGACGCGCCGGGCAGTCCAGCAGAGCAAACCAAGGGACAGATGGAGTACTTGAAGCAGATTCTATCTGCATAACGTCGAAGTTTCCGCCACTTACGCAAGGGCTCCCCGCAAGTAGTCGAGACATTTCTTCGTTTCGATAATTGAGTTCGAGCCCGCAGGGATGGGATACTCCAACTCTACATAGGCGGGGATCGAGTATTTCTTCGTTTTCAGGAGTTGCATTACCTCTTTGATCGGCGTGTCGCCCTGACCCCACGGGACGTTAGGTCCCTGGTTCTTTTTCCGGTCCTTGATGTGCAGGTTAGTAATGCGGTCGTGGTATTTGTCGATGAACGCAACGGCATCATAGCCGCCGGCAGTGAAATGGCCAATATCGAGATTGATCCAGATGTACTTCGACATTTCGAGCGGGGCCGCCAGGCTCTCCGGCGTCGCGAATTGCTCCGGATCGTTGATATCGGAATGGGGGTGCATGGCGACAATAAAGCGGTGCCGGTCGGCATACGGCGCCAGCTTCCGCGCTAAGCTCAGGGTTCCGGAAAGCGTGATGCATCGAGCACCGAGGGCCTTCGCTTGCTCGAAGGAACGATCGATCTCTTCCGGCGTTCCAAACCAGCCGCAGTTGTATCCGTAGATCGTAACGCCGGCAGCATCGAAACGTTTTCGAATGCTCTTGAAATACTGCACGGGCGTCGCAGCGTGCCACTTCCGTCCCTCTGCGAGCATTTTCATCGAGGGATCGGGCTTCGGTCCGTAAACGCCCTCCGGGTCCATGCCACGGATCGAGACCAACATGCCGGTCATCGAACCAGGAGCGATATGAGGCGCCCACAGCTCGCACTCATGGATGCCCAGCTCGGTCATGGTTGTCAGCATCCGGCTCAGAACTTTTTCGTGACCCGGATCCTGCGCGGGGAGGTCCCGCACTACCGGCTCAAAATCCCTAAAGCAATAGGTCTGGATACCTATATGGACTCCGTTCACCACGGCGGAGTTATCCGCCGCCAAAGCAATGGCCGGCAACCCGGCCAAAGCGAGCGTGCCAAAGTCGCGCCTGGTAAGTGCCCTGGTAGTGAGTGTGTCCATGCCGCCGAGTCTAGCGAAATAGCGCAATCATGACAAGGCTGGGCACACAGGCGTAGCCGATCCACTCTGTAGGTAGGTGACGACACGTATCAATACCCAGAATACGTATAAGCTGAAAGCCCGTAAGTCACACATTGGAAAGGGCGAGGGGTATGATCTTGTTAGGATACCGTACCAGGCTTGTCACGATTTAGAATTTGGTTATGCTCTTAAAGGCAGCGAAGACATAGGAATCTAAACATGAATCGAATTTCTATTGAATTGTCCATCGCTCGTGTGGTGCTCTCGCTTGGTTCGGTGCTGCTTGCAGCAGGCACCCTCGGCGCGCAATCTCCACACCAGGACTTCTCAGGCTTTTGGGAGCCCAAGTACACAGGAGGCTCGGGCGCTTTCAGCGACGTTTTTGGCAAAGTGGACCGCGCCCCCCTCGTCCCTGGTCTTCCGCCGATGCAGCGTCCGAGTGGGGAACATCCCGCGTACGGAGCCAAAGACCCTGTGGATGGAAGTGCGTGCCGCGTTCTGGCTTTTCCCTTCTTTATGACCTCGTCCCCGCCGTTTGACATTCTGCAGCGCGACGACGAAATTCTCATCGTCTCCGAGCGCGAGGGCGGCTCCCGCCACATCTATATGGACGGCCGTTCCCATCCTTCGGATGTAGAGCACACCTCAAATGGCCACTCCATCGGGCATTGGGAAGGCGACACTCTTGTGATCGATACCGTCGGCTTCCTTGGCTTCGCGGGTGTACCGGGCGGCGGCCGGCGTGGACCCAATACGCACCTCGTGGAGCAATATAAGATCGTCGATAGCGGCGAACACCTTACGGTCAGGTTCTCTTGGGACGATCCGGCGATCTACACCAAACCGCACAGCTATACGCTCAACTATTACAAGATGCCGAAGGACACCTACGCCTTCGAGGATCCCTGCGATTCGGGCAATGCGAAAGAGTACCAATCGGTCAATGGCGTTTCCGTTATCGGCGCCACCAGTGTGTACCGGCAAGACACTCCTCCCGCGAAGAGCCCACCGGCGCCCGCCGCGCCGGTCAAATAAGCGCGCCGATCTTGGACACCGAATATGAGACTTCCTGCGATGAAAGCGAACTGCACGCCCCGGAAGAGCGCTCAGTGCATGGCCCTCCTCGCAAGCTTCGTACTGATCTTTGCTGCGAGGTCTAACGCACAAAGTGCTACTCCCGATATTTCCGGCTTTTGGGAGCTTCGCTATTGGAGCCGCAATATTCCGAAAGCAACGCTCACGCCTGCTGCCGCGAACGCGGACCGGCAGGCCCAAGCTGAAAAAGAATTTCACGCTATCCGCTGGTGCAATCACGTCGGTGTGCCCTTCATGATGGACGACGGCTCGCCCATCGACGTTCGACAGAGCAAGAATGAAATCGCGATCACCTCGCAATCGAATTCACCGGTACGGCACATCTACATGGATGGCCGTCAGCACCCATCGATCGACACATTCGACCCGACAACGCTCGGCAACTCCATCGGCCGCTGGAGCGGAGATACGTTGGTGGTGGACACGATGGGCTTCAATGATGCCGGGCTGAACGCCATTCCGGGAGGCGGTGTCCGCGGCGAAAATTCGCATTTGATCGAACAATACAAACTATCCGGCGAAGGACGCAAACTTCAGGTGACGTTCACGTGGATCGACGACAAGATGTTCACCAAACCTCACACTTACGCTTTCATGTACGAAAAGCTCCCCTCGTCGACAACGGCTCGAGAGTGGCTTTGCGATCCGATGGATGGCGCGCGAGCGCGATTTTTGATCGACCCGCCTCAGCCCCCAAAGTGAAGCGGCTCCGGGAGACTGGTCTGACGGTACAAAAGTATGTCGCCTTCTTTTGAAACTCGCAGTACTTCACGCCGGAAATTCCTAGCTAAAATAGCCGGCACTTCTGCCGGCCTGGCACTTGCGGGGCGCCTTGGCGCCCAAGGCCAAGGCGCTCGCAGGATTGACGTCCATCACCATTTCGTTCCGGATGCTTATTTTGCCTACCAGCGCCGCCATAATCCCGCGGCGGTGAACCTTTGGTCGCTCAGCAAAGACCTCGAGGACATGGATCGATTTGGCACCGCTACCGCCATGTTATCGATTACCCAGCCGGCGTTCAATTTGGGCGATCGCGATGAGATCCGCACGGTCGCTCGCGAGTGCAATGAGGCTGCCGCCAAATTAGTGACAGATAAGCCAGGCCGCTTCGGAAACTTCGCGGGTATCCCGTTGAAGGACACCGAAGGATCGTTGAAGGAAATTGAGTACGCATTCGACACGCTGAAAGCCGATGGTATTTGCGTTCTCTCGAGCTATGGGGATGTCTGGTTGGGGAACCAAATGTTTTGGCCGGTTTATGAAGAACTGAATCGCCGGCACGCAGTCATTCACGTGCATCCTACGCCGCCGAATTGCTGTATGAATCTACCCATTGCGAAAGATGGAGTCCCGAACGAAGGCGCGATGATTGAATACGGGACGGATACGACGCGAACCATCGCCAGCCTGATCTTCAGCGGGACCGCGAAGCGTTTCCCCAACATCTCCTGGATCTTCTCGCATGCCGGCGGAACGATGCCGTTCTTGATTGAACGCTTCTTGCAGTTTGGAGCCTCCGCGGAAATCATCCCAGGTATTACGACGACAGGACAGCGCGTCGGCATATCCGGGAACCGCATGCCGGGCGGCGAAGTGTTAGCTCAGATTCGCAGGTTCTATTACGACACAGCTCAATCATCGAATCCGATAGCGTTGGAAGCCCTCAAGCGGGTGGTTCACGCCTCTCAGATCGTTTACGGCACGGACTATTGGTTTAGGACAGCCGAGGATACGGACCGGGGCTTGAGGACCGCACGCGTATTCGATTCCCGGGAGATGGCGGCCGTCAATCGAGGGAATGTAGAGCGCATCCTGCCTCTACTCAAACTCCGCGCTGGATTGGACCGACCTTGAAGCAGCGGATCAGCGGCTGCGGGGGACCCGCTCGTCCCGCGTCGCCGCTTGCCACGCGAAGACAGCCATCACCACAGCCGACTGCCGCACATCCTCCACCCTGACGGCATCCGCCAAGTCGGCGTTCGTATGCCTGGTGCGTACGTCGTAGTTTTCAAAGTCCTTGATCGTTGTGAAAGCAGGCACGCCCGCTTCGACGAACGGCACATGGTCCGTACTTCCGATCCCTTCGATCACGTTCCGCCGCATGCCTAACCCGGTGAGCGGCGCCAACCAAGTGTCGAAGATCTGTTTCGCCGCTGCGTTTCCCTCCATATAAAAGCCGTACGTCTTCCCCGTCCCCGGATCGTCGTTCAGGTAAACGGAGATGCGGTCGCGCGCGGCCTTGTCCCCAAGATGCTGCGCCACCCAAGCACGGGAGCCGAGCAGGCCTTGCTCCTCACCTCCCCAAAGGACGACCCGAATGGTCCGTCGCGGGGAGGCGCGCAGCGTGGCAAGAATGCGCATAGCCTCCATCGTGGCAGAGACTGCATCCGCGTTGTCCGTGGCGCCAACCGCCGTGTGCCACGAGTCCAAATGAGCACCGACAAGCACGACCTCGTCTCTGAGCGCGGGATCGGTGCCCGGGATTTCGGCCAGGACGTTGTCGCTGTCAAGGCGTTCCTGGTTGATGCGGGCGCCAACCTCGATCCGCAGCTTGACCGGCTCTGCGGCTTTCGCCATGCGGACCAGCATGCTGTACTGTTCGGACGCAAGCACCACGGTGGGCACGGCGTCCGTAGCTGTAGCAGGGCTGCCCTGGACGCGCACAGTCCCGTGCTGCGTTGCCGATGGAGCGAGTGCAACGCCAGCCCCTAGCTTCTGAAGATGTGAAAGGATATCGGACCGCGACGCCCGGCTCGACGGGCCGGGAAATATTGGGTTCCCCGTTTTTACGGGTCCGGCGCCCTGAGACGGCTCCGGCCGGTCCTTGGCAAGGAACTCCGTCTGGGGCCGCGCCGTCAGAACTATGGCGTTGCGCAGGCGGCTGCCGAGCGCATCGATTTCTTCTAGCGTGCTGTCACCAACGTAAATGGGTGCTGCCGTCAGGACTCCCGAGGTAGACGGGGACCACGCCTCCGCGTAACCTAGGAGCGGCATATAGCGCGGCGACGTCATCTCGACCGTGAGCTTCTCCAGGGACCAAGCGCGACCTAACTTGAATGGTTCCAGGTGCGAGTTCGCCAAACCCCACTCCCGGAATCGGTTCACCGCCCAGCGGGCGGCGACGTCGTAAGCGGGAGATCCCGAAAGCCGTGGCCCAAACTTGTCCGTTAGCGTGTAAAACAGATCGGTCACCGCGGAATGGTCCCGCTCTTCGGTACGAATCGCAGAGAGCATCGCCGTGTCGACCGGCTCCTGCGCAGCCGCCAGCGTCGGGAACAATGCGATCGCCACCGCTGCTGCCGTTGGCAAAATGAACATTTTTGTTCTAAGTAATCGCATTGATGTCCTTTCTGGCGCCACTAGTTCCCTTAGGCCTCCTACGGCATTCGGGTGCTTTTTGTAATATCCTTCTCATTGTCGTCGCGATCTGGCATCGAAGCAAAGTGCGCTGGATTCGGCCACATCCGACCACGAAGTCATTCTTTTTCAGGAGGAAGTCCAAGCAGTGTCCAGATCGCTGCATTACTTGACAGGCCTGGGGCTGGCGATGCTAAGCGTCGGCGCGGCGTCGGCGCAGCCCCGCCCGGATTTATCCGGCTATTGGGAACTCCGCAACGACAGTTTCAACGTGCCCCAGGCTTCTGTTACGCCCGGCATGCTGGCGGGCGCAGCGGCGCAGATCCGCCACGACATCGAAGCAGTCCGCTGGTGCGATCCCATTGGGATGCCAGCGATCATGGGCGATCGTGCGCCTATCGATCTCCGGCAAAGCGCCTCGGTGATCGGCATTGTCGCGAAGCCGCAGTCTTCGGCGCGTTACATTTACCTCGACGGACGGAGACACCCGGATAAGGACGAATGGGAGCCGACGACTAACGGTCATTCTATTGGGCGGTGGGAGGGCGACGTGCTCGTCACGGATACGATTGGATTCAGCGACCGCGGCGTAACGCGTTTGCCCGGCGGCGGCCTACGGACTTCCAACTCCCGCCTGACCGAACGTTACCGGCTGATGAGCAACGGGCAACGGCTCGAAGTGACCTTTACGTGGGAGGACGCAAACGTTTTCACCAAGCCTCACACATACAAGTTTCGCTATTACCGCATATCAGAGATCAGTGACCCGCGCATTCTTCCCTGCAACCCGAAGGACGCCGAGCGCGCCAAGTTTCTCCTGGAACCACCGTCGGCGAAATAGCCAAGCCTTTTGCGTTGCGGCTAATTCTGCGGGGGTGGAATCACCGATTGCAACAGGCGTTGCTCGAAGCCTGCGTCGCGCGCGTCGTCGATATCTTCCACCGGGGAGCCTTGTGGGATCTTTCGATACTTATAGTTGTAGCGAAATGGCTTGGCGAATATTGTCGGGTCTTCCCACGTGAAGGTGACCGAAAGCACTTCGCTATTATCCAGAAGCTGGATGCGTTCCTCGAGATGAGTCGTGTCCTTGGCGAGTCCGCCGCCGGGAGTCCTCATGATCGGAAACCGGCTGTCGCAGGTCCTGGGCGCGAATCCAACCGTATCCACAAAAAGCGTGTTCCCTTCCCAGCGTGCGACGGAGTGTCCGTTGCCCGTAGGTCTGTAATTCTTGCTCTTCACGATGGAATGGTCACGCCCGTCCAGATAGATAAACCGCGCGCGTTCGGATTCGGAGCCAATGAGGATTTCCTCGCGTCCTTGCACGATGTTGAGAGGACGGGACGTCGCCATCAACATTGGGAGATTTTGGGAAGGGGTTGGGACATTTCCCGTGGGGCAATCCTCTCCCCGCGCCGTCCGATTGACGATATCTCCGGCGCGCTGGCGTGCAAGACTCTCTTGCCTGTACTTCTCGATTTCCGGCAGTATCGGCGCCGGCCCTGTTGAATTCTCAAAGAATTCGGTCCAACTTCCTGACCCTGGATCTTGCACCAGCCATAGGCCCGAGATATCGATGTCGGGCGCAGCAGCCGGGGCGGACGTATTCTGTTGGGCCGTCGCTAATTCGCATGGTAGCGTCATCATCGCCATTGCGGCGACCAGCCGAATTGTCGAGAATCCGATTGAAGTCATGATATTCCGTCATCTATCTGTCGTAGAACTCACGATTACAGATATTCTCGCATCTGGACGCAGGATCCTCTCACCGGCGGTGTTTGGGCGCGGCGCCAAAAGTATGAGCGGCTATTGACTCAGCTTCATCTGTCGTAACAAAGCCCCGAAG
>Ga0068860_100005097_pt1 | contig 13365 bp, 11 predicted proteins | sample KBSSwiS32_FD_66597 | JGI IMG/M metagenome (GOLD analysis project Ga0068860, IMG submission 66597) | Switchgrass rhizosphere microbial communities from Kellogg Biological Station, Michigan, USA - KBS Switchgrass S3-2 | ecosystem: Host-associated > Plants > Roots > Rhizosphere > Soil ... | reverse complement strand
CATAATAAGGGGCAATGACCTTGCGGACTTCTGCTGGGCGAGCAGTTGCGAGATTAAGCCCAAATGCTCCGGGTTTTCCACCAGTATAGGGCATAGATTTTGAAGGATTGTAAAATAGGCCACGCACTTCGGGGTGTTTAGCTTTATTGTAAAGTTCTTGAACTTTTTTATTAAATAATGCTGTGCCCTCTTCAAACGCTCTTGATGCTAGATCTAGATTTTCTGCGGTGATATTTGCACCTTTAGTCATCCAGCGCTTTTCAAGAAATTTTCTAACGGCCGTTGCAAACTTTTTGTATTCAGCTGAGGGACGTACATCAGTATCAATCTTATACTTTGCAACAGTCGCAGCATTTGAATTGTTATCCAAATCCGCATTCGCAATGATATAATTGGCAATATTTAAGGCCGAGTTATAGCTTTGCTCAACGCTAGCTTTTTGCGTTTGACTGAGAGTAACTGATGGTGCTGGTGGCGGTGGAGGAATATGGAAGGCACCTTCTTGGGCCATTTGTTCAGGCTGATTTACATTTCCTTGTTCTTGCACTGGAGCTTGTACGGCTTCTTGTTGTAGAGCTGCGGCTGCCTGCGGCGCTGGCATAACAACGGCATCAACGGCAGCCCGTTGATCTTGGGCGATTACTCGAGCGGGTGCGCGTCTGGCTTCATCTTGTTGCAAGGTGTTGATTCGGCTTTGGAATAGAGCCTTATTTGGCCCCACAAGACCTTGAGCAAGTTCGTTTGCTTTGTCATAATCTTTTTTGTTAATTGCTTGCTGGATGGCAGCTTGACGTTCTGCGCTACCCATCGGTCTTCTCATAGCAAAAAGCTCAGATTGCAGCAGGCATGCGATGCCAAGTGCAAGTAAGATTTGTTTCTTCATCGAAGCGTTCATGGGGACTCCTTTTTATAAAATATGTACTACCTTTGTAGCACACTAGCGTACGGTTCAAAAAATTTCAAGCATTCGGAGATTAAGAAAAGCGTCAGTTTTTCAACCGACGCTTTTTTAGTCACGTTTGCAAATTCAGATTCTCTTAGAAAGAGAAGCCAGCTTTGCCCCAGGCAGTCCAACGATCCACCATGCCGTTGATACCCTTGTTGAGCTCGTATGATGTACCAACGCTGAATACTATTGGATATTCACGATCGTCGCATCTCCAACCAGCTGTTATGTAGAGCATGTTTGAAAGACCTGCAGGTGCTGCAGCTGAAGTGAGATCGATATCTGTGTCTGTGATAATGCTTGTGTCATACAATGCGAGTGCCACATTGAGTGCTGCATTGTCGTTTAATGCTAGGTTGCCTGTGATGTCACGATTTGGATTGGTGGCCCCTGTACCGCTAAATGCTTTGATTGCAACACCGCTTGGAATGTCTGCCGCGAGCCCGACACACTCAGCTTGACGTGCATAGAGGTTATAGCCAACTTCCCCTTGGAATTTGCCAGATGTGTAGACCAATGCTGTGTTGAAATCATGCGACCATCCTGGAGTCACTTCTGCTGGCAAGGTGAACACGTTCACGCCTGGAGTGCTGAAATTTGCAGCTAATATAGCGGGAGTTAGGGCTGCAGCTTCAGTTGCTTGTTCTAGATTGATATACACGGGAAGGTAGCGGCTCCATGGTTTGCAATTAAGATCGAAGCAGCGACACATTGTTTTTGAGAAAAGATACTGGGTGTGGTTTGCCACTTCAAAGCGTATTGTGCGATCTTTTTCTTCATCGCCCCACACTTGTGCGCCAAATGCGCCACCGAACATAACGCCCCAATGTTTGCCAAAGCCAATGGTTGGTGAGAATAGGTATTTGCCATCACCACGTTTACCAGTCGGCGCTAACACACCAATGTATGATTCGATATGGCATGGATCATGATCAAGCCACTCATAACCAATTTTGATTTCCATATCAGCCACGCCAGATTCGGTCATGCTGCCACATCCGATTCTGCAGCCATTCCAATCTGATTGATCCAATGCTTGCCGCATGTTTGCAACAACAACGTTGTTTGCGTTTGGATTGGCACCGCCGCCATCATTGATCACATTTTCATTAAGATTCATGTTGTTTTTCACACGTTCGATTGGAAGAGAAATGCTCGCCCAGAATCCGCGGCCTTTTTCTTCATTTCTCCAGAAACCTTTGCGTGCATGGATACCAAAGCCAAACACAGATTGTTGTGGGCAAATGCCGAACGTACTTTCAAACTGAGTGTTTTCTGTGAAAATGTTGAAGTTGTCAGCCAAAAGATCGGCTTCGACACCTTGAGTTAAGATACTATCAGCAGATGCAACACGAAGTTGTGTTTTGCAGAATGGGAGGAAGTAGCGAGCAAGGTCTTGGCCGTGTGTTGATTTACTACCAAAAAGAACGAATTGAATTGCGCCATGTTTGCCATCTTCACGAGCGTTCATGCGATCGCTTCTGAAAGCTGAAACAAGTTCTGGAGATGCCGATTGAAAGTGCGGACGGACCGCGAGATAGGTTTTGCTTGTTGCTTCGCAATCGCAGCTATCATAACAAAGAACTGCATTGAGTACTGCAGGCAACACCAAGAGCATCGCTGCAAACAACTTTTGATTCCACTTCATCTACCATCCCTTTCTATGTATATAGAGGGTGAAACATTTGATACTTTCTACTACTGGATATTATCACTAACATTTTGTCGCGAGTTTCGTCAAGAATTTAAAATGGCAGTCGGTGTAAAAATAAAAACATCGACTGCCATAAAATTCAAAACGAGATTACTTTTCTAAATCGACCAACCTGCTTTTGCCCATGCTGCCCAGCGATTGGCGATGCCGTTTGTTGCTTTGCCCCACTCATAGAGACCGCCAAAGTTGACAAAGAATGGGCGTTCATAATCATCCCATCGCCAACCAAAACTGCCATACAATGTGTTTGAGATGCCTGCAGGTGCTGCCGCCGAAGCTAGATCAATGTCATTTCCGGTGAGGAGGCTTCTTGGATACTGGCTGAGCGGCACATCAAGCTCGGTCAAATTCAATCGCATGGCTGCGGTGATATCACGATTTGGATTGGTGATACCGCTACCAGCAACAGATTTGATTGCAGGACCAGTTTGGAAGTCGGATGCAAGACCCACGCACTCTGCTTGGCGGCCATACAAATTGTAGCCCGCTTCTGCTTGGAAATTTTTGCGCGTGAAGATGAATGAGGTCAAGGTGTTGTGTGAAAATCCAGGAGTGACTGATGCGTTGAGCGTGAGCAGGTTGATTCCGGGAGTTGCATAGTTGAGCATAAGATTGGCCGTTGGCAGTGCAGCAGCTTCATTTGCTTGATTTTGATCTGCATACAGTTGAATGAAGCGGCTCCATGGTTTGCAGTTCAAATCAAATGAGCGGCATTGATTGTTTTCAGCAAGATAGAGCGTGTGGTTTGCAACATCCATGCGAATATTACTGTCGCCATCTGCACCTTCCCAAACAACTGCGCTGAATTCGCCACCGAACATGAAGCCATAATGGTGTCCATGTCCAACTACTGGCGCCCACATGTAACAACTGTCGCCCTTGTTGCCAGTTGGTGCCAAAAAGCCCACGTATGTTTCAAAGTGGCATGGTTCATGATCAAGCCATTCATACCCAATTTTTAACTCCATATCGGCAACGCTAGTGTGGCTAAGGCTTCCGCATGGAATTTTTGAATACTTCCAGTCTGATTGCACAAATGCTTCGCGCATATTTGCTACAGCATTAAAATTAGCGGATGAATTAGCGCCATCACCATCGATGATAATTGTTTCGGTTAGCCCCATGGTGTTGGTCACGCGTTCAATAGGCAAGGTGGCACTCAGCCAGCAGCCTCTTCCCGCCTCTTCATTTCGCCAAAAGCTTTTGCGACCATGAAAGGCAAAGCCCAATACCGATTGCTGCGGACTGAAGCAGATCACACTTTGGAAGGCTCCTGTGTTGGTGTAAATATTGAAATTGTCTGCCATCAAATCGGCATCCACGAGTTGGTTGGTCGCATTGAAGGCTGTTTGTTGCGAGGCAACGACGAGTTTCGGTTTGCAAAATGGGCCGAAATAACGCGCTAATGTTTCCGGATCAGTTGTTTTGCTGCCATAGGCCACGAATTGCCCAGCGGCACGGTGGCCATCTGCGCAGGCATGCAGGCGCTCAGCACGAAATGCGGAACGTTGAATTGGAGAGTGTGAATCAAACAGTGGACGAACGGCCATGTGCGATTTGCTTATCGACTCGCAGTCGCAGCTATTAAAGCATCCAACAGCCCACACTGCATTAAAAGAGACGAGGGCGAGAAGGATTGCATATTTGAGAGATTGCTTCATTTCTATCCTTTCTTCGGGGAAATTAATATATTTAAAAACATATTGCTCTCAAGGTCTATCAGGAGCGCCAAAATTCGTCAACTACTTCTGACTTTTCCTCCTGGGATTTGAGGGCATGTGGTATACTGATACATGATTGAAAAAGTTTATAAGCGATGCAAGGGTGTTTATGATTTCGCGCATAAAAGGTACGCAGGATTTTTTAGATCTTTCTCTCTATAATTTCATTATCGATCAGGCCAAAGATCATTTTGGCGCGTACCATTTTGATGAGATCTCAACTCCGATCTTGGAACCAGTAGAACTTTTCCACCGCTCTCTTGGCGAGCACACTGATGTGGTTACCAAAGAAATGTTCATCATTCAAAAACATGCGGAAAGTTCTGAGAATATTTGCCTGCGTCCCGAACCAACGGCATCCACTATGCGCGCATTCGTGGAGAATGGTGTGCAAGTCACTCCCTGGAAAGTTTTTTCCCATGGCTCAATGTTTCGCTACGAGCGGCCTCAAAAAGGACGTTTCCGCGAATTTCACCAGATTGATGTTGAGGTTATTGGCGCACAATCAGTTTCGCACGATGTGCAGCTGATCACGATGCTCGAGCGGTTCTTTTCAGAAAAATTGCAGCTCGATACCTTCGCACTTGCGATCAACTATCTTGGTTGTGCAAGTGATCGTGAAAAATATCGGGAAAAGCTCTATGCCTTTTTAACGAGCAAAAAAGCGGAAGGGATTTGCGACAATTGCCAAGTGCGGCGCGAGAAAAATATCATGCGCGTGTTTGATTGCAAAAACCCCAAGTGCCAAGAAATCTATCTGAAGGCACCAAAAATTATTGAGCACATGTGCGCAGCGTGCAACCAAGAATGGCAGGCGCTGCAAGATCAGTTGCAATTGCTTTCGGTATCGTTCGTGGTTCGCCCCACCCTCGTGCGCGGTTTGGATTATTATAGTAAAACCGTTTTTGAATTCATGAGCGATGATCTGGGCGCACAAAATGCTTTTTGCGGTGGCGGTCGCTACGATCAGCTGGCCAAAGAGTTTGGCGCCAAACAGGATTATCCCTCAATCGGTGCGGGCATCGGCCTTGAGCGCTTGATGCTGCTGCTCGAAAACAAAAAAGCGCAACTTGCGATCACGCAACCAAAGGCGGTGCATGTGGTGATGCCACTCGCTGCTGCACAACACACACTCGCACTCATGATCGCAGACACACTGCTTGCGGCAGGATTGTGCACCGATGTGTTGCTCGAACAGGACTCGATCAAAAGCATGATGCGCCAGGCAAATCGCATGGGCGCAGCCTACGCACTCCTTCTTGGCGAGACTGAGCAGCAAGAAAAAACCGTGACCATAAAAAATATGATCACGGGTACTCAGGAAACTATTAAGCAAATTGAGTTGGTGAATTATTTGAAGAGATAGTCTAGATCTTCACAGCGCTGATTTGATTCCGCTTTCTTTCCAAGCTCCTTCATAGACTGCAAAAACGCCTTCTTGGAATTCTTCCATTTCACTCTCAGAGAAAAATTCCAACATTCCGATGTCTCGTAATTGCTCAATGTCTGTGATGATAAGTTTATTCTCTGTAACGATTTGATTTATCCAATCAGGATCCTGACTTTGAGCAGACACAGCAATGAAATGCGTCACATTATTCTCTGCCTCAAGTTCACAGAGTTCTAGGAATCTGCCCACAAAGTCCTGTTTTATTTCTGCTTGGACACTCGCGCTGAGATCATAAAATGATTGACTAGGTTTGATCTTTGCACTTGTCTGTTCAATTAATTGCGCGGCGATGCGGCCGGGATTTCGTGGGCTTCCAAGCTGATTCATGCCAAACATAAAAGATGAACTGCAGAGTGCGGCGATAAGAAATTGTTTTTTCATAGTAGATTTCCTGGATGATTATTTTTTCGATGATTCATATCCAAATAAGGCATAGCGCTTATCGCTGAGGTAATTTTGTTCCTGTTGCGTGAGCGATAAAAATGCGTGGGTATTTTGGAGGGTCCACAAAGCTCTGAGAACCTGTTGACGGTCGCCTGCGGCCATCTTGGAATTTTCTGAACCAATCTCCTGCCAGAGGGTGCATAGATCGCGATGAATGTTTTTTAATTGCGTCTGAACCACAGGCCTTTGAACCGTATCTGGTCTTAATTTAGCCGGGAGACTTTTACGCCTTAAGGGCACCTGGTGGCGCTTTTCCTGCTTTAATGGACCCTGAAGTTTTTCAAACGCCTCAGGATTCTTGAGACACATAGATTCATCTGCCTGAAAATCTGGCCCCGCGGGACACGCTCCGTCTGCCTGCATACCATCTACTTGCATACCAAAAATGAGTGGCGCGCTGCAGAGCGCAAGAATCACAAGTTGCTTTTTCACTGATGTTTTCCCTAAAAAAAGTTTTCCCTAAGGTATCTTGTTGTAGAATTATTTCAAGTTTAGATTATCAAAAGTAAGGTTTGCAGCCCACTTTGCCAAATCGCGCACATGATCGCTCACCCATTGCCGCTCCCATTTTTCAAGAGCTTTGATTCCTTCTTTTTCTTGCGCAAGAGAGCCAAAAACTTTTTTTGTTCTTTGAACAATTTCACGTGCTGCTTGAGAAAGTTCTTCGGGGCGAAACATATTTATCCAAGTACTATCGCATGTGCTGAATCTGCGACTTTTGGGATTGAATGCGAATGCCAATGTTTGCGCAGGGTTTTCTGATCGTGTGATCGCCCCGGTATCTAAATTTTTGGAGAAAATCGTACCCTCAACCTCATACGCATACCCATAATGGAGTTCATCGTCTGCATCAAATGCAAGAGCTAGCCCAATAACGGGTCTTCCATGAAATACTTTTTCTTCGCTATAAGCTTTTATGAGCGCCTGTGGATTTACAGCTTCAACAATGATGCATGGTATTTGTTGGTTAGCGGGAATTAAATTTTCCGAGAGAAATCCAAGCTTGTCTCCCTTCTGAGAGTAGGCGAGTGATACGATGCACGAGGGCATTTGCACTTTTTTTGTTTCTTTTCCACTTCGCAGATCCACAAAAGATAAGTTATCGGGTGCACTACAACCACACCCCGTTCCCACCGCCAGCGTTGGTTCGGTAGGGTTTTCAGCAAAGCACACATAACCATCATTGCAAATTGATATGGTTGCTTTTGTTTTTTCCTGTTGAGTTTCAACATCCCAGACTTTCACCTCTCTGCCTTGTCCCAAAAAGAGAGATTCGCCATTGCGCGATAGCAGCATCGCTTGCGTACAATGTTCCAAAGTGAGGGAGGCGCGCGCCTCTCCAGAATCAGAAGTTGAATCCCAAATTCTTACCCGTGTTCCATTCTCATAATGAGTTCGCAATCCTGCAAGTAGATTGGTATCTGCAGAGAATGAGAGATTATAATGACTAAAGCTTTTTTCCCATAGGCCATGAGAAAATGCTCCACATCGCATGAGTCTTTGGTGCGCAGGTTCCGATTGCTCGTCCATGGCATGCGCACTGAATGAACAAAAAAGAGCGGCATAAAAAATATGCTTCATGATGTATTCCTTATTTTATTTTTTCACGTGTATAGTGCGCATTGCTCGTTGAGTTATATAGCCTATGTGAAGTTTGATCCAATCCCGTTCCCCTTGCGGGAGTTCATCCCATTCAGATCCCTGGCCAATAGGATCTTGTGCAAAAAGGTTACGTTTCGCTTTCTGCATCATTGAGAGAGCCGCTGACGAGATTGGCTCCGCTTGCCATGTTCTGATCATGCCTCCTCCACTCGTACAGAATTGCCGTGTGCTTGGATTGAAAGTAAAAGCCTTGGTTTCCCCCGGAAGTTCGGATAATGAAATTTGTTGGGTATCCAAATTATGGGAAACTATTTGTCCATCGTTACGCCGTGCATACGCAAAATGCAGTGCATTGTGTTCATCAAAGACGATTGCTTGCTCAGCAACTTCTCTTTCCCACGCGTCTGGCACGCTATATGTTTTGATTGGGCTTCTCAGATCAGAATTTTGATACACAAGACACTTGTTTTCTGATAAACAGGCAAGATACGAGCCATTTGCGTTGTAGGCGATTGCCTCGATCGGGCGTGGTGTGCGCAGACTGAACTTATTTGATTCTTTGTTAGTCCTGAGATCAATAAGGGATATGTCATCCTTTTCACATTCTTGGCAACCAGCGGCTATCGCCAGCATTTGTCGTGTGGGATGCTCAGCAAGGAAGCGTCTGCTGCCATTGTAGCGAAAGGGGCCTTTTTTGCATGTTGTGATAGCAATTTCTTGCTCACATTGTGTTCCAATATCAAAGATAATTATTTTACTAGGACCGTGAATATCAGCACCTTCTCGTGTCCAAAAGAGAGAGCGTTTATTACGAGATGGCAACGGCCCATCCCAAATTTGTTTTGTTTTAATTGATAGCATTTCCTTATTATCAGGATTTGTGTTTGTACTATTCCAAATTTTAACATGCGTATCTCCTCCCCATGAGATAAGGGCTCCGGCAAGCAATTCTCCATCAGGAGAAAGTGCAAGTCGATGATCATGATTGAATTTTTCTACTTGTAGCCCATGAGCAAATTCGTTTTGTTGCGCAATTCTTGAATGCAGTGGTTCCTGTTGCTCTTCCATGGCATGCGCACTGAATGAGCACAACAGGATTGTGTAAAAAATATATTTCATGCTTTTTTCCTTTTAGTATTATTTCGAGCCTAAATCTTCGAGCGCGCAGCTTGCTAAATTTCGCAGATGGCTTTTAACCCATTCTCTTTCTGGGCTATAAAGATCTTCGATTTCTTTTTTGCTTTCAGCAAGTGTGCCAAAAAAATCCTTTTTTGCTCTTGCGAGGATCGAAAGTGCTGTGTGAGAAAGTGGCAAAGATTTCCATAGAGTGACGAGATCTTTTGAAATCGAGCTGAATTGGCGGCTATTTGGCTCGAATACGAAACCAAAGCTCACGGTGTTTAATTGATTATCAGATCGAGAAATAGCCCCCGTGTCTATATTTTCGGAGATAATGATCCCATTATTGTAAGATGCAGGGGAGTCGTGGAGAAAACTACTTTCCACGCTTCCATAATGTATGGCATTGTTTTCATCAAAAGCGAGAGCGATGCGTGTGATTGGATTAGTGAGCGGTGCACGCTTTTGAGGGGATACTTGCTTTAGGGATCTTAACGTTGTGGCCTCAATCATATTTACGGTGATTGGATTTCTATAATTTCCAGGAGCATAATTGGCTAATGCTAAGACGTTTCCTGTTTGCGAATAGCTTAATGCTACTACCCGATTGCTAAGCGAAGCATAGTTTGTTGCTTTTCCACTTCGAATATCTATGAATGATATATCATCAGGGGCGAAGGTGTGACAATTTGTTCCTATTACTGCTAATGTTTGTTCAGTGGGATGCTCAGTAATACTATATGCGAGCTCGCCAAGTGGTATTGTTATTCTCATCTTTTCTTTCTGGGCATGCACATCCCAGATTTTCACTTCTCTACCTTGTCCTAAAAAGAGAGACTCGCTATTGCGAGATAGGAGCATGGTATTTATCCCTTCTTGACCGTCTATAAAGAATGAAGAGACGCGTTCATCGTAAGCAAAAGTGCCAGCAGCTTCTATCAAATCGAGAGGCCACAGGGTAACTTTTGTCCTATTCTCGAGTCTCCCATATCCTGCTAAGTATTGGGGAGAATGCGAAAGGCCATAACGACTCATGCAATCCCCAAAATTGTGGCGAATGTTCGTACGCACCTGAAGTCTTTGGTGAGCAGGTTCCTCTAACTTCTTCCACTCCATGGCCGATGCACTGAATGAACAAAACAATGTTGCGTAAAAAATATGTTTCATGCTTTACCCTTGGAAGCAAACTATAAGCCAATTTCTTAATAAGAAGAAAAAAAATACTGCGAATAAAAATCCATCGAAGCGATCTAAAAAGCCGCCATGGCCTGGCAAAATATCTCCCGAATCTTTCACGCGCGCCATGCGCTTGAGCCACGATTCAAATAAATCACCAAAGAGCCCGAGTAGGCAGATGATGAGTGTGAATCCCATGATGAACCACCATGGTTTGATTGCATCCATTTCCCACATGACCCACAACACACCAATACATGCAAAAAGATATCCGCCGATAAATCCTTCCCAACTTTTGTGTGGGCTGACCGAGGGCATGATTAAATGTTTGCCAATCAAGCTGCCCACGAGATACGACCCCGTATCCAAGCTTGAGATGATAATAAAAAGCATAAAAAGCAGGCTGCGATATTCAGTGTAGTGATTCAAATAGATGAGCATTGCAAAGGGAACGATCGGATACCAAGGGAGAATGAGCCACGCGCGGCGGCTATAGACGGGAAATAATGTGGTGAGTTCGAATGTAATAATGTAGCCCAAGATGCCGATGAGGATGCCCGTAAAAACAAATGGAGGTGCATAGATGAATGCGAGCCAAAAAAAAGCACCCAATATGAGTGCGGTTCCCGTTCGTGTAACTATATCTTTCAATCGTGAGAATATGTTTTTCATTCTTCTGATTCGGTAAAGGCATTAGGGATGTAGCTCAATGAATTAGTCTCCTTTTCAATGAGTGCCACATCGAAACGACACACTTTATTCTCGACAGTATGCGAACAGATGAATTCTTTTGCAACCATAATTATTTTACGTTGCTTGCTGCGGGTGATCACTTCGGTTGCATCGAAGAATTGTTTGGTGCGGAATTTCACTTCCACAAACGCCAACACATCTTTCTTCTGCGCAATAATATCGATTTCGCCATAGCGCTTTGCATAGTTGCGGGCAACGATGGTGAACCCTTGGCTTTTCAGGTAAGCAACCGTTTGCTCTTCCCCGGCATTGCCAATTTGTTTGGTTGTTCGGGATGCAATTGGTGGGTTGATGATGCCAGGCATTTTAGAATCGCTCAGAAGCTTTACGCTTTTTCTGGCTTTGCGCAACTTGGGTCACTTCCTCACTTGGAATGCCCACTTTGGCTGCCAAATGATCGGCAATATTTTTTCCGCTCTGCTCAGCCATGCGCAGTTCGAATGCGATCACTTGGGCTTCCGCTTCAGGTGCATTGGGCAGATAGTCGGAGCGAACCGTTTTCAACCGTTTCTCCACTGCCTTGGTGCTGTCTCGTTTGAGATAGTAGTCGCACACATTCAATTCGCTTTCAATTAGTTTGGCATAGCAATTGGTGCGGATTTTTTTTACCTCTTTTTGGTAAGTAACAAACATGTTGCTTGCCAAAAACTCAGTGGTCAAATCGATAGTATCTTGGGTCTTGGTCTGATCTCGATCGGTTGTTAGCTGATCATATTCATAGCAGAGGATTGCGCGATAGAGTGCATACTCAGTTTTTTCATGGCCAGGGTAAAGGCGGGTGAATTCCGTGTAGAGGACGCCCGATTGGGTGAACTTACCGGCATCAAACATCATGTTGGCATATTCAACCATTAGGTCGGCCAACTCAGTGATGTCGGTACACAATTTGAGCATCCGCTCAAGATATTTCATCGCAGAGTCAGTGTTGCCTGCTTCCAGCTGTTTGGCTTTGGCTACTTTGAGTTCCTGGAAGTCCATCTCGGTAAAAGTTTTTGATCGAGCTTTTGTGCCACGAGTTTTTTGCTTTTTCTGCTTTTTTTGACGTGCGCTTACTTTCACTTCCTCTTTTTTTTGAATATTGGTATCGAGTCCTAGTGAGGACGTTGATAATTTTTTATCGTGTGCACACAGGGTGCTGAATATAAGGCAGGCTGCTATCGCCACTCTTGCGTTCATGATATCCCTTGGATTACGCTTGCAATAAGGCGTTTGAAATCATAGTATACTTAAAAAACAAGATCAAAACAAAAATGGGTGCTTTCCCGAGTTAAAAGTATGGCACAAAAAACAGTTCTAGAGATTCTTCTTGCTGCCGGGGTCGTGACTGAGCAGCAGATTTCCGAGTGTAGCACGATCTCCAAAGAGAGCGGACAGCTTGTTGATCGATGCTTGCTTGAAAAAAAATATATCACTCCTCTCGATTTCGCTCGTGCCTATGCCGAGTATGCCCATCTGCCACTTATCGAAGATATTACTGAGCCGATGGCAGATCTTGGCTTGCTTGCTAAAATACCACTCAAATTCCTGCGTGCCAACCTTGTGATGCCGATTATCAAAGATGGCGCTACTATGATCGTGACTGGCAACCCAACAAACTTTCAACCACTCGATGAATTGAATCTCTTGCTCGGCGGCGGTTTGCAGTATGCTGTGGCATCTGAACCGGTCATCATTGATGCGATCAATAAATATTATCCGCTTGAGGGTGCCAAACAGATGATTGAAGAGCTTGGTGCCGAGCAGGAAGAGCTCGAGCCAAGTGTTGCTTTTGAGGACATAGAAGAAAAAGATATTCTTGCGATGGCGAGTGAGGCACCAATCATCAAATTGGTGAATCACATTTTGTTCCAGGCAGTCAAACGGGGCGCCTCGGATATTCATATCGAGCCATTTGAAAAAGAGCTTCGCGTTCGCTACCGTATCGATGGCATCATGTATGAGGCGATGAAACCGCCAAAACGAATTCAGGGCGCACTCGTTTCTCGTATAAAAATTATGGCCTCCATGAACATTGCCGAAAAGCGGTTGCCACAAGATGGGCGCATTCAAATTAAAGTTGCCGATAAAACATTCGACATTCGTGTTTCGATTCTACCCGTAAGTTTTGGCGAATGTATTGTGATGCGTTTGCTCGATAAAACGAAGAGCTTCACCAAATTGACCGATATGGGCATGGATGAACGGGATTTCAAACTGGTGATGGAAGGGATCCAAAGTCCAAACGGCATCATCTATGTGACTGGTCCAACCGGTTCTGGTAAAACAACCACACTCTATTCCATCTTATCGGAACTCAACACGCCGGAAGTGAACATTGTTACTGTTGAAGATCCGGTGGAGTATCAAGTTGCCGGAATCAACCAAGTGCAGGTCCGAGACAAAGTGGGCCTTACCTTTGCGGTGGCGCTCCGTTCTATCTTGCGCCAAGATCCCGACATTG
>Ga0068860_100005096_pt1 | contig 13366 bp, 12 predicted proteins | sample KBSSwiS32_FD_66597 | JGI IMG/M metagenome (GOLD analysis project Ga0068860, IMG submission 66597) | Switchgrass rhizosphere microbial communities from Kellogg Biological Station, Michigan, USA - KBS Switchgrass S3-2 | ecosystem: Host-associated > Plants > Roots > Rhizosphere > Soil ... | reverse complement strand
AGCGCTGAAACGACGGCCGGCTCAATCATTGATCAAACCGCGCTGTTTCAGCTCGCACCTAATGTGGATAGTATCTTTTCCTGCAATAATTCCGAGGCTATTTTACAGTGGCAGCTCAATACATCGTTTGGAAACTTTACGGCAACCCCTGAAGGATCGTTATTGGTTCCGCCAGATCAGGTGAGCTCTCCCAATTATTATATGTCAGACGAATTATTGGCAGCATTTGATCCGCTGGACCTTCGTAAAAAGTCATGGATAGACAGTACCACATATAGCGGAATAACCTATTACACGCCTAACAAGTACAAAATAGGAGTGGGTCAATATGTTGTCAGTGGCACGGCGACGGAATATCCCACCGTGTTAAGATTGGCAGAACAATACCTTGTTCGTGCAGAAGCAAGAGCGCACGAAGGCAAGCTAAATGACGCTGTTGACGATATTAACATCATAAGAACGAGAGCAGGTCTTCCCAATCTTCCATATTTCTCTGACCAGAACGTAGTCCTCGATGCAGTAGCTAAAGAAAGGCAGATAGAACTTTTTGCGGAGTGGGGTCACCGGTGGTTTGACTTAAAACGTACGGGTCAAATCGATGCTGTGATGTCCGTAGTTACTCCGCAAAAAATCGGCGGTGTAAGTTGGAACAGTTATCAACAGCTGTATCCAATCCCAAGAGGTGAAATGTATACCGATCCAAATTTGGTGCAGAATCCGGGGTACTGAATTTCGGCCTTCTCAACCGGTGAAAAAATTGGGCGTCTTGATAACTGGCAACACCAATAGGGGGCCTTGCCATCAAGACGTTTAATTTCTCTGCGGCGTTTGATTTTCGTGTGTTCGTCTCCGTTATAGAATGTAAAAACTGGAGTACGCCTGTTTCCAGCTCGATTTCTGCAGAAGAATTAGCGAATGACCAGGCTTTGCAAAAAAGAGAAAAAGCAAACGCAGGAAAAAATAAAGGATATCTCCTCCTAACATTTCAAATAAACGTTTCTGCATATTTGCAATACATGAAAACGGTTACATGCGGTGCTTCTTATCCAACGGGGATACAACCGGCCGGTCTTGATTCTAATGACAATTTCAGGGACAATCCGGACTGGGCACGATTTGGATATGCATCCGGAGGGACAACTTATCTGTTAGACCAAAATGGTAAGCTGGTGGTGACAGGTCCCGGTGGTCAATGGCTCGAATTCTACATTCGGAAATTGCTTGGGTTGCCAGTCGCGCTGACTGGCGACGAAAAAGTAAAATAGATTCTCTAACGGTTAGATTCATCCGAAACCTGCCATATTCGTATTTGCAAAAACAATCTTAAATCTGAAAATTCGCGTCAGACGACTAATCCTTTCCGCACTCTTGATGGTCTTTACTGTTCCTGCTACAACAAAATCGCGGGCGATCAAAACACAAAGACAAATGAAAAAAGCACTGCTTGTTTTAGTTGCTTGCATGTCTGTAATATGTACGGTGTACGCACAACAGGATGATCAGAAGACAATCAAAGAAAAAGCAAAAGTTATTTTAGATGAGATGGTGCAACCGGCCATCAGCCAGCAACAAGCTCCCGACTGGAATAGCCTTCATAAGAGCATCGGGGAAAAATACAATAGGTACTATGCCGACCGCCTGGTCACAGTAGGGAAACTCTATTATTATTTTAACAGGGACTGGCCGGAGTTTACACGCAACATCACACTCTTTACGGAAAAATATGTGCCCGACTCCAGCAGCAAAGATTTGAATGCAAATGCAAGCTATGTGGCGCAATATAGCTCCGACAAATCAGAACTTAAGAAAGCGTATTCGTGGATTAAAAAGGCAGTTCGGAATGATCCTGAAAACAAAGAGTACAAAAAAACTTTTGAGCAGCTTCAGGCGCTGGTTGAAAACAAAGGAATCCGGTTTGAAGACGGGCTTAGTTGGGCTATGATAAAAACCAAAGCCAAAAAAGAACACAAATACATTTTTGTTGATTGTTATACCACCTGGTGCGGCCCCTGCCGGTTCATGACAAGAAATATTTTTCCGCTCTCGAAAGTGAGCCACTTCGTGAACGATAAATTTATTTCCGTGAGTGTGCAGATGGACACGACCAAAAAAGATTCCAAAGAAATCCGCACATGGTACGCAGATGCCAGCAAAATGGCAGGCGATTATCAGATCAATGTCTATCCAAGTTTTTTAATTTTTAATGAAGACGGAAAGCCGGTTCACAAGATCATCGGGTCCGTGGAAGATGGCGATGCCTTTATCAGCAAATTGAATGATGCGTTCGATGAGAAAAAACAATACTACACGCTGATTGGTGGATTCAAACAGCACCTGCAGGATTCGGCGTACCTGGCTGACGCGGTGAATGCGGCTGCTAGGGTGCAGGATTTCGACAATGTGTCATCTATCGGTGATGTATACCTGCAGTCGATCAAAAATCCATTTTTGAAAAATAATCTGCGATTCCTGGGTGGAACGATCGTTTCAGGTAGGAGCAAAACCTTCCGGTTTTTTATCGATCATGCAGGACAAGTGGACACCTGCCTGGGCGTCGGAAGTACAGAAAAAATACTCCGCCCGATTATCCAGCAGGAAGAGGTCGGCCCGTTTGTAAAATCAGGCGACCATACCGATTGGACCGGGCTTGCTGAAAAACTAAAAAACAAATATCCAGAGCTGGGTTCTCGCGCTGTATTATTTTCCCGGTTGGAATATTACCAGGGTCATTACCAAGGTCCGGCGGAGGCAGCGGCATACATCTCTGCGATTACTGATTTTATGTATGCTGAACCGGCCTTAACGGGAGGCTACATGGACTCCTGGAATAATACATCGGACGCCGGATGCAACCGTTCCGCCTGGGCCATTTTTGAATTGAGTGATGACAAGGAACAACTGATCAAAGCGCTTGGCTGGAGCAAAAAAACAATCCTGTCCGGAAAGGCTCCGGGTATTTATATGGATACCTACGCCAATTTGCTGTACAAGCTGGGCAGAAAAAACGAAGCGATCGCCTGGGAAAACAAGGCGCTCTCTGCCGCCGCATCACCTGATGACAAAAATGATTTCACGAGGACGCTTGGTAAAATGCAAAACGGTGAAAAGACCTGGGATCCCGCGACCCCGAATTTATAATGATAACGGCAATCAGTATGCGAAAATTTGGGAATAGAAAAATTTGTTGGAGGTTAACTTGGATGTTGGTTATCAGCTTCCTTATGTCGGTATCCGGTTTTGCACAGCAGTTATACAACATGCCGACTGGTGCGCAATCCCGCGTCAGCAGCTTTGAAAACCCCAACGGACTTAAAGGCGGCGGCGCCAAAACAAACAAAGGCTCCAAGGGACATGCGTTCGAACCGATCGCATCGGGAGAGACCAAAACATTGCTCGAGACCCCCGGCGCCGGCATCATCAACCGCATCTGGATTACGATCAATGACCGCAGTGCGGAGATGCTGCGATCGCTCCGGTTGCGATGCTATTGGGACGGGGAAAGTAAACCGGCGGTCGATGTACCGCTCGGGGATTTTTTTTGTTTTACGGCGGGCAGGACGGTGCCGTTTGAATCTGAATTTTTTTCTTCACCGGAAGGGAGATCGTTTAATTGTTACATCCCGATGCCGTTTCGCAAAGGGGCCCGGATCATTGTCACGAATGAAAGCGGGAAAAAGCTCGATTATATATTCTTTGATATAGATTTTATCACACTCGCCAGGCACGCGAAGGATATGCTCTATTTTCATGCGTACTGGAACCGGGAGAAAAAGGGTGGCAAGAAAAAAGATTTTGCATTTCTTCCCCGGGTACAGGGCAAAGGAAGGTTTCTTGGCGTCAGTGCAGCGGTCACCGCGGATTCCTCGTACAGGCATACCTGGTGGGGCGAAGGGGAGGTAAAAATGTACATCGATGGTGACAGCACTCAGCCGACCATTTGCGGAACCGGGTCGGAGGACTATATCGGCACGGCCTGGAGCGAAGGCGTTTTTGCGCACCGGTTCCAGGGCTGTCTCGCAGCCGATCCGCAAACCATGCAATATGCATTCTACCGGTTTCATGTACCGGATCCCATTTATTTCTATCACGATATTCGCGTAACGATTCAGAAAATCGGCGGGGCACGAAGGAACATTGCACTTGCGCTCGCCAAACAGGGCGCTGACCTGGAACCCGTGAGCCTCGATTCGGACTCCGGTTTTATCCGGCTTTTTGATACACCGCGTAATGTGAGCGATCCGCAATTCGAATCCGCCTACGTGAATTTTTACCGTAGCGATGATTACTGTGCGACGGCTTATTTTTATCTGGATAAGCCTTCGGATAACCTGCCACCATTGGCAGGCGTGGAGAAAAGAATCCAGTAAAAATAAGTAGAACCATGTATGCAGCAAATGCCATCTTTGGAACGTCTGTGATAGTATGGTTAGGCTTTTCACGGCCACGTTGCTATCCTGTTTGCTCGGTTTACATACTTCTGCCCAGACACTCGTGACCGAGTCGGGTCGCGTCATTTTTTTGAACTCACTCGACAGCGCGAAGAGCGCTGGGATGACGCGGATGGTGGGATTTGTCAACTGTTATCTTTTTCGCTGGGCTCCGAAAGATTCGATCCCGATTTTACTCGATATCGACAGCACGACGGTGGATTCTTTACTCACGTATCGCTGCAGCTATGATAATCTGTTTGGTACACGGCTGATCCCTCCGGATTCGTCCGGCGCTGTGTACAATTCGCCTGAGTCCGCTTTCCGTACACGCTATGGTATTCGTTTATTTGTACGTGCGCCGGCACCGCGACCCGACAGCGTGTTGTCACTGCTGGAATATGCCGTAACGAGTTTCAACGAACTTAAAGCAGAAACGGTCGCGAGGGAAATCCCCAAAACCTTTTTTCGCAAACCTTCCACCAAAGTCAGGTCGGTATTAAAAGATTGCAAGCCCTAAGGGTTAATCCTTAGGAAAGCAAAAAAGAGCGTGTGATCATAAAATGCATCGAATGCATGTTGCGTTTTCTAGATGCAACGCAGGGCATTTACAAGTTCGTCATTCACCAACGCCGGTCCTTTCAGGGGCCGGTTATTTTCATCTGTGCATCGCCGTTAGTCATGACTTTTTTTCTAAATTGAACATACCCACAAAAAGAAAAAAATCAATAGGAAACAACCTCGAAGGTATTATGTTTGCTGACGATCGGATCTCAATGCAAATCATCAATAAATTTTTGTAGAAATGAAATCACGTAAAGATCTCACGAAGAAATATAGTACGAAGGAATTAGCGGAGTCTTTTGTATTTCCTGGCAGTAAAAACGCACATGATGTGCAGGAGAGACTGGAATTGTTTCGCGGGTATCGCCGGAAAGCGAAGGCCAAAATGACTGTCAAAGCGAGATTAATGTCTCATCTCCTTCAATTAAGATTTCAGATCGAAGATTACCTGCAGAGTGATCATTTTTCCGAATCGCACACCTTTGCATTTTTCCTGAAGGAATATATTGCACGATTGAATAAGAGAAATAACGAATTTGCCGATGAGATTGATATGGATCCTTCGGAATTAAGCCAGATCATCAATCAGCACAGGGCGCCCAATCAAAAATTGATTATCCGGCTGGAGATTCACTCCAATAAAAATTTTCCCGCTTTGTTGTGGTTTAAGTTAATTGAGAAAGAAAAGGCGCATGCATTAGTGCATAATGAAGATTTCCGAAACGAGGAGCGAAAGCATGTGAAGCAGAAACTTGCATTTTCTTTGGTAAATCAAAGGTGAAATTTTGCATGTATACATCAACGTGAGTCATCTGACTTGTATTGATTCCTCAAATCATTCAATTCCTTATTCACAAATCTCCTGTACCGCTCCGACGCGAGCCAGCTGGCAATAATATTCGAAAAATCATTTTCTCTTTCGCCCGGCTCGTGATCCAGGAAATAAAAATGATCATGCTCGGACGATCTGCTTTCGTAATAGCGGATAAATTCCAGGTGGTCGAGGTAAAAACGGTCGAGCTTCGAGAGCTCACTTTCAAAAAACAGGATCGCTTCCGGCGGATCCGTCGGACGAAAGATCAGCGTGTGGTATCTTTTTTTCAAAAAATCGGTTTCGGCATTAAAGGGCGGGAGGATATTTTTGAAAAAAGAAATTTCTTCCTGCTCCGTGACAAAACCTTCCGTTTCGACATATGTCCAGAGCCGGAATAATATCCGGGTGCAGACAGCAAAGCAGGCTTCAATGTCCTCCGCGTCGGGAAGCCCTTTTACCCGCTGGCGGGACAACTCCGCCTGCAGTGTCCGCATACATTCCTGTGCAAAAAGTTCGATCGGTGTCATGGTGCCGGTTTAAAAAAATGGGGAGGTAAGTAGACACAAACCTCCCTCACCACTTACTAAAACGATCCCGGAACACATGAATAACCCGGGATACTTTGCATATGAGAAAAGCGCTTATGTATTTCCGTTAGTATGATTTTTTTCAATCGCGGCGATCGCTTTGAGCGTTTTGATCACGGAGTCCGGCGTCACCGAAATCGAATCGATCCCTTCTTCCACGAGGAACTGCGCAAAATCCGGGAAGTCCGACGGGCCCTGCCCGCAGATGCCTACTTTTACTCCACAGGATTTCGCGTCACGGATCAAATTGCGCAGCATCTGTTTCACCGCCTCGTTACGTTCGTCATAGATATGCGCCACCAGCGACGAATCGCGGTCCAGCCCCAGCGTGAGTTGCGTCAGGTCATTCGACCCGATCGAAAAACCATCAATATGTTTTGCAAAATCTTTCGCGAGAATAATATTCGACGGGATCTCTGCCATGAGAAAAAGTTGCAGGTTGTTCGCGCCTTGTTTGAGTCCAAATTCCTCCATCACCGTTTTTACTTTTTTCAGTTCCTCCACCGTGCGGCAGAAGGGGATCATGACGGCGACATTGTCCAGACCGATCTCGTCACGTACCTGCCGGATCGCGCGGCATTCCATGCCGAATGCTGCTTTATATTTTTCTGAATAATACCTCGACGCGCCACGCCAGCCGATCATCGGGTTTTCCTCCACCGGTTCAAAATGGTTGCCGCCTAAAAGGTTGAAATATTCGTTGCTCTTAAAATCCGAAAAACGCACGATCACTTTTTCCGGGTAAAAGGCTGCCGCGATCCGCGCGATCCCGTAGGAAAGCTTGCGGATAAAAAAGTCTTCTTCGCTGGCAAAGCCTTTTATTTTTTCCTTGATGGTAGCGGATAATGTTGAGTCCCCGAGCGTATGATGAGACACTAACGCCAATGGGTGAACGCCGATATAATGGTTGATGATAAATTCTTCACGCGCGAGCCCGACACCTTTGTGCGGAAGGTGCGCGTACTGGAACGCCGATGCCGGTGACCCGACGTTCAGCATCATGGGCGTATTAATATGTGGCAGATCATCGAGCCTGGTTTCTGTTTTTGCAAACGGCACCGTGCCTTCGTAGACGATGCCTTCATCTCCTTCTGCACACGAGGCAGTGATCTGTTGACCCTCCGATAATATCTCGGTGGCATTTCCTGTTCCGACGATCGCCGGAACGCCCATCTCACGCGCGACGATGGCTGCATGGCAGGTTCGGCCGCCTTTGTTCGTGATAATGGCCGCCGCTTTTTTCATGATCGGTTCCCAGTCCGGATCGGTCATTTCGGTCACGAGCACATCGCCCGCACGGAACTCATGGCCCTCGGCCACGCGTTTATCGAGGGAATGCATGATAGACACTTTTCCGTGTGCGATGCGGTCTCCGACGGCGATTCCTTTGAGTAGTGTCTTTGCATTTGTACTTTGAATGCTGTATTCGGTGAGTGTGTTTTCTTTCTTCCGCGAGTGGATCGTCTCGGGTCTCGCCTGCACGATAAACAGTTCCCCCGAGAGGCCGTCCACTGCCCACTCGACATCCATCGGGCAGTGATGCTTTTTGACGCCAGAATAATAGGCCTCAATCTGGCAGACCCAGTGGGCGAGTTCCAGTACCTGTTTCTCTTCGAGGCAGAATCTTTGCTGCTGCGCGCGGTCACAGGCAATGACGCGCGTACGTTCATCCGGGTCGTCGCCATAGACCATCATCTTGTCTTTGAGTCCGAGTTTTTTTTCAATGATCGCGGCCTTGTCCTGCAGCAGCGCCGGTTTAAACACCAGGAACTCGTCGGGCGAGACCGATCCCTGCACCACCATTTCACCCAGGCCCCAGGAGCCGTTGATCAGCACCACGTCTTTGAACCCTGATTCGGTGTCGAGGGAGAAAGCGACACCGGACGCCCCGAGATCAGAGCGCACCATCTTTTGTACGCAGACCGAGAGACCGGTCTCCATATGATCGTACCTGAAATTGTCCCGGTAACTGATTGCGCGGTCGGTAAACAGCGACGCAAAACAATTTCTCACGGCATCGATCAGCGCGGCTGCGCCGCGCACGTTGAGATAGGTTTCCTGCTGGCCCGCGAAGCTTGCGTCGGGCAGGTCTTCCGCCGTGGCAGACGAACGTACTGCGACATCCGTATTCGTTTGTCCATAACCGGTAGAGAGCCGCGCGTAGGCCGTAATGATCTGTTCACTGAGGTCATAGGGGAAACGGCTGTTGCGGATCAGCTGCCGGATCTCGAGACCTGCCCGCCGGAGCGATTCGATGTTGCCGTGGTCGATCGTCGAGATCAACCGTTTGATCTCCGGCTCGAGTTTATTCACGCGCATAAATTCGCGGTAGGCCGCGACCGTGATCACAAAACCACCGGGTATACGGATACCCATGGGCGTGAGGGCGCGGATCATTTCGCCCAGCGACGCACTTTTGCCGCCGGCGATGGCTGTATCGGCGATACCGACTGATTGTAGGTTGAGAATGTATTCGTTTATTTTCATAAAAAAAGATTTCGAAAAAAAGAGAAGGGTAAGTAGATACAAACCCTTGACGGGACCGACTTGCCTCGGACCCCCATGTTAAAACTATCACGGTTCATACGCGCGCTGGAGCGGCGTATAATCAAGCAGACTGATATGCGTTGACAGGTAGGCGCTGGTGGCGTGCTGCGGCCGCATCAGGTCCGTTGATAAATATTTTTTATTGCTGTCAGGCAGGACCGTTACCACCGTGGCATCGCTGCCGAGTTGTTGCTTCACTTTGATCGCGCCCAGTACGTTCGCGCCGGAAGAAATGCCGACCGCGAGCCCCAGTTCCGCCGCCATTTTTTGCGCCATGATGATCGCGTCGCCGTCGGACACGGATACGATCGGGTCCAGACTATTTAAATCAAGAATCGCCGGGATAAAATCATCGGATATTCCCTGGATCCTGTGGGTGCCCACTTTGTAGCCGGTCGAGAGCGTCGGGGATTCGACCGGTTCGAGCGGATGTATCCTGATCGCCGGGTTCTTTTTGCGGAGATAGGAAGCCATCCCCATCACGGTGCCGCCCGTGCCGACACCGGCGACAAAGGCATCAGGACAAAGACCGGCGCCTTCGAGTTGTTCCCATATCTCGCGCGCGGTTGTTTTCGCATGTGCCTCCACGTTAGCCACGTTCTCAAACTGCTGCGTCAAAAAAATCGTGCGATCATTGCCCGCCATGGCCTCCGCGCGCGCGAGGCAACCCATAAAGCCACCGTCTTCTTTGGAGAGGGTGATGATACCGGCGCCAAGACTGCGGATGATGTCCATCCGTTCGCGGCTGAGCCAGTCCGGCATCAGGATCGTCACCGGGTGTCCCAGCGCACGGCCGATCGCGCTGAGGGAAATCCCGGTGTTGCCGCTGGTGGCCTCCACGATGCGGTGTCCCTGCTGGATCGTTCCTTCTGCGTACGCTTTTTGTAAAATATAAAGCGCCATCCGGTCCTTGATCGAACCCGTGAGGTTATAGTGTTCGCACTTGGCAAAAATCATTTGGGGCTTGCCGTTATACTGAAATAAAATCTCGATCATCGGTGTGTTGCCGACGAGTTTCCAGAGATGCGCAAATTTTTTGGATATGTCAGGGCGGTGGCCGCTGACGGCGGCGCGTACGTTTGTTCGGTGCATGGAAAAAAAGTTAGAACGATCGAATCGTGTAAGGAAAAATCAGGAAGTCGTAACGGGAAGGCAGTTAGCAATGCGAAACAACGGAGTCCTCGGCGAGTGCCTGCATCAGCAGGACGCATCCGCTCCGCTCGTCGTAAAATACTTTGTATGGATAATCAGGCCGCACGCCTTATTAAGACAACCAGGGAGGCGAAAGGTACTACCCGTTTCGAAAATTTATTTTGACAGTAGTACCTTTTCTGCGGACAGTTGTCTTACCTGGAGGAGGTTCCCCGTTCACGATGAAATCATTTGCATTCCTGCTCCGGATCGATATGTCGCTGGATACCCTGCGTGAGGTGATTCTTCTTTTGTCGTCGCGCAAGATCGTTATCGTTTTTATGGAAATGCATGCGACGGGTAACGGCGAGGCACAGATGCAGCTGCGCTGTGTGCTCGAACGGGACCGCGCGCGGCGGGTCTGGCACCTGCTGGAAAAAATCAACGGCGTGCTTGGTGTGGAAATGTTCGAGGGACAGGAAAACCGGCTATCTTTGCCGTTATCTAACGGAAATGCGCATACGTAAAAATGTCTTATTGTTTTTGACAGGCTTTCTTTTTTCCTTCGCGGGAAAGGCGCAACCTCCTGCCGGGCTGATGAAATTTTTTACCGCCGGTCAGGGAGAACGTATTGACAGCACGCAGCAGATCCCGCGGAAACTGGTTGCCCGGTATATCAAAGGTCCCAACTTCGATACAGTGAATTATGTGTCAGAGGTGAATCCCATTGACTTGTTTCAGAACCGCTATGGGTATTTCTTCCTCGTCAAAGTGAACTGCTCATCCGGTGGCGCCTGCGCCGATTTCTATCTCCTGGTGTTTAACCCGCAAGGGCAGTTTGTGGAGGAACGTTTGATTGGAAGCGACACGGGCGAAGAAAGTTTTCTGAATGCGTTTGGCTATACCCGGCTGTCCGATACGCTCGTGGCCACCCGTATTATCCGCTACCGGGATGATAACAACACGGGGGATACGGTCAGCAAACATACCCTGCACTTACAAATTCCTTTGACACGTTCGAAGTAGTCCCTTTCTGGTTCCCGCGTGTCTATACCATAGATGAGAAAAATATTTTTGCTGGTTCTCCTATCTGGAACCCTGTCTGCACATGCCCAGTCTTTGTCGGACGCTAAATGGGTCACACCTTCCTGGAAGGACACGAATGCTGCCAGGATTCCTGTGTTTGACAAATCATTTTCCGTGGAAAAAAAAATCCGGGGTGCGACACTTGCCATCACGGCGCATGGGATTTACGAAGCAACGCTGAATGGCCGGCGCATCGGCAACGCGTATTTTGCTCCGGGCTGGACTAACTATGACAAGCGTTTACAATACCAGCAGTATGATATCACAAAACTATTGTCTGCAAAAAACGACCTGCGCATAACCATCGCCGGTGGATGGTACTGGGGCGCGTTTGGTCATGACCTGATGGTGAACCGGTATGGAGACGGTGCAGCCTTACTCTTGAATTTGACAATTTTTTTTGAAGATGGGACCACGCAGCAGTTCGTATCGGACGAAAGCTGGCGGTGCGGGACAGGACCGGTGCGGTATGCGGATTTTTATACCGGTGAAGTATTTGACGCACGCGTGCAACCGGGCTCCTGGCAAAAAGTACAAGTAAAAAATTTCCCTCCCGTCGATCTGGTTGAAACTATCAATGAACCCGTGACACAACATGAAAAATTTGTTCCGCGCAACATATTTCAGGATTCGACGCACCGGTACGTGATTGACTTCGGCCAGAACCTCGCCGGCTTTGTGCGGATCAAAGTGCATGGAAACAAAGGCGACACCATCCGGGTCGAACACGCGGAGATGCTGGACAAGCACGGACATTTTTTTACAGCCAATCTCCGTGACGCGAGGGCAACCGACATCTACATATTGAATAGCGACGGCACCGAAACGCTCGAGCCGCATTTTACGTATCACGGTTTCCGGTATGCGCGCGTAACGGGATTCGTCCCTGCGAAAAATAATTGTTTGGCGGTGGCATTGCACAACGATATCGCAACAGCGGGAACCTTCGCATGTTCGAACCCGTTATTAAACCAACTGCAGCGTAATATTACCTGGAGCCTCAACAGCAATTTCATGGACGTCCCGACCGACTGCCCGCAGCGCAGCGAGCGGCTCGGCTGGACCGGCGACGCGCAGGTGTTTGGTCAAACGGCGGCGTATAACCGAAACGTCCAGAAATTTTTTGCAAAATGGCTGGCGGATGTACGCACCGAGCAGGGCGTAGACGGCAGTGTGCCCGTCATGGTGCCTGATCTCTACCACCGCAGCGATTCGCTCAAACGCAGCTGCGCCGGCTGGGGCGATGCGGCGACCATTATTCCCTGGACCATGTTCCGGATGTATGGTGACACGCCGGCCCTCGCCAAGCAATACGAAAGCATGAAAGCCTGGGTCGGCTACATAGAAAATAACAGTCCCGGTTTGTTGTGGACAGCGCGGGGTTACGGCGACTGGTATGCGCCGGGCGACACGACAGCACTCGCCTATATCGACCAGTGCTTTTTCGCATACTCGACACAGTTAGTCATCAACGCCGCGTCGGTGTTGTCAAAAAAAGAGGACAGCATCCGGTATGCGAAGCTGCTAACCGAAATCAAAAAAGCATTTCTCAAAAATGATATCGATGCGGACGGCAACGCCTTGTCTAATACACAAACCGCTTACGTTCTCGCGTTGCAGTTTGATATGCTCCCGGACAGTCTTGCGCAAAAAGCGATCGTGCATTTGGAAAATTTAGTGCATCAAAATGGCGATCGCCTCTCGACGGGTTTTTTAGGTACACCCTATTTGTTGCACGTGCTATCAAAATATGGACGCACGAAACTCGCGTACACATTATTGAATCAGCAAACATGTCCATCCTGGCTGTACCCCATCACGCGTAGCGCGACGACCATCTGGGAACGATGGGATGCGATCCGGCCCGCGGACAGCAGCCTGCAGCAAACATCGTTCAATCATTACGCGTATGGTGCGGTCGGTGACTGGCTCTTTGGAAACATCGCAGGCATCACGCCGCTCGAACCCGGGTTTAAAAAAATTAAAATTGCCCCGCAGCCCGGTGGCGGCTTGACGTGGGCGAAGGCCAGTTATATATCCTCATTTGGAAAAATTACGTCATGGTGGAACCTCAAAAAAAATAGGTGTACGTTGGCAGTAGATATACCTGCAAACACGAAGGCCCTGGTCGTGATGCCGGATAAAAAAGAGTTTCATGTCGGGCCGGGTCATCATGTCTTTCGCGCACACGTTGAATGAAATACCACCTG
>Ga0068860_100005095_pt1 | contig 13366 bp, 17 predicted proteins | sample KBSSwiS32_FD_66597 | JGI IMG/M metagenome (GOLD analysis project Ga0068860, IMG submission 66597) | Switchgrass rhizosphere microbial communities from Kellogg Biological Station, Michigan, USA - KBS Switchgrass S3-2 | ecosystem: Host-associated > Plants > Roots > Rhizosphere > Soil ... | reverse complement strand
GGTGTTCTTCAACCAGCCGTGGCGGGAGCGGCAGCTCAAGCCCGAGCTGACCATCGCACTGTTCGGCAAGGTCGATTCGTACCGCGGCGGCTTACAGATGACCAACCCCGTGGTCGATCTCATCGGCGATCGCACCAGCCGCATCGTGCCCATGTATCCGCAGAGCGAAAAAGCGGGGCTCTACACCTGGGAGGTGGCCGGTTGGGCCGAGGAGGCGCTGCAGCGATGCGAGGCGCGCGGAATCTTCGACCCGGTACCGGCCGCCGTGGTCGGTGAGTTGGGTTTGCTTCATCGTCACGCGGCGCTCAAGGCCATCCACGCTCCTGAGACCCTCGAGGAGTCGCGGCTGGCTCGCGATCGGTTGGTGTTCGACGAGCTGCTACGGGTGCAGCTGGCGCTGGTGCTGCGCAAGCGGACGATCGAGCGAGACTCCAAGGGGATCGAGCATCAGGTGGCGTCGGAGTTGGTGCGACGGTTTCACGCCGCGTTGCCGTTTCCTCTGACCGGCGCACAACAGCGGACCATCGCCGAGATCGACGCCGACCTGGCGTCGCCGCTGCCGATGCACCGGCTGCTGCAGGGCGATGTCGGAGCGGGCAAGACGGTGGTAGCCGTGACCGCGCTGCTGTCGGCGGTGGCCGGCGGTCATCAGGGAGCGTTGATGGCTCCCACCGAAGTGTTGGCCGAGCAACACTCGGCGGCGGTCCGCTCGATGCTGGCCGATCTGCGGGTGCCGTCGGCCAACCTCTTCGGCGAGCGGCCGCTTGAGGTGGCGCTGCTCACCAATCGAATCACCGGTCCCGAGCGCCGGCGGGTGATGGAGGGCCTGGCCGATGGCTCGGTGGATCTGGTGGTGGGAACCCACGCCCTCATCCAAGACGCCGTGCAGTTCTCCTCGCTCGGGGTAGTGGTGGTTGACGAGCAGCACCGATTCGGCGTGGAGCAGCGTTCGATGCTGCGGTCCAAGACCGGCGCCGGTCAAGACACCGTGCCCGACGTGCTGGTGATGACCGCCACCCCGATTCCTCGCACGGCCGCCATGACGGTGTACGGCGACCTGGACGTGTCGGTGCTCGACGAGTTGCCACCCGGTCGCACACCCATTCACACGGTGTGGGCTCGCGGTCCCTTATTAGAAGCGGAAGTGTGGGCCCACGTGCGAGCCGAGGTTCGCCAGGGGCGGCAGTGTTACGTCGTGTGCCCGCTCATCGACGAGTCGGAGAAGTTGGAGGTGGCGAGCGCCACGGAGGTCTACGAGCGGCTGGCTCACACCGAACTGTCCGAACTTCGCCTCGGTCTGCTGCACGGCCGGCTCGCTTCCGCCGAGAAGGAGGCGGTGATGGCCGCCTTTCGCTCCGGGTCACTCGATGTGTTGGTGGCTACCACCGTGATCGAAGTGGGGGTGGACGTTCCCAATGCCACGGTCATGGTGATCGTGGATGCCGATCGCTTTGGCATTGCCCAGCTCCATCAGCTTCGCGGCCGGGTTGGTCGAGGCGAGCACGCGTCGACGTGCTTTCTCCTGGGGGGCGGGGATGCGGAATCGTCGCCCCGGTTGGAGGCGCTGGTCGCCAGCACCGACGGCTTCGAGTTGGCCGAGGTCGACCTCGAGCTACGCGGCGAGGGAACCATCATGGGCGAGCGCCAGAAGGGCCGCAGTGATCTCAAGCTGGCGTCGCTGCGCCGCGACAAGGAATGGGTCGCCATCGCCCGGGAGCGGGCCTTCCAACTGGTCGACGGCGGTCTGGGTGCCGACGATCCGCTGATCGACGAGCTCCGGGTGATGCTCGACCAAGCCGACTTGGAGTTTCTCTTCAAGAGCTAGCGAATGCTCTGTCGAGACCCTTGTTCGGATGTCGGAAATCGCTGCGGATTGTTACACAGCCGATCTCTATCGTTGCTTTCATGTTCGAAGCGCTTAACGCGGCTATCGCCACGGTCGAGGTGGGTGGCGATCGGGAGTCGCTGATCGCGATACAACGGTGTCTGGAGTTGCTCGAAGCAAAGGCGGCGGTGGCCGCGGGCGAGGCCGGCGGCCCCTGAGCTCCAGGGCTAGCTTCTGACGGTGGACATCTTCGGTACGGTCGAGCCGGGCTACGAGCCAGTGCGCGACGCTTTCGTCTCCAACTTCACCGACTACGACGAGATCGGCGCCGCCTTCAGTCTCTATGTGCGCGGCCAGAAGGTGGTCGACCTTTGGGCGGGCGTGGCCGATCGACGGGCCGGCAAGCCGTGGGAGCAAAACACCATGGCCCTGGTGTTCTCCACCACCAAGGGCATGACGGCCATCCTCGTGCATCTGCTGGCCCAACGCGGACTCATCGATCTGGACGCTCCAGTGGCGAAGTACTGGCCCGAGTTCGCGACGGCCGGAAAGGCGGAGGTCCCGGTGCGATGGTTGCTCTCGCACCGGGCCGGCCTGCCCACGTTCGACCAGCAGATCACGGCCGCCGAGGGCCTGCAGTGGAGCACGCCAGTGGCGGCCCTAGCCCGGCAGCAGCCGCTGTGGGAGCCGGGCACGACCCACGGCTATCACGCCATCACCTACGGCTGGTTGGTGGGGGAGGTGGTCCGGCGAGCCACGGGACGCACCGTGGGTCAGCTCCTCGCCGAGGAGATCGCTCGTCCACTGGAACTTGATTGCTGGATCGGGTTGCCGCCGTCTGAGGAACATCGCGTGGCCCGGCTGTCGGCCGCGCCCGTTGAGGCCGCCTTCGACCAGACCGGCCTCACCGAAGAAGAACGGCGCCGATTGGAGCAAATGCTCGATCCGCAGTCACTGCTCAACCGCACGCTCAACCCCACGCAACCGCCGTTCAACTTCAACAGTCCCGAGATGCACGCGGCGGAGATGCCGGCGGCCAACGGCATCACCACGGCACGCTCATTGGCGGCGCTCTATGCCGCTTCGGTATCAGAAGTGCAGGGCGTGCGACTGCTCGACCCGGCCACCGTGGCCGCGGCCACCCAGGAACAATCGTTCGGCCCCGATCAGGTGCTACAGGTCACCACCCGGTTCGGCTCGGGGTTCTTCCTCAGTAGCGAGTACTCGCCACTGCTCGGGCCCGGGTCGTTTGGGCACGGCGGTGCCGGCGGTTCCCTCGGAATGGCTGACCCGGCACGACAGATCGGGTTCGGTTATGTGATGAACCAGATGCGAGCCGACCTCTCCGGAGATCCTCGCCCCGCCCGGTTGGCCGACGCCGTCGACCGCGTCGTGCCGAGGGATTAGTTCCGTCCCGCTAGCGTCGTCCGCCATGATCGAAGTTGGCCAAGTCGAGGTCCTCACCTATCAGGTTGTCGCCGGCGATCTGGCCAGCGCGTTTTCCATCGACGAAGGCGACCAATTTCCGCCGGTGTTGGCTACGGCGCGCCTGGTGGCGTTGATGGAGCTCACGGCCGCCCGTTTGCTTCGCCCATTGTTGGGTCCGGGTCAACTTTCGGTTGGTGTGATGGTGGAAATCACCCATACCGCACCCACGCCCCCGGGCGCGGCGGTGGAAGTGCGCGCCACCTACGCCGGGCTCGAGGGCAAGTTGCATCGCTTCACCATCGAGGCCACCGATCCGGGCGGGTCCATCGGCACGTGCCGTCACACCAGGGCCATCGTCGACCCGGCCAAGATCGTGGACCGGGCCAACCAACGCCGCTCGTGACGCGTTTTAGCGCAAGCTGAGGAGCATCGAGCCGGCCACGGGTCCGCCGCCCGCCCCCACGGCCGCGATCTCCGGCTGCTTCGGAATCTGGCGCGCCCCTCCTTCACCCCACAACTGCACGCAGGCCTCGTGCAGGAAACCGAATCCGTGCAACCGTCCGCTGGACAGCTGACCGCCATGGGTATTGAGAGGCAGGTCGCCGCCGAGGGCGATGCGATGGCCGCCCTCGATGAAGGGGCCCGCCGCTCCGTGGTCGCAAAATCCCATTCCCTCCAGCCACTGCACCGTGATGTAACTGAAGCCGTCGTACAACTCGGCTACGTCGACGTCGGATGGCTTGAGCGACGTGCGCTCCCACATCGACTGGGCGGCATCGTGCAGACCCATGGTGGTCAGGTCGGCCCGCTGGTCCCAGGAGTGACGTTGGTAGAGCGCCGATCCCACCGACTCGACAGTGATCGGATGCCGGGGCAATCCGTTGGAGGCGTCCCGGCGCGACACGATCACTGCGGTAGCGCCGTCACAAGGAACATCACAGTCGAACAGGCACAGGGGCCGGGAGATCATTCGACTCGAGAGGTAGTCGTCGAGCGTGAGCGGATCGGTGTAGATGCCGCGAGGGTTGAGCGCGGCGTTCCTGCGGGCATTGAGCGCGATCTGCGCCAGCTGTTCACGAGTGAGCCCGAAGTCGTGCATGTAGCGCTGCGCATACATCGAGATCCAGTTCACCGCCGACGGTGCTCCGAACGGTGCCCGGAACTCCAAGTGGCTGTTGGCCCGTTGGAGATAGGCGGTGAGGGAGGCGGCGCGTCCCGCCGCCATCTGCGCGGTCGACTCCCAGACGGAACGGAAGCACAGCACGTGATGGGAAAACCGCTGGCCACGGCCATGCATACAGGACGATTCTTAGGTTCACCAACCGATCTCTATCAACACATCCGAATAAAAAGGACCCAGACGTCGGGCGGTCGGGGCAAGCGCGGGTGATCTCGACCGGCAGGGCCAACTTGCGTGAGCTAGTAGGGCTGCCTAACCTCTCGCCACAGGCCAGCAGTGGAGCGGGAGAAACAGCAGGTGCTACCCACCTTTGTGATCGGGTTGCGAGAAGGCGTCGAGGCGTCCCTCATCGTGGGCATCGTCGCGGCCTTCCTGCGCCAGCGGGGGGCCACCCGTGAGATGCGGTGGGTGTGGGTCGGCGTCGGTTTCGCCATCACGCTGTGTGTGGCCGCAGCCATCGCATTGCAGATCGTCGACGAGAACCTGCCTCAGAAAGAGCAAGAGCAGCTGGAGACGGTTATCGCCGTGATCGCGGTGGTGATGGTCACCTCGATGGTCGTGTGGATGGCCAGGCACGCCCGCAGTCTCAAAGGAGAACTCGAAGCGCGCGCTGAGGTGGCGGCCGCCACGGGCTCGGTGTTCGCGTTGGTTCTGATGGCCTTCTTGGCCGTGTTGCGCGAGGGGCTTGAGACCGCGGTGTTCCTGCTGTCGGCGTTCCAGGCGTCCACCAATCGCGGCACGTCGATCGCGGGCGCCCTGCTGGGTATCGCGGTGGCGGTGGCGATCGGCGTGGCCATATACAAAGGCGGCGTCAAAATCAACCTCGCCCGGTTCTTCAAGGCCACCGGTCTGGTGCTGGTGTTGGTGGCGGCGGGGTTGGTGTCGTTTGCCATGCACACCGGTCACGAGGCCGGCTGGATCAACTTCGGCCAGGAGCAATTGGTCGACCTCAGCTGGTTGATCAAACCGGGCACCGTGCAATCGGCGTTGCTCACCGGAGTGCTCGGCATTCAACCCAAGCCCACGGTCATCGAGGGACTGGCGTGGGCCTTGTACCTGGTGCCCGTCACGTTGTTCGTGCTGACCACGTCGCGGCGCAAGCCAGCCCCGACTGCGGCCGCGCCGGTCCCGGCGTCGGTTTAACCGCTCGTGTTTGTCCGATCGGGAGTCGCCCCGTGGCGAGCCCAGTCCCATGGAGGTTTCATGTCCCGTCGTTGGTTCGCCCTGCTGGTCGTTCCGGTGTTGTTCGCCGCCGCCTGCTCGGACGATTCGTCGAAGAGCAGCTCGGCGAGCACGGCGGGTGGTGCGGCGGAGAAGCAGGAATTCAAGGTGACCATCTCCGATGCGGGGTGTGAGCCCCGTGAGATCCCGGCCAAGGCCGGTCCCGCCACGTTCAAGGTGACCAACGATGGGAGCGCGGCGGTCACGGAGTTCGAGATCCTCGATGGCACGAAGATCCTGGGCGAGGTGGAGAACGTGATCCCCGGGAGCGAGCGTTCGTTCTCGCTGACCTTGAAGCCCGGTTCCTACGTCACGTACTGCCCCAACGCCAAGGTTGACAAGGGCGTGCTCCAGGTGGCCGATGCCCCGGCGGCTGCGGCGGCCGACAGCGAGGCGTCCCAAGCCGCCGTCAAGAAGTACCGCGACTACGTCAAAAGCGAGGCCGACCAGCTGGTGACCGCGGTGACGCCGTTCGTCGCCGCCGTGAAGGCCGGCGACGTGGAGGGGGCCAAGAATCTGTTCGCCAAGGCTCGCCAGCATTACGAGGCGATCGAGCCCATTGCGGAGAGCTTCGGTGATCTCGACCCGGCCATCGACATCCGGGAGCCCGACGTGGAGAAGCCGGAAGACTTCACCGGATTCCATCGCATCGAGAAGCAACTGTGGGCCGACGGCAACACCTCCGGCATGGCCCCGGTGGCCGACCAGTTGATGGCCGACATCGCCCGCCTGCGGCCCAAGATCGACACGGTCGAGCTCGAGCCCTCCACCATTGCCAATGGCGCGGTGGAACTGCTGAACGAGATGTCGACCTCCAAGATCACCGGCGAGGAAGACGAGTTCAGCCACACCGACCTTTCCGACTTCGCCGCCAACCTGGTTGGTTCGAAGGCCGCCTTCGACAGCGTGAAGACGCTGCTCGACGCCAAGGACGCGGCGCTGTCGACGCAGATCACCCAGCGCTTCGCCGATGTGCAGACGGCCTTGGACGCCTTCAAAGGCAACGATCCGACCGGCAATGGCTATGTGCTCTACACCTCGTTGACGCCGGAAAACACTCGTCAGCTGTCCACGGTCCTCGACACGCTGGCCGAGCCACTCTCGCTCGTTGCGGCGCGGCTGCTATAGGCCGGCCGCTATGACGACGATGTCGCGTCGAACCTTCGTGGTGGGTGGAGTGGCGGCCGGCGCCCTCGTCGGTGGGGTGGCCGGTTTCAGCGCGGCACGCCAAACGGAACCGGCGGAGGCCGCGTCGGTTTCCACGGGCACCGAGCCGTTCTATGGCGACCATCAATCGGGAATCGCCACGCCTCAACAAGATCGGTTGTTGTTTGCCGCGTACGACCTCACCACGTCGCGACGCGACGACGTGGAAGGGCTGTTGCGGGAATGGACCGCGGCGTCGGCGCGGATGATGGCCGGCGACGACGCGGCGCCGCCGGCCGCGCATCCCGACAGCCCGCCGGCCGATACCGGCGAAGCCATCGGGCTCGATCCGGCCCACCTCACCCTCACCTTCGGGTTCGGACCGGGCCTGTTCACCCGCAACGGACAGGATCGGTACGGGTTGGCCAGCTCGCGGCCGGCGGCTCTGGCCGATCTGCCGCACTTTGTCGGCGATGCTCTGGATCCCGCTCACTCGGGGGGCGACCTGTGCGTGCAGGCCTGCTCCAACGATCCTCAGGTGGCGTATCACGCAGTGCGCAATCTCACGCGTATTGCTCGTGGCTACGCCACGTTGCGGTGGACCCAGCAGGGATTCGGACGCACCTCCTCGACCACCTCGGATCAGGGGACGCCCCGCAACCTCATGGGCTTCAAGGACGGCACCAACAACCTGCACGCCGATACCGCACCGTTCAACGACAACGTGTGGGTCACCCCCGCCGACGGTCCGGCCTGGATGGCCGGCGGGAGCTATCTGGTGGCTCGGCGCATACGGATCCGAATCGAGATCTGGGACCGGTCGTCGCTCACCGATCAGGAGGTGACCATCGGTCGCAACAAGATCGAGGGCGCGCCGCTGGGCAAGCTCCATGAGCGTGACGTCATCGATCTGGCCGCGGTGGGGTCCGACGGACAACCGGCCATCGCCCAAGAGGCCCACGTGCGGTTGGCCAACCAGGACGCCAACGGGATCCACATTCTCCGCCGCGGCTACTCCTTTACCGACGGCATCGATCCCCAGACGGGGCAGCTTGACGCCGGCCTGTTCTTTCTCGCCTACCAACGCGATCCACGGCGCCAGTTTGTGGAACTGCAGCGCAAGCTGGCCAGCGACAAGCTCAATGAGTACATCCAGCATGTGGGCAGTGCCTTGTTCGCCATACCGGCGGGAGTCACCGGCCCCGGCCGCTTCGTGGGAGATTCGCTGTTCAGCTGAACGTTTTCGTTTTCGTTAGCAAACGAAAGTAATTCTGGTAGCTTCCAGGGCGTGGCCCGAGCCCATTCCACCACCGCCGAAGCGACCCAGATCGGCGAGCTGGCGTCCAGCGTGCGGCTCTCGGTCACCCGGTTGGCTCGCATCCTGCGGCAACAAGACGGGGAAGGGCTTACGCCGAGCACCACCTCGGCGCTCGCCATGCTCAACCGCTCGGGGCCGATGACCTTGGGCGACCTGGCCGCCCGTGAGCACGTGGCCGCCCCCACCGTCACCCGTATCGTCGAGAAGCTGCAGTTGGCCGGCCTGGTCACTCGTCGGGTGAGCGAGCACGACGGCCGGGTGAGCTATGTCGAGATCACCGAGGAAGGCCGGCGGTTGATCGGCGACGTGCGTTCTCGTCGTACCCGCTGGTTGGTGGAGCACTTCGAAGGGCTCTCACCCGCCGACGTTGAAACGTTGCGCCAAGCGGCCCCGATCTTGGAGCGACTGGTCGAACAGGCCGCCCGCGAGGAAGAGCCGTGAGCCGCGTCAAGTCGGCGGTTGGAACCACCTTCCGATCGCTACGCGTTCGAAACTTTCGGCTGTTCTTCGTGGGCCAATTGATCTCCCAGATCGGTACCTGGCTCACACAGATCGCCCTCACGCTGTTGGTGCTGCACATCACCAAGAGCGGTATCGCCATCGGACTGTTGGTGGCATGCCAGTTCGGCCCGGTGCTGGTGCTGGGCGTATACGGCGGAGTCGTGGCCGACCGAGCCGACAAGCGGCGCCTGCTGCTCACCACCCAGACGTTGCAGATGTTGCAGTCGTTCGCGCTGGCGGCACTGGCGTTCATGAGCAACCCACCCCTTGGCGCGTTCTATGTCACCGCGCTGGCGGGTGGGCTGTTCCTCGCCTTCGACAATCCGGCCCGACGCTCCTTCGTTTCGGAGATGGTGCCGCCCGACGAGGTACAGAACGCCGTCACTCTCAACACCGCCATCATGACCAGCGCCAGGATCTTCGGACCGGCCTTGGCTGGTCTGCTGGTGGTCACCGTGGGCTACGGATGGGCCTTCACCACCGACGCGCTGTCGTACCTGGCGGTGTTGGCCGGGCTCTGGATGATGCGGCCCAGCGAGCTGTTCGCGGCGCCCCGAACGCCCAAGGCCAAAGGTCAGGTGCGCGACGGTCTGCGCTATGTGCGCAAGGTTCCCGAGCTCTGGGTGCCGCTGGTCATGGTCACCATCATCGGCACGTTGACCTTCAATTTCGCGGTCACCCTTCCGTTGTTCGTGGAGCGGTCGCTGCATGGCTCCGACGGCACCTACACCTTGCTGTACTCCGTCCTGAGCATTGGTTCCTTCGCCGGGGCCTTGGCCGCCGCCCATCGTCGCTCGATCGGCGTGCACCACGTGGTGGTCGCGGCGTTCGCCTTCGGCGGGGCCATGTTCCTGTTTGCCGCCGCTCCCGATCTTTTGGAGGCTTACCCGGCCGCCCTGGTGGTGGGCTTTACCAGCGTTGCGTTCATGACCTCCTCCACGGCGATCGTGCAGTTTCACGCCGACCCGAGCAAACGGGGCCGGGTGTTAGCGATCCAAACGATGGTTCTGATCGGGAGCACGCCCATCGGAGGACCGATACTGGGCCTGGTGTGTGACGCCTTCGGTGCCCGATCGGCGTTGGTCATCGGAGGGCTGGGGGCAGTGGCCGCCGGGCTCTGGGGCCGAGCCCGGATCAAGCGAGACATCACGGCCAAAGCTCCGGTGGAGTCCGCCGATAGCGCCCGTCCGTCGATCGGAATCGCTGCACCGTAATCAGAAGCAGCGACAGCGCCCACGGCTGGCGCGGACATCAGTGATGCGAACCGGCATGCAGGATGACCTCCTCTACCATGCACGTCTCGAGCGCCCACCGCGCCGCGCCGTCCAACAGAGAGGTCAGCGATGGATGGCCAACGCTCAGCACCACGGTGGTCACGCCGAGCTCCTCGTCGCACCTGATCGCCGACGTGATCCACTCCGAATCGACTACCGGGGGCACCCGGCCATGAGATCGGTCACCCCGATGCGCGGGCAGCAGACGGGCGAAGCAGCGGTATTCGCCGTCGGCGGTGGTGAGCCCATAGAGCCCGCCCTGACAGTCGGTCACGTCGACCCCGGTGATCTCCATCCAGTCGAAACAGAATCAGTCGTGTATGTGCTCCGCGAGGTAGAGCTCCGTGCCCACTTGGCTCACAAGGGCCAGCTGAGTCTCCAACCAGTCGGCGCTGCGCTCCTCGCCCTGGAGAATGTCGTCGAGGATCTCCCGGGTGCCGTGATCCCCGTGCTGGATGCACAAGGCGATCCCGCGATTGAGGCGGGCAATGGCCTCGACTTCGCCCTCAAGACCCAGCTCTAGCTTCTCCACCGGCGTCTCGCCGACCCGCACCGGGCCAAGCCGCTGAAGGTTGGGTGTTCCATCGAGGTAGAGGATCCGCTGAACGAGCTTGTCAGCGTCCTTCATCTCGTCGATCGACTCCTCGTAGAAGTGGTGACCTAGTCGCTGGTAGCCCCAGTTCTCGAGCATGCGGGCATCGACGAAGTACTGGTTGATGGCGGTCAGCTCCGCCGTCAACACCTCGTTGAGTAGTTCGATTACCTCGTTGTTTCCGCGCATTTATGCACCTCCGGTCGCGAGCACCCTAGGGGAGAGCTACGCCGCAGCGTGACTGGCGCGCACTGTTACCTCGTCGGCCTGTTTGGCCAGCAGTCGCTCGAGTTCGGGCCAACATCCGCCGCACCGACCGCCGGCGTTGCACCGCATCTCGATCTCTTCCAGCGAGTTGGCCCCGCTGGCGATGGCGGCGCGCACGGTGGCGTCATTCACCGACCGGCAGGAGCACACGATCATCGGGACTCGCTGCGGTGTTCGAGGCTCATCGGCGCGCCGGCGGCCACGAGGCGGGCGGCGGTGGCCAGGCTGATCCGCTTGGTCCGCGGATACCGATGCACCACGCCGGTCACCTCGGCCGTGGTGCACTCCCCGTCGACCACGATGCGAACCAGGTCGATGCGGCGAAACCCAAGGGTCGCGCCATTGCCGTCCCTGCCGGCGACCGTTTGGTGGCCCCCGCCACGGGTGATAGCCAAGCTCACACGGCGATCTTAGGAGGTCCTTACAGGTTCCACAAGGAGACTCTTACCGATGGGTCCGGATCTTGATATCTACTCGTCACCCCAATTGTCGGGTAGCAGCAAATCCCAGCGGTCGCGACAGTCCTGGCAGCGGTAGGTGACCAGGTCGCCCGGGAGCCAAACGCCGTCCTCCCGGGGCGCGGTCAGCAGAAAGCACCGCCCCCCGCAATCCACGCAGGTGATCTCCGGCTCCGGCTCCATAGCGCCACGATATGGGCATGAGGATCGTGGCTGGGACGGCCAGGGGGCGCAAGATCGACGCGCCGGACGGGCGAGGAACCCGGCCTACGACCGACCGCGTCCGGGAGGCCATCTTCAACGCGCTGCACAGTCTGGACCTGATCGAAGGGGCGACGGTGGTGGATCTGTTCGCCGGCTCGGGTGCCCTCGGGCTTGAGGCACTGTCTCGCGGCGCCGACTCCTGTCTGTTCGTGGATTCCGACCGTCGTGCCGTACAGACGGTGAACGCCAACCTCGGGCGGCTGGGGCTGGCGGATCGGGCCACGGTGCGGCAGGCCGATGGAACGGGGGCGATTCGCGCCGGCGAGCGCTTTGACCTGGCGTTGCTCGACCCGCCGTACCCGTTCGACGGCTGGCAGGAATTGCTGGGGACCCTTCCGGCCAACTTCGCCGTGATCGAGTCGGACCGGGCCGTGGAGCTCCCCGACGCCTGGGAAACAGTTCGTACTCGCAGCTATGGCACTACGGTGGTCCTGTTCGCACGCAATGTGCGAGGCCCCGCACCGGAGTGAGCAGTGGCACGAGTCCTCTATCCCGGGTCCTTCGACCCGCTGCACAACGGCCACCTCGAGATCATCGAGACCGCTGGTCGCCTGTTTGACCGCGTCGTGGTGGCCGCGATGGTGAATCCGCAAAAGGGTGCGGCGCTCTTCACGCTGGAAGAGCGCGAGGCCATGCTCGCGGAATCCCTGGCCCATCTCCACAATGTCGAGATCGTCCACTTCTCGGGCTTGGTGGTCGACCTCGCCGCCGACCAACGAATCGATTTCATCGTGAAGGGCTTGCGAGCACTCAGCGATTTTGAGGCCGAGATGCAGATGGCTCAGATGAATCAGGCGGTGTCGGGCGTCAACACGATATTCCTGCCCTCGGCATCTGAGCACGCGTTCGTGGCGTCGAAGTACATACGTGACTTCGCCCGCTACGGAAGAGACGTGAGCCACATGGTTCCAGGTCCGGTAGCCCGACGACTCAAGGAGCGCAGTACAAAATGACCGATCGCGACCCGTCATTCGCGGACGAGCGCGACCAGGCTCCGGTGAACATCACCGACTCCGAAGTGATCCTGCGGCGCGCCCACGAGATGATCGCCACCGCGCGCACGTTCCCCTTGTCGTCCTCGCCGATGATCGATCGGGATCAGATGCTCGAACTGCTTGAGGAAGCCACCACCCGGCTGCCCGACGAGCTGCGGCAGGCCCGGTGGCTGCTGAAAGAGCGGGCCGAGTTCCTGGCCAAGACCCGCAGGGAGGCCGACGACATCTTGGACGCAGCCCGAGCGCAAGCCGAGCGAATGGTCCAGCGCACCGAAGTGGTCAAAGCCGCCGAGTCGAGGGCTCGCAATGTGTTGGAGTCGGCCGAGGCTGAGGCCCGCAAGATGCGTCGGGAATGCGAGGACTACTGCGACCAGCGTCTGGCCAGTTTCGAGATCGTGTTGGACAAGGTGGCCAAGACGGTGGCCGCCGGGCGCGAGCGCCTGAACGCCCTCGGGTCCACCACCATGGATTCCGATGCAGAGCCCGATGAGGTTGACGAGGACGATCCGAAATTCTTCGACCAGGACCGGGGATGACCCGGCCGGCCAACGCGTCGCTGTTGGTCAACGTTGCCGACCTGATCCGTCGGCCGGCCAGTCGTCGCGCCGTGGACGTCGAGGCTCCGCTGGAGGAGGTGACCGTGGTCGACAGCCGGATTCCGGCGGGAGCGATGGCCTCCTCGCACCTCGAGCTCGAGTCGCTGTCCGATGGCCTGGTGGTGACCGGCACCGTGACGGCGCCCTGGAAAGGGCTTTGCCGACGTTGCCTCAAACCCCTGGAAGGGGAGCTTGTCGCCCAGGTCAGAGAGCTCTTTTCTCACAATCCGGTGGACGAAGACGTGTATCTGTTCACCGGCGAGCAGCTCGACCTGGAACCCATGGTGCGCGACGTCTTGCT
>Ga0068860_100005092_pt1 | contig 13369 bp, 7 predicted proteins | sample KBSSwiS32_FD_66597 | JGI IMG/M metagenome (GOLD analysis project Ga0068860, IMG submission 66597) | Switchgrass rhizosphere microbial communities from Kellogg Biological Station, Michigan, USA - KBS Switchgrass S3-2 | ecosystem: Host-associated > Plants > Roots > Rhizosphere > Soil ... | reverse complement strand
CCTCGGGCAGGCTCGGCTCGGCGAGCGCGACGCGGTTCTGCACCAGCACCTGCGACGTATCGAGATCGGTGCCGACCTTGAACGTCACCGTCACGGTCAGTCTGCCGTCACCGGTCGACTGCGACGACATGTAGATCATGTTGTCGACGCCGTTGATCTGCTGCTCGAGCGGGGCGGCAACGGTGTCGGCCACGGTCTCGGCATTGGCGCCAGGGTAATTGGCGGAAACCGTCACGGTGGGCGGCACGACGTCGGGGAATTGCGACACCGGCAGGCCGAAATAAGCGGCGGCGCCGACGATCGAGATGATGATCGCGATCACGCCGGCGAAGATCGGGCGGCGGATGAAGAAATGACTGATGCCCATGGCGGTTGCTTTCTTGGACGTAACTTCGCGCGGAACGGTCATTCGGTGCTCTCGCGAACGCGCTGACTTTGCGTGCTCCCCTTTCGTCATCCCGGCGAAAGCCGGGACCCATAAACACCATATTTTCCGGACATGCGGAGGGTATGGGTCCCGGCTTTCGCCGGGATGACGGGGTGGAGCGGCGGACGAACTGCGCACAAAGTCAGCTATGCGCCTTCGCGGGGGCACATCATTCGATCACCGCACCGCCAGCGTCGCCTGCGATGCAGCGGCCGGCGCCTTGACCGGGGCGGAGCTGGCCCGGAACGCGGCAGGCGGATCGATCCGGCCCTGGTGGACGGTCACCTTCGCGCCGGGCGATGCGAACTGCACGCCCTGGATGATCACGCGGTCGTTGGCACTGAGGCCGGAGCGGATGCTGCGCAGGCCGCCGACCAGCGGGCCGGGCTCGACCGGGCGGGCCGCGACGATGCCGTCCTGGCCGACGACGAACACCAATTTGCGCGCCTGATCGGTGCGCACCGCGGCGTCGGGGATCAACAGGGCCTGACGTTCGCCGCCGCCGGTCAGCCGCATGTTGCCGAACATGCCGGGGGCGAGGAAATAGTCGGGATTGGCGATCACCGCGCGGCCGCGCATCGTGCCCGAGCGCGGATCGATCGCATTGTCGGTGAAGTCGACCTTGCCCTGCCAGCCATAGCCGGCCTCGTCCTGCAGCTTGATCTCGACCTGCTGCGCCGCGGCGCCGCCCTTCTGCCGCTCGCGCAGGCCCTTCAGATAGAGCGCCTCGGAGCCATCGAAGGTGAAATAGATCGGATCGAGCGCGAGCACGGTGGTCAGCGTCGATTCATTGGCGCCGACGAGATTGCCGACGTCGATGCGGCGGTCGGAGATCCGGCCGGTCACCGGCGAGCGGACCTGGGTGAATTCGAGATCGAGCGCGCGCTGGCGCACCAGCGCCTGCGCGGCCGCGACGCCGGCTTCACCCGCGCGCATCGTCGCGCGCAGCGAATCGACCTCCTCCTGGCTGACGGCCTCGTCGCTGATCAGCCGTTCGGCGCGCGCATATTCGCTGCGCGCCAGCGCGAGCTGGGTCTGCGCGGCGGCGGCGCGGGCGCTGGCTTCGGCGAGCGCCGCCTGGAACGGCCGGCGGTCGATCGTGAACAGCAACTGCCCCTTGCGGACGATGTCGCCGTCCTTGAAGTGCACGCCGACGAGCTGGCCGGAAATGCGCGGGCGGATCTCGACCGACTGGCTGGCCTCGAACCGGCCGGTATAATCATCCCATTCGGTGATCGCGCGTTGCAGCGGCTGGCTGATCGTGACGCCGGGCGGCGGCGCGGCTTCGGCCGGGGTCTCGCCGCCGAAGCTGCGGATGCCGACGAAGGTGGCGCCGGCGACCAGGACGGCGGCGATCGCCGCCTGCGCCGGGCGCGAAAGGCGTCGTCTGGCCGGGTCGGTGGGTGGCAGATGCTCGGGGACGAATTGCGCCTCGGCGTCATCGGCCGTGAAACTCTTGTACATGGCGGTCATCTCTCAGCTGGACTTGAGTGAAAGCGCGAGTGCCGCGCGGCGCGAGAAGCCGGCGGCAATAAAGGCGTCGATCTCGGCGGCGGGCAGCGCGCCGCGGGCGGTGCGGGCGAGCACGGCGAAACGCCGCAGCGCCTCGAGCCGGGGATCGGCGAGCCGGTTGGCGGGGTGGAAGCCGAACAGCGCCTCGACGAGACGGACGGTCAAGGTGCGCGGGCGGACGCTCCACGCCTTGTCGTGCGCAGCGAGCGCGATCACGCTGCGTTCGATCGGCGCGAAGGCCGGCGTGTCGTTGTGCTCGGCCACAGCCGCAATCGCCTGTTCGCCGGGGACGGCAAACGGCCACTCTTCGAAGGCACGATAGGCCATCGGAGGTCTCCCTGTTCTGTCATTGCAAAGACCGAATCAGATGTAACTGACCGGTACGTCCCTTACTAGGTACCGATCGGTAACGCGGCAAGCCTTTTGTGCTGTGGGCGCGCGGCGGGGCGTGATAGAAAAGCTTTGCAGGCTGGAAGCGGTTCGCGCGTATGTCCGCGGACGCCACGCAATCCCCTACCCCACTCCGTTCGGGCTGATCTTATCGAAGCCGTTGTTTTCTTTTCCTTATACCCAAAGGCGGAAAGGAAGTGGCTTCGGCAGACTCAGCCCGAACGGGGTGGGAAATATGGGCAAATCTCCGGATGGGCTGTGATCCGCACACCGGGAATCGCCGCTTCGACACCTGTTTCGTTCAGCCCGGATGCAGCCGTTGCAATCTACGTACCGATTCGTTACATCACTTGTCACACAGGCCGGACCACAACGACCATGAAGACCGCGAGCAAGAGTGCTGCCGAAGCCGACGCGTGCTGCGATGCGCCGCGCAAGGGGGCGGGGCAGCGCATCTTCGATGTCGCGCGGGAGCTGTTCTACAAGCGCGGCATCCGCGCGGTCGGCGTCGACGAGATCGTCTGCCAGGCCGGGGTGACCAAGCCGAGCCTCTATCGCAGCTATGAATCGAAGGACGCGCTCGTCGCCGCCTGTCTCCAGAGCTATGTCGACGAGAGCGTGTCGCAGATCGATGCGGCGGTTGCCGCCGCCGGCGACGATCCGCGTGACCAGCTGCGCGCGATCGTCGGCCATTATGCCGCGCAGATGACCAGCCCCGATTTCCGCGGCTGCCCGATGTCGAACACCGCGGTCGAATTTCCCGAGGCCGGGCATCCCGGCCGCCCGGTGGTGGAGAGCTGCAAGATCGAATCGCGCCGGCAACTGGTATCGATCACCCGCCGGATGGACGTGCGCGAGCCCGAGGCGCTGGCCGACGGGCTGCTGATGCTGATCGAGGGCGCGTACAGCACCCATCATGTGTTCGGATCGCAGGGGCCGGCGCAGTCGCTGATCCGGTCGGCCGACGCGCTGATCGAGGCGTATCGGCCGGCGCGTTAGATCGCGCGAGGCGTTTCCACTGTGTCTCGAGCTTGCGCGCGAGCGTGCGGCGCTGGGTCAGTCTAACGCGTCCTTCATCATGTCCGCCCGGTCGCGGTGCATCGCCTCCACATCTTTGAAAATGCGATCCACCTCCTTCTGAAGTATGTGACGGGGGCGTCCCGGAAACGGATCCGACGCATCATTCGCTCTGATCCTGCACATGAAGTCGCGCGGAAGGATATCATCCTTCAGATCCTTGTGGTTCTTCACGTTGTTGATCCGGATCGAGGGCATCAGGACCTGACTGTTCGGCATCCGCTCGACGAACCGGCGTGCATTGTTAGCCATCTCGATCGCCCCCGCCGGCGCACCGGTGAGGCGGCAAGCGTTGACCACTCCCTTGCCGACCACGATCGGCCGCCCGTCGCGGTCGAGCGACCATGACGCGTCGTCGAAAGCAAGACCAACGGACGGTCCGGCCGTGCCGATATCGAACCGCAGCAGTGGCCTCAGCTGCTTGAGATGCTCCTGGATCGCCCGCACCAGTTCGCAACTGCAGGTGAAGGCTCGTTCCGCCTGCGCGCGGATCGTCGGCGAAGCGAGCGCATTATCGTAAATCATATTGTCGCGCTCGTCCGCATCACGCTCGGTCGCGGCGAAATGGGCGATCACGCCATCGCCGGTGAACTTGTCGAAGATCCCGCCATTGTCATGGACGATCTTGCGGCAGATTTCCGAGAGGCTTTCGAGCCAGATTGCGAACGCACCGGCCTGTTCCACCTGATCCATCAGGCTGGTCGATTTGCGCAGGTCGAGCGAGAGCGTAAAGGTGGGCACCCGCGCTCCGGGCCGCCCGGCAGGACCCGGCGCGATACCGCTGGTATCTCTGCCGCGATACTCCCAGGGAAGTCCCGTATTTCGACGGTTGTTCCTTAGTGCATGCTCCCAGCACTCATGAATCAAATCGGGAGAAATAAACGAATTTGATGTGATCTTGCGATGCAACCCTACAGCAAGAAACCAGAATTTCACCGCGTCATCTGAAAGCGGCTTGAAACTGGGATCCAGAATTCTTGCAAAAACCTCGATTGTATTAAACTCTGACAAAAATTGTTCTTTGTTATTATCCTTAATATAATCGGTCAACAAGGAAAAATCGGCATATGGACCGACATGCTTCCTCAAAGAGGATTTTTTTAAGTCAGACGAATCCTCCTGTATTATTGTAAATACGTAATTTAGATACTCTGGAGAATAATTTGTTATCCTGGCGAAAAATATATGCTGCAAGTGATATGAATTTTTATCTCTCTTTATTCTAACCCTGTGACCAAATGATCCCTTCCCTTCTTCACCAATTTCATACTCCGTAGTGTCGGCACTCAGAGGAATGTGATCACGACAAAACTCCTCGATTTCTTTGCAAAGCTGCACTTTATCGACCGCCGGCCCACAACTCCACTTCGACTTATCTTCCTTGTCGCCCTTACGAACAGGTAAACTGAAGTGCCAGCTCAAGTCTACATGCGGACTACGATCAGACGCATCGGGGCCACGTCGGATCGTCACACCGGCAGTGTCGGCCGAGGACGCCCGATATATCTCCAAGGCACCCCACACTGCATCTATCAGATCAACCATGAAGACATGGCTGTTGGCCAGGGTTTTCTGGTGCTCTTTAACCAAGCTGGAAAATGACTCGTGCGACATGGCTAATCTCAATATCAGGAGGCAGTTTCCTCGACCCTCGCCATAAATATTGCAACAATCTCATCCCGAATCAATCGTAGATTCGCCGGTTTAGAAATAACTCTGTTTTTAAGACCTTGCCCCAAAAGCTGCTCTCTCGCTTCCATCGGATAAGCTGTAAGCATCCAGACATGCTTGCAACTGAATCCTGATGATTTGAGATCCGCAATTATTCTAGCGCCACTTTTCTGACCAGTACCGAGATGCATGTCGAGCAATATTGCGATCACCTCGCATTGACTGGCTTCCGGTACTGCCCCGCGCATCGCTTCCAGAGTATCTCGGACGACATAGCAAATCTCGAATCTGCGCCCCCCCTTCTCGATCAAAATTCTGTGATCAGAACCGTCAGATTCGATCGTACAAGTATTAAATTTTCTCTTCGCATAAAGACCAGCCTCAATCAGATCTGGTAAATCAATTTTATCGGGTTCATCCTCAAAATGACAGATATAATAGGTCTGCATCAGGCGGCACCTTTGACGTGTAGCGGAATGGCGATGCGAAAGTAATTGCGGGCTCGCAGCCCATGACTCTCATTGCGTTGGGAATCGACTTCGATTGACTTTCCTCCCGTCAAGCGAACTCCGGCCATCTGATGCAATTCAACGATGCGCTGCACGCTCCAGAGGCCGAGGCCCGTCCCCGGCATGCCTTGTTCGCCCTTCTCTGACGGCACGCGATAATAGGGCTGGAAAATTTGTCTGCGATGCTCGGGCGGGATATATTTTCCGTTATTGACGACCTCCAGTCGCCAGAACGGCCATTGCGCCCAGAGGCGGACGTCGATCCGGCCATCCCGCGATGAATATTTTACCGCGTTCTCGATCAAATTGAACAATAATACGTGAATCCATTGCCGATCAGCACTGACATGCCCCAACACGGCTTCATTTTCGATCGACAGGACGCACTGCAGTCCCCGCCGTTCGATTTCTTCGCGAAACATGGCGATGATCGCCTTTATTTCCGCCGGAAGATCGACCGGAGCAAGTTGCAGATCAATTCGTGGCCCGCTGCCGACAAGCGTACGGATATTCTCGGTCAGCGTCAACAATTGGTTGGAAGCTAGATTGAGCTGATTTATCGCCTTGCGGTATTGAGCACGGGTGATCAGCCGCTCCTTCACTTCGTCCGCAGGCGGACTCGCCTCGTGCACCACCTGATAGAGGTCACCAACCTTGGCCGCCTTGCCAACCACCGACTGGATCACGCTTCGCAGATTATGGCGCACTTCGGCCAGTTGCAATTCCCATTGCGGCTTGTGCAGGTGCCGGTTGAGTTCGGCACGGCATTCCGCACCGATCTGCTCCACCAGATGGCGTTCCACGATCGACAAGGCGTGGCTGCGCAGATGCAGTGCAAGGATCTGGCGCTGGGGTCCGCCTGAACTGGCCCCGACCGGCACCAGCACACAGATTCCCTCATCCCGCCTCACTTCGCAAAACTTGCCGTTGCGCCAGTCGGCGGGGATCGTCGGCAACCAGTTGGGCGACTGTGCTTGATGCTCACTCCCGGCTTTATCCAGGGATGCGGGATGATAGCGGATCTCGCCCGACGACTTCCACTCGATCGCAACGGCATTGATCACCGCCGGCACCGCTTCGATCGCAAGCATTGCGAAGGCGGACAGATGCGCCATGTCATGCGCCTCGTTCATGACGTCGATCGTCCGCGACGCAATCTCCTCTACGCGTTGCTGGATGGTTCCCATCCGTTCACGCTGCAGCAGAAGCGCATAGCTATTGCGGAAATAGTCGAGCGACTGTTCGAGCGTCCGGCGGTGAGTCCGCGTGAAGGCCCCGCCTATCGAGGGATGGTCGCGGCTCACCCTTGGCTCGCAGGCCATGACCAGCAACGCGATCGGCGCTTGCGGCGCATAGCCGACCCGGCGATCGCGGATTCGACAGAGCAATACCGAAACAGGGTGTTCCGATCGATCGCAGCCGATCAGATCGCGCAGAATCAAATCGGGAAGAAGCGCGTGTTGGCCGCGCTGCAAACCATCGGACCCAAACCGCAGCAGCGCGGTCTCAAATTCGCTTTCGGCGGCATCGCCGGCGAAATGCCATCCGGCAATGGCGCAGTCCGCGGCGAATTCGCGTGGGGCGACACCCGAGCACCCGCCCTTGAAATCGTCCCGTCGCACCAGCCGATCGCCGCTGGGGATATACAGCGCACAGGATTTGCGGGCATTGGCATGGTCGGCAAGAATTCCGCAGAGCATCGTGGCGAGGTCATCAACCGTATCGACCTGCTGGCGCCTATGCTGCAGGTCGGTCAGCGCGCGCATCACCCGGGCCTCACGGTTGAGTCGCAACCATGCCGCAGCCATCCTGACCGCTGTTTGCAGACCGGCGTCGTCGGAGTTTTGGCGGACCAGCAGGCTGATCAGTCCGAGCCGATAGCGGTTCGGCGGCTCCTGTTTGCGATCGGTAAAAATCAGCGGGAGAATCAGGCAATGGGACTGGTCCGGCGGCGCTGCGGGGGCCCATTGCTGCCGCGCCGCAGCGCAGACCGCGTGGAGAGCCGCGGTCTCGGATGAATCGGCGGCAATCGAAACGGCGCAGGGCGGATCGCGAACTGGGCCATTTTCGGTCAGCAGGGTCCAGAGCGTATGAGCGCAACCGGTGTCGTCATCCGCAATCCACAGCGCGGCGGTGTAGGGACCGCCTTGCGCCGCGCGTTCGGCAATTTCGGGCAGCAGCCGGTCCCACGCATGCGAGGGCGGCCTCTCCTGATCGGCATCAGCGAGAATTTCTCCGATCCGGGCAAGAAACTCCGTCACGCCTGTGCCCCCCGATTCGACAGCGCGATCAGCTTATACTGACATTCTGAAAAGAAAAGGTCCACGACGACGAGCACGGCGCGCCGCCATTTCACTCACGCGCCAAGTCTGCGATCCGGATCACTCGCCGGTGCGCGTGCGGGATCATGCCCGCGGTTGCGGGACGTCATCGAAACGGACCTCCGAGGGAAGTTGTCATCGGAAAGCGGCGCAAGTCGTCTCGCTCACCTCGCACAATTGCGCGACCGGACCATTTCGCAGTCGCGCAGCGCGCGGTCGTCGGCCATTATGCCGCGTTGATGACCAGCCCCGATTTCCGCGGCTGACCGATGTCAAACACCGCGGTGGAGTTTCCCGAGGCGTGGCAGCCCGGCACAGGCGCCAACATGGAGAGGAAGTTTTTATTACAGACGGTTACCATCCCCTTTTGCAATATCCGTCGCGTGGACACATGGGTCCCCGCCTGCGCGGGGATGACGGGTGGGAGAGTGCGGCGCTGAAATCACATTCAGACTTCGGTACCCGAGACAGTGCAGGTTGTGCAGCCCTTCTCACGTTATTCGGTGCCGCGTAATTCGCCGCCCGGAGAATGTGACTTTATCAAACCAAGCGTGAATCATCATCCTCATCACGCCGTCGCCTCCACCCTCCCCGACCGTTCGAGCTTGCCCCAGCCGACCCATGGCCCGCGCAGTGCGCTCGCGACCGCGCGGATCACCACCCAATACATGATCTGCCGGTAGACGAAGCGCTGGGCGATCAGCAGCAGCGCCGGATAATGGCGCTCGCGCCGCTCGAGGCGATAGGCGATCCAGCCGCACAGCGCGTCGATCGCGGTGAAGGCCAGCCAGTAGACGCCCATCCGCAGCACGTCGCTCTGCGTCTGGTCCCAGCCATGCTGGTGGATGCGGACGAGCGTGGCGATGAAGCTGACGACCAGCGCCAGATCGATCAGCGGCGAGACCAGAGCGAAGCCGATCTGGAAGATCCACGCCTGCGGAATGCCGACGAACGCGAGTCCCGCCGGCTGCCGCGCGCGCACGATGCCGCGATGCTTCCACAGGCATTGCAGCGTGCCGAACGCCCAGCGATAGCGCTGCCGCGCGAGCGCGCGGAAGCTTTCGGGGGCCTCGGTCCAGGCGATCGCGTCGGGATCGTAACCGACCGTCCAGCCGCGGCGCTGGATCGCGATCGTCAAATCCTGATCCTCGGCGAGCGTGTCGACCGGATAGCCGCCGACATCGTCGAGCGCGGCGCGGCGCCAGGCGCCGATCGCGCCGGGCACGACCATAATCGCGTCGAAGCGCGAGAGCGCGCGGCGCTCGAGATTCTGCGCGGTGACATATTCGATCGCCTGCCAGCGGGTGACGAGATTGACGCGGTTGCCGACCTTGGCATTGCCCGCCACCGCGCCCAGCGCGGGATCGGCGAACCAGCGCGCCAGCCGGGCGATCGTCTCGGGCTCGAACTGGGTGTCCGCGTCGAGCGCGATGATGATCTCGCCCTTGGCCAGCGCCAGCCCGCGGTTGAGCGCCCGCGCCTTGCCGCCATTGTCGAGCGTCAGCAGCCTTACGCGCGGATCGTCGGCAAAAGCGGTGCGCACGATCCGGCTGGTCGCATCCTTGCTGCCGTCGTCGATGACGATGATCTCGATGCCGACGCGCGCGCTCGCGAGCACGCGCCGCACCGAGGCCTCGATCACCGCCGCTTCGTTATAGGCCGGGATCAGCACCGACACGAACTGGCCGTCGTCGATCGGCGGCGCGACGGCACGGTTGCGGCGGCGGTTGCCGCCGAGCGCGAGGCCGGCGAGGATGATCGCGCGGCCGATGCCGAGCGCGATTGCGGCGAAGAAGATCCATTTGAGCAGATAGGAGAGCGCCGCGACCAGCAGGAACAGCCCGACATCGGCGCGGACCGCCACCAGATCGGCGCCCGCGACCTTGGGCATCACCGCCTCGCGGCTGAGGCCGGCGAGTTCGGAGACCGGCACCAGCCGGTATCCGGCCGCGCGCAGCCCGTCGATGATGCGCGGCAAAGCGGCGACGGTCTGGGCGCGATCGCCGCCGCCATCGTGGAGCAGGACGATCTGTTCGGACCGGTCGGGCGAGGCCGACGCCACCTGCGCGAGGGTCGACTGGACGATCGCATCGACGCCCGGCCGCTTCCAGTCGCCCGGATCGACATGCAGGCCGACATTGGTATAGCCCGCCTGCTGCGCGGTCAGCGCCGGGATCAGTTCGTTCGGCGTCGTCGGCTCGGCGTCGCCGAAATAGGGCGCGCGGAACAGCCGCACCGAGCGGCCGGTATAGGCCTCGATCAGCCGCTGCGTCATGTTGAGTTCGAGCCGCGTGTCGCGCGGCGAGACCTGCCCCAGGTCGGGATGGGTGAAGGTGTGGCTTCCGATCTCGCTGCCCTGGGCGATGATGCGCTTGATCAGCAACGGATGCGCCATCGCATTCTCGCCGATCAGGAAGAAGGTGCCGACCGCCTGCTTCTGCTGCAGGATCGACAGGATCTGCGGCGTCCATTCGGCGTCGGGCCCGTCGTCGAAAGTCAGCGCGACCAGTCCGGCACGCGTGCCGGTGCGCCGCACGACATAGGGCGTCGGCAGGCTGCGATAGGCTTCGTCGACGATCAGCCCGCGCCCGTCGCCGGCGATCGAGCGGGCGCCGGTGGTGGGCGAATCGTCGATCCGCAAGATCTCGCCATTGCCCTCGACATCGACATTGCCGACGGTCTGCAGGGTCTGGAGATCGGGCAATCGGCCCGACTGGAAATTCGCCAGCGCGCTCCAGAACCCCGAATCCTCCGAGCCCAGCCGCCACATCGCGACGCCGGCGACGCCCTTGAGGTCGGCCGCGCGCAGCTGGTTCCACGCGCTCGCGGCGTCGAGCATCCAGACGGTATGAGCGACGTCGCCGTCCTGATAGCTGAACGTCGCATTGCCGCTGGCCTTGTCGAACTGGATCGTCGCGCCGCTGTCATGCGCGGCGAGCCACGCCTCCTCGACCGACATCGGCTCGCCCTTGCCGGTCGCCGTCCAATTATCGGCATAATTGCCGATCGCGACGATCGCCTTGGCCGGGGGGATGATGGCGAGGGCGTCGTTCAAACGAGCCACGAACCAGGCCTGGCTGGCGATCGGCCCGGGCTCGCCGAGGATGCTGTGCTCATCATAATCCATCAGCACGACGCGATCGACCGCCGCGGCATAGGCCTTGAGGTTCCAGTCGGGATTGGCGACCGGCACGGAGACCGCGACCAGCCGGTGCTGCGCCGCGAATCTGGCGTGCGCTTCGGCGAGAAAAGCCAGATAATCACGTTGCGCGGATAGCGGCAGATCCTCGAAATCGAACATCACGCCCGCGGCCTTGCGGACATCGAGCGCGGCCGAGATCTGGTCGAGCAGGCGCGAGCGCGCGCCGGAATCATGGAGCAGTTTCGCGGTGCCCGCGCCATCCCAGCCGGCTTCGGTGTCGTTCTGGACGAGCGGCAGGATCGCCGGCCGATGCGGCGTGGTCGCCAGCAGCGCATCGAAGCCCGGATCGGCCACGACCTTCAGCTGATGCGCCGGGCCGGTCACCGAAAACAGAGCGGGGACGACCCAGTCGAGCTGGCCGATATGCGCGGTGAGCGAGGCGCGGCTGGCATCGTCCCACGGCACGTAGAAGCCGACCGCGATCTGATCGACCTTCGCGCCGGCGGCGGTGCCGCGCGGCAGCCACGCGGCGACGCCGGCCTTGAGTGCGGCGAGCTTACGCGCGGCCCTGCGGCCGAGATGCGCGACCTGCTGCGACAGCGGGCGCGGCAGCGGATGTTCCATCGCCAGCGCCAGCGGACTCGGGATCGGCACTTCGACGACGGTGACGGCGAAGGCTGCGGCCGCGACCAGGATCGCGAGGATCAAAGCGAGCAAGGCACCCATCGTCCAGCGATTGCGGCGCCCGCTGGCGTCATAGAAAATCGGTTTGTCCACTTGGCCCCTCGATCGATCCGGCATCCCCCATGCGCCACGCCCGGGCAGGCGGATCGCCCGGGCGTGGCTTTCGTTCGTCGGCGGACAGGGCAACCGCCGACGGACCCGTCCTACCCGCGCCGGCATCGTGGCGCGCTGACCGGAGCATGAAATTGCGTTCATGTGGGGATTGGCGGAACGGCCGAGCCGATCATGGCTGCGTGCCCGCGTCGTGCTACCCGGCGGCCGCCGGCGCGGCATCCTCCCGCGCGAAGAAGATCGCCACGCGCATGCCCTGGCCGGGCGCGCTGACCACATCGACGCTGGCCTTGGCATTCTGGCGCAGCGACTTGACGATCAGCGCGCCGAGCTTGCCGGCCTTCGGCCAGGTCATGCCGTCTTCAAGGCCGACGCCGTCGTCGGCGATCGAGACCATGCAACCGCGGTCGTCGACGACGCTGCGCAAGGTGATCGTGCCGCCTTCCCGGCCGACGAACGCGTGCTTGAGCGCGTTGGTCAGCAATTCGTTGACCACCAGCCCGGTCGGCATCGCCACGTTGATCGAGACCGGCCAGGTATCGACCTGCGTGTTCAAGCGGATGCCCTCGACGGCGTGGGCGCGCATCACCGCCGCGGCGATCTCGCCGAGATAGATGCCGAGATCGACGCTCTCGCCATTCTCCTCGTCGGAAAGCGAACGATAGAGCAGGGCCAGCGCCTCGATCCGCCCCGCCAGCCGGTCGAAGCGTTCGCCGGTCTCGTCGTCGGGCAGGTTGCGCGCCTCGAGCCTGATCAGGGCGGTGATCATCTGCAGATTGTTCTTCACGCGATGCTGGAGTTCGCGCAGCAGCGTGTCCTTTTCGCGCAGGCGCTGTTCAAATTCGCCGTCGTCCGACGCCTTTCGCTGACCGACCGCGGCCAGCGCCACCAGCCGGAAGGTCGCGCGCCCGTCATCGTCCTCGATGATGTTCGACCAGGCATCGAGCCGGGCCGCACCCTCCACCGTCTCGATCGTGAACGCGCCGAGATATTCGGCCTCGTCGAGCACCGCCGCACTCAACGCCCTGCTATCGTCGTCAGCGGTCGCGACGCCGGGCAGGATGTCCCAGCCCTGCCCTTCGACGGCGGCCGCGGGACGGCCGGTCAACCGTTCGAATTCGAGATTGGCATAGACGATCGTCTCGGCCGGATGCAGTTGCGCGACCGCGATCGCGATCGGCACATGATCGAGGAACTGCTTGAACCGCTCGCTCTCCAGCGCATCGGCCAGGTCGGGCGTGGCGAGCAGCTGCTCGACCTGTTCGCGCTTGCCGTCTTCGTCACTCATACCCGTCCTCGCACCCAATCCGATCGAACCCGTAGCAGAAAGTGTTGCGATACATAGGGCCGGTCGTGCGACTGAGGCGGGCGGCGGCTGCGCGAATTATCCGTTGCGGACGATCAATGCCGCGAGTTCCTTGACGAGTTTGGCCGCGACGACGGCCGTCATCCCGTTGATGTCGCGGTCCGGGTTATATTCGACGACATCCGCCCCGACGATCGGCGCCTCGACGCGGTCGAGCAG
>Ga0068860_100005081_pt1 | contig 13384 bp, 4 predicted proteins | sample KBSSwiS32_FD_66597 | JGI IMG/M metagenome (GOLD analysis project Ga0068860, IMG submission 66597) | Switchgrass rhizosphere microbial communities from Kellogg Biological Station, Michigan, USA - KBS Switchgrass S3-2 | ecosystem: Host-associated > Plants > Roots > Rhizosphere > Soil ... | reverse complement strand
TGGATCAGGATCAGAAAAGCGACGTCTGGGTATTGGAATTCGACAGAAATCGCCGGCCGAAAAAGGAAACCAGAGTCACGACGATTGGAAACGTCCAGGCAATCTTAGGATGGGATAAAGAGCTGGGAATATTGTTCGAAACGAAAAACGCGATTGAGGGCTTTGGGAGTTTCCGCCAGGTGTGGGCCGTGAAGCCTACTGTTCCCATCTCGCCAGTCATACCGCTTTCGGATGAGTATGGTCGGTTCCGCGGTGGCGCGCCTCTGCGCCGGAGTGTTTTCTATATTGACGAGAAGGACAGCCCGCCGATGTCGACAGTTTATGAAGTGAATTCCAACGGCAAGGCAAAGATACTCACAGAAGCAAATTGTTCGCACCGCTGGCTTGCTGTCTCGGCTGACGAGCGATGGCTCGCCTTCGACTCGAATTGCCCTCGCTGATCATCTTGCCCCAAAGTTGGAGCTCGCTACTTGGACACAGTCAGTACCACCTCGCGGTAGCGGGTGGGTACGCCGTAGCTCTAATCGAACAAGGCTGCGCATGCACCCACCCGCTACCGCGAGGTGGTACTGACTGTGTCCAAGCACCGATCCAGATGCAATGATTGCGTCCAAGCAGCGGTCGTGAGTGCAATGAAGCGACCCAGTTCGATGACCAACTTTTAACGCAAGCCTCGCTAGTCGCTAAGGCTTGATTCTGAATGCGCCGATGTTGCTCGTTAGTCCGCGGGCTTTCACGAACAGTGTGCATGTTCCTGGAGATAGCGTGTCTGGCAGCCTGAAGATAACTTGTGTGAATGCCGGATTCGGCGTCACCCTCACGTCCTCAGCGGGAAGATCGTAAGTCTGGCTATTGCTGCCCACCAAATTGATCACCACCGACGACGGGAGTTCACCCGCTCCGAGTTGAAAATTGGAAAGAAAGATCGCGACCCTGGTATTGCGGACAACGCCTTGATTGAGCGCGCTGGTATTTTTCACCGGAAACGGATCACGCGTGTGCAACATGGAATCCACCGCTGCCGCCTGGCCGGTGTCGTCAAGGATTAACTGAAGTATGAACGCGGCCGTAAAATCGCCGGTCTGGTCCACAGTGACGTTACTAAAACTCCGATTCAGAGGCGTAAACGTAAAGTTTGAACTAGACGGCGTGAGGCTGTAGTTGCCGCCGTGCAGGACAGTGAATGAATAATTGCCATTGCTGTCAGTCGCTTTGGAGGCCGTTTGAGCACCGCCGAGTGCGACAGTCACGCCGCTTATGCCCGTCGTGCCGTTCGGTTGCGTAACTCGGCCGGAGATTGTGTGTGATGACGCTGTGGCAGGGACCAGTCCGATATCAATGTTCCCAAACAACTGGACCAGCTTAGTAGCTGGTTGGAATTCGTAGCCCAGCTTCGATGGAGTAACCAGATACTCGGCATTAGCAGGCAGACCCCGGCACTCGAACACTACATAAGGCGAGAGAATGGCAATGGTTGCAGGCTGTGAAACGACACCACCGTTGTTTGAAACACACATGACGGTAACTCCGGTCATATCAGTACTCGGCAGGTTCGTAATGCGTCCGGTAATAGCATAAGCCGGGGTCCTTAAGTAATAGGTGAGAGTTACATCACCTGTCAGCGGAGAGGTGCTGGGATTTCCGTTAGCTGGACTGTAGCTGTATCCAAATGGGGCTTTGATCGAAACGCTGTAGCTACCTCCTGTAGGTATGTCACCAAAAGTAAAAATAAAGTTACTCACAGTACAAATATCACCATCTAGTCTACTGCCCTCTGATCCGCCTCCCGGTGTACTGCTGACAGTCGTTGGCCGAACGTTAATCGTGGCGCTGCGACCCCAACGCAGCTTGATATCTCCGTTATCAAATTTTCCATCTACTGCAATATGGTAGATCACGCCTGCGACTGTATTGAACGCAACTCTGCTTTGCCTCATTGCCTCAAAACACATGATGCCATCATCGTCATTGCCGGCTACCTGAGTTCCCTGCACGTTGCTTCCAGTGTATACCGCTAACAATGTATTGAACGTGCTGCCGTACGTCGTGAAAACATAGCGACCAGTTGTTGGTGCTTGCCATTGGTACCATACGGAGCCACTGCCAGCGGTCCCTGCGATATTCTGCTCGAAGGGTTCCTTCGTCGCGGCGACGTTACTGCCAAATACCACACCGGAAACACCCAGTAGGGGCAGAGCATTACTGAAATTGTCGTTCGCAGGCACCTCAGTTAGAGTGACGTTATCGATGAAGGCGCCTGTGCTTGCCACGCTGAAGTCGCTGACAACTCTCCACCTGAAGGTAAAGCTTCGCGAAGTGCCAGAACTTTTCAATGATACGGAGGTTGTCACGAAGCCAACGGTATCGCCGGTCCATGCGAAGCGTCCGCTGATCGGGCTGGTCGAGGCGAGGATGGCGTTGTAGCCGCCGGCGGTAAAGGAACCACCTGCCGTAACAATGTCCACGAATGGTCCATTGTCAATCGAAACCTCCAGCACCATACCGTCGAACGACGTTTCAAGTTGGTTTTTCCTGCTGAAGCTCAGCACGGCGTCAGATGAAATCCCAAAGAATGTTTTCGACGTCAGCCAGTTATCCGAAACATGGCTTGGCCCAGCCGCGAAGACCGAGTTAGGAAATGAGACCCGGTCGGTGGTAACCGTTCTCCATGGCAGATCGCCAGCCTGGCCGGTCGCGAGTGTGGCAGTCCAACCGGTTGGTAGCATGGTGAAGCTGTCGAACTTCTCCTCACATGGAGGCGAGCAGGTCGTAAAGAAGGGTAACGCAGCGTTGACTTCTGTGGTGCCTATTGGAAGTAAAGAAAAGCCGGCGACAAACACAGTTGTAAATACCATCACCACAACTGCTGTGCGGAGGGAAACAACTCTGGGCAAAGGGGCCTGACAAAACATCTACAACTCCTGACAACCCGTGAGGTCAATTGTGCAATCAGCCGGAAAAACTAACCCTTTCTATGGCAATTTGAGGTCCATGCCTTGTTCTAATCAACCAGAGCGGGTGCGAATAACCTTGCACAAAAAGTCACGACACCGTTCTTCTCTGTGCGACCTCTGTGTTCTCTGTGACTCTGTGGTTGATGAATTCCGAACAAAAGCACACCACAGAGTCACAGAGAACACAGAGGTCGCACAGAGAAGAACGAGCGACCTGCAGGTGACGTGTCTACAAAAGGAGACTACGGTCTCCTTTTGGATACTATGACCGAGGCTAGAAGGAGAACTTCAGCGAGAATTGAATCCGTCGTCCTGGAGTTACTGTAGTTGTCGCTTTCCCGAAGGAAGGCGCCTCGAGAAAACGTACTGGAACTCCGAAGTTAGCGCGATTTAGAAAGTTGAAAATATCCGTGCGGAAGATCAAACGGCGTGTCGCGCCCATGCTGAAATTTTTAATCAGGGCCAGGTCGAGTTCGAGCAGATTCCCGGCGCGGAAGGTGTTTCGAGTAATGCTGCCATCCTCACCAAATGGCGCCAGCAGACTCAAGGTGTTGGCTGTTGTCAAACGAAGGGGTTGACTGCGGTCGCCGGTGATGACGATTCCATTGAGAGTGTTCAGGCGGTCGGTCAGATTACCGTCGAGGTTCACGTCGATGGTGCTGTTGACTGTGAACGGCTGGCCAGTTTGAAACCGTCCGATGCTCGCGATCTGAAGTCCACGCAAAAGCCATCGAATACCTTTTCCGTAGTCAGCAAAAGTGTAGATGAGGTTGTATGTGAAGCGATGCCGCGAATCGAAGTTTGCGGGTCCGCGCTCACCGGAAAAGGTGAGACTGTTTTGTGGTAGCGCCGACGCTCCAGCCAGATCAAAAACGTCTGAGACGTCGTCAGTGGCGCGCGAGAGGTTGTATGACATCTGGTATTGCATGGAGTCGCGTAATCGTCCGTGCAGTTGAATCTGTAAAGAGTCGTAACGCGACGAGGCCGTAGTCTCGAAGATGTTGATAGCTCCGATATTTTCGAACGGGCGGTCGGGAATGATGGCTCTGCCAAAGAATTCCGGAACTGTGAATTCCTCCTGAAACACAGCAAAAGACAAGGGCACGAGAGTAAGACCGGGGCCGAGATTCGGCGTGGAGAAGCGCAGGAGATGGTTAGCCCGAGTCCCTACGTACGCAGTTGACAGCACCAGGTTTCGACTTAGTTGCTGCTCGTAAGTGAAAGCAAAGTGATGGGCCATCGGCATCTCGAGTTTTCGAGCGGGCAGCGTCGGGCCAATCCCGTTTACAAAGTTATCGTTTACATACGCAATCATGTTCCGCAGACCGAGCACCGGATTAAGTTGGTTGAGGGTGTGCGGCCTCAGCAGCGTAACGGATCGCCCATCTAGATCGATGGACGTACGAGCTGGATTGAAGACTATGAGTCCGAAGTTATCAACAGCGGAGGTTAGTTGCCCGCCGCCGAAGTTGAGTGTCAGAAAAGTCGGGAAGACATTGCGCGACTGACTGACAACAGCGCCAAGGATTTGATCGTAAAAGAGTCCGTATCCGGCGCGCAGAATGCTATGGCGATTGTTGCCGAAGCGATCGGAAGAGTAAGCAATACTGGCTCGCGGAGCGAAGTTGTTCAGATCGGGATCGTTGATGCGCGTGCGGCCGGCTATGAATTCACTCAATCCGGGAACCAGATTGAGTGAGGGATCGCTAAAGGTGTTTTCAATACGTCCATTCAACTCCCTCGGAGGCGTGTTGTACTCGTACCGCAGGCCATAAGAAAGGGAAAGCGATCTACTGAGACGCCAATCGTGCTGTGCGTAAACACTGAGTTGAAGAGTGCGCAGGCTGATCGCGTCGTCAGATCCGGTGCTGAGCGTCAGGAAGAGATTGTTTGGAGCGCCGATGGCTGCTAGATCAACTGGCGCAATAATCGGATTCGGATCACTGCTCGTGGGAAAGCGCGAAACACCGTTCTGAAAAATGAGTCGCGGCGCGCCGGTAAAGGTGATGAGAGGTCGAGCGTTGCGGGGAAGCTCGCTATTTAATTCCGTTCGTCTATTGTCTGTTCCGAGCGTCAGAGTGTGTCTGCCAAACCGCAGTGTCAGTTGATCGGCTATCTGATACGTATTGTTAACTCGCCGTTGTGGAAAGTTGAAGACGTCCACTCCGATGGGACTGAAACCGGAAATGGCAATCTGGCCCGCCGCGCCAAACTCGTCTTCAACAGTTATCGGCCGGCGCGTGAATGTAACCGGTCCATTGTTCGGAACACCTGGCGCACTCGGCAACGTGACGTTAAACAATTCGTGCGCGTTCAACAGGAATGGTGTGTCCGGAAAATCTCCGCTGGGTATCAGAAAATCGTGATTGCGTACTTCGTCGAACCGGAGGCGTGTACGTCCGTATGAGACTCTCACCTGGTTGAAGATCATGTTCGTTGAATACGGTTTACTAATTTTGCTGTTCCAGAACAACGAAAGATTCTGCGTACGAATGTGAGGCTCGAGTGTCGAGAAGATCGCGCCGCCGGTTACAGGAATATTTCTGACGTCGTCGGTGAAGTTGTAACGTCCGGTAACGGACTGTGGTCTCTGCCAGGCATCGAAGTTTCCGTCTAACTTGGCGGACATCACTGTGCCTCGACCACTAGCGGGCAAGACTTGCGTAAACGTGTTCGCGCCATAGATGCCGCTGGGGTTGTTTGGGAAGGGAAACAGACTGAGAACTGCCGCTCCATTTATTGCTGTGGGGGTGGTCGAGGTAGGAGCGCCGGTAAACGGGTCTCTAAATATTCCTGTAGTACCCGTGCCGAAAGCCCCGCGTTGCTGCAACGTCGGCACAGCGAAACTCTCCTCCTGGCTCGCATTCAACGACTGGTACTCGCCGGAGAGAAAATAAAAAACCTGTTTAGGTTTTAGTGGTCCACCGAGAACAAAACCGCCTTGCGCGAGCGTGAAGGAGTCTTTACCGCCGCTCTCGTTGCGCAGCATGATTGGCTGGCCGTCGAGTAGAACCGGTTGGTTGTTGTCGGTACGTAAAGTGAACCGCGAGGTCGCCACCGTGCCGGTGTCGAAAAAATTGCGCGCATTCAACTGGCTCGAGTTGAAGACGCCGTAGATTGTGCCGTGAACCTGGTCTCCACCCGATTTGGAAACTGCGTTGACCTGTGCTCCGATGTTGCGTCCAAACTGTGCCGGCGCCAGCAGGGTGGTTACGTGATATTCCTGAATCGAGTCGATCGGTTGTGGAATGAGTGAGACAAAGCCCTGGCGACGGACACCGATGTCGTCGTCGTTGTTATCAGATCCGTCCACCGTAAAGTTATTGGCGCGGGAACGCAGGCCGTTTACCGCAAACTGTCCTGCGGAGCCAACCCCTGCGCCGACACCTGGACCAGCAACATTCCCCAGTGTTTGCGGCGGCGGCGCAACGCCGGGCAGGACCAAAGCCAGTTCATCGAAACTGCGGATCAAGGTGGTGGAAGCGAGCGGCAGGATGGGAACCTCTTTAGTAAAGGAGCCGCGCCGGCGCGCATCGCTCCTATTCATTTCCACTCTGATATCTGATTCTCTTGTTGAAGGAGTCGAGGCAGCGCCGGCTGGATCGAGCGGTACCGGTACGGGTATCACTTGATCCGTATAACTGATTTTTAATTCTTGAATGACTTCTTTGGGTTGAAACCCGGCAACCGTAACGCGGATTCGATAAATTCCGGGAGCGAGTTGTCCTTCATAAAAACGCCCGTCAGAATCAGTACGTAGGGAGATTGTCAAACCCGTCTGTTGATTAATGATCTGGACGTCGGCATCTTTGATGGGAGCGCCGGTTTGGCCGTTACTGACGGTTCCTTCGAAGGCACCGGTTACCGTGTCTTGAGCAAATACAGGATCTCCGCCGAGAAACAGGCAGAGAAGTGGTGACAGGACCAGGAAGCGTCGATGAGAGAAAGAGATCATTTGTCGGACGGTCGGGCTTGGACACAGTCAGAACCACCTCGCGGTAGTGGGTGGGTACGCCTTAGGCTCCAATCCAAAAGGCTGCGCACCCACCCCGCTGACTGTGTCCAAGTGCGAATTTGTACTTCATCACATAATGATCCGTATCGTACCGGTGTTGCTGGCCTGCCCGTGAGCTTGGATTTCGATAGTGTAAGTTCCGGGCGCCAGCGTGGGCGGTAAGCGGAAAATTAGCTGGCTGAATTCAAAACCCGGCAACGACGAGAAATCTTCGGCGGCCACATCATGAGTCTGACCGAGCGCATCGACCATGTGTACTGTGATGTTTGCGGCTGTTTCGCCCTGCGCTAGTTGGAGGTGTCTCACAAAGAGTATGACGCGCGTATTTTGCTCGAGGCCGAATAGCAAATAGTTCGAGTTCAGTACCGGGAACGGATCGCGCACCAGTAGGACTGCATCCAGCGCCGCCGCCTGAGTAGTGGGAGATTCCGATGTCTCCAGCAGCAATTCCGGCACGTTCGGCACAGCCGCGGCGGTGAAGCTGATCCCTGTCTTGTTTTCGTTGAGAGCTGTGAAAAAGTACTTATCGTCAAGACCGCCGTTCGCTTTGAAGGTAAACAATGGACTCGACGGCGTGACAGTGTAATTGCCGTTTGTTGGCAGGCTTGCAAATTCGTAAGCGCCGAGCGAGTTGGTCAATACAGACTTACTGGCAGTCCCGGTTAGGTTCACTTTGATATTCGGAAGTGGAATTCCTCCGGCAGTTATCCGACCGGTAATGGCATAGGCGGGAGTCGACGCAGCGAAATCTGCATCAGTCACATCCGACATGAGCGACTCATACCTGCGACTCTCGACATCGTAGCCGTACGAATCTTTGCTCGGCGTAACTGTGTAGGTGCCTCCTTCGGGCACGTCAGGAAACTTGTAAAAGCCTTCCGAATTCGTTCGTCTCGTTCTTCCCCCATCGGCGCCCAATGTGATCAGTACATTTGCAATCCCGACACCTCTGATGTTCGTCACTCTTCCACCAATGCTTAGAGGCGCTCCCCATTGCAGTCTGATGGTCCCTTGAGAACCAGCTACCGCGATCTTATAAACCTGTCCCGCGAGTGCGAAGAACGTAACGCGACTGGTTCCGACAAAATCTGGCGGGGGATTCTCATCAGCGTTTGAGACAACTTCGGAAAGGTTATTGATAGCGATGCGCGAATAAACTGCAAGCACCGTATCCACGTCGCTACCATCCGTATTGAACGTAAAGAAGCCGTTACTGGGAGCGGTCCAGCTATACCAGATTGAAGCTTCGGAGAATGTTCCCGCATGCTGAGGTTCTCCTGCTTCTTTTGTGGCATTGATGTTCGTTGCTACGTCCTTTCCGGAGCTCCCGCTAATAACCCTTGCATTCACAAGAAGGTCATTCGACGGCAGGTTAGTAGGACGCCAGGTCACGGATCCGGAGCCTTGAGTCTGACTATCTATCGCAATGCGATAAGTCGTGTTTCTGACGGCATTGAATGTAGCCTGAATGGGGTTTCCATTGACGAGAGATAGACCAGCCATAGTCGAGCCTGTGTAAGCTCCGATAAATAGAGCTTGCCCCGAAGTCGGAGATGTCAGGAAAGTGACTTGAAAAGAATCTGGTGCAGTCCAGTTAAACCACACCGAATGGCCGCCAGTGTTGCCACCGTGGTTTGGTTCATCAGGTTCTTTAGTGGCGTTAGTATTATTAAAACTCGCGGTACCTTTGAACCCAGTGATCACCTGGGCGCCTGCTAAATTGTCATTCGCAGGCGCAGTAGGCGTGTTTACTGACCAGCTTAACGACGCATCACCCGTACTTTCGGGAGGCCTGATAATCTGAATTGCATAAACGGTCCCTGCGACAGCATTGAAGCTCACGACACTATCCGGGCAGATCGAAAAAGTAAATGGAGTGTCACATTTGGCGATGTTGCTGCCGATAAGCGGACCAACGGTTTGTCCAATCACTGAGGAGATAGATAGAACGGAAGCTATCTGAAATGCAGAATCACTGGGACGGTGGAAGACTCCGCTGGTGAATTTTACCGATCCCGTATTCGGCGCAACCCAACGAAACCATGCCTGACCATTGGGCGCGACTGGCGAACTCGTAGTACCGGAAGCTCCCGAGATTTGCATCGCGGTGCCAAAGCTACTGTTGAAGGCTGTGCCTGAAAACCACGACAACACAACGTCGCTCTTCGCGCCCTCCTTACTGTCGACCGCGATCTGATATGTCGTTCCGGCGGTGGCGACGAACGACACCGAGCTGGTGACGTTTTGAGAGTCCTCGTTGTCATTTTTTGCGACGAGATTTAGCGGGTTAGCTGTCTCCTGAAGGGTTGATCCCTTGTAAACGGCAAGTAGAGTGTCGTAGCGGCAGGTAAAAAATGAAGAGGCACAATTTATCCTGCTATTCGACGTGTTGAAGACGGCGTCACCACTAGCTGGCGCAGTCCAGCGAAACCAAATAGAACCTCCACCTGGGTTATTCGCATGATTCGGCTCACCTTGTTCTTTGGTGGCTCCCGCATTTGTTTGCGTGACGACACCAGATGCCCCGCTGATAATTTGCGCATTTGCGAAGTTGTCATTGGCAGGCGGAGGCACGAGAGACCAGTTCAGGGTTATCTTGCCGCGGCTGGCGTCAAAAGAAAAGACCGAGATCTTGTAGGTAGTTCCGGCTACTGCGGTGAACTTTACCTTACTCGTCTTGCGCACATCACCGGCAAGACTAAAATCGTCGGAATTTCCAGCTACGAGCGTCACGTTGGCGAGGCTGCTACCCGTGAACACTCGCAGATCTGTATTAAAGCTACTCTCAAACGTGTCGATCGTCATGCCTCCATCAGCAGGAGCGGTCCAGCTATACCAGACGGAGTTGGATACACCCTCGTTGGCTTCGCCGGTCGCCCCAACGTTGGTTCCGAGTGTCTGTCCGGAAGTGCCGCTCAATATTTCGGCATTTGCAAAATTATCATTATGAGGAGCTGGAAAGGGAAACGGTGTGCTGTTGAGAACTATGCTGATTGTGCCATCGTCATGATTCGCGGTCACAACGTCAGGCTTGCCGTCGAAGTTGAAATCACTAACTGCAATTCCAAGCGGACCCGGTCCGACAATGAAGCTTAATGAATTCTTAAACGTTCCATCACCATTATTCACAAGCACACTAAACGTTTTACTTTGCCCGTTAGTCACAACCAGATCCGTTATCCCATCCAGATTGAGATCGCCGGTGGTTATCGAATTGGGATGTAGACCAACCGCATAGTGACTCGCAGCTTGAAACAGTCCGCTGCCATTGTTGAGTAGCACACTGACTTTGTTGTCATCGGTGCTGGATACCGCAAGGTCCAGTTTCCCATCCTGATTGAAATCGCCTATGGTCATGAAGGTTGGGTTCATTCCCACTGTATAGACGTTCATCGGTTGAAAGGAGCCGTTACCGTTTCCCATTAACACATTTACTTTATTGAGATCGGGAGTACCGGAGTTGCAGGTAGCCACGTCAGCTTTTCCGTCACCATTGAAGTCTCCCGAGACGATGAACTCAGGGCTTGCGCTAAGAACGTTGGCGACTGTGAATGCATTGTCGAAGGTTCTATCAGCATTGCCAAAGAGCATGCTTATATTATTGCTGTCACGGTTAGCTGCCGCGATATCCAGATTGCCATCGTTGTTGAAGTCCGCGAGAGTGATTGAACGTGGGAAAGTACCTACGTCCTTGTAAACAGGTGCTTGAAAGGTATCGTCAGAGTTACCCGGCAGGATTACAACTTTGTTGGCGTTCGGTAGCGCAGCCACCAAACTGGGAATACTAATTTGTCCCAGGTTGCCAGCTACAACCTGTTCAGGCTGTGAGCCTACAAGTAGCGGATAATGTGTTGGGTTACCGAACTTGCCATCGTAACCCGAAAAACCTCTGACTCCGTATAGCACGCTAATGCCACTGTCATTCGGATCGTTGTTAGTGACGGCCAGCGCAGGTTTTCCAAAGCGGTTGAAGGCCGCGACGGAATGAGGTGTTGAGTTGGCGGTGAAAGGTGTTGGAGTAGCAAAGGTAAGCAGAGGCACAGTTTGATTCAACCGGATGCTTACGGTTCCGTCACCGTTGTTGGCAGTTGCAACATCAGGTAATTGATCGGAATTGAAAAGACCTGTAACCACGCTGAAAGCAGCCTGATCCATGGAAAATCTTACAGGTTCGGCAAAAGTTCCATCACCATTACTAAGCAGAAGATTCAGACCACTCACCGCACTTGCAATAGCTAGATCGGGTTTGCCGTCGCGATTGAAATCTGCTACCGCCACTGACCGAGGGCCGAAGCCGGCTGCGAATGAAGCCGACGCCGAAAATCCGCCTGTCCCATCGTTCAGCAGTACAGTGACGTCATTTGAGCCGAAATTGGCGGTGACGATGTCTTGCTTGCCGTCGAGATTCAAATCAGCCAGCGTAACGTCATGAGGATCGGATCCAACATTGTAGATTCCGCTGATCTGGAATGTTCCACTGATGCTGAAGAGCACATTAATTTTGCCTACTCCCGCATCGTTGCCGCACGTCACGATATCGTTAGTGAAGTCATTATCAATTGGTCCAACTGCGACCGCCCGAGGATGTGGACTTACCGGGATCGAGACAGCGCTTCCAAACGTGCCGTTATTAGAACCAAAGAGAACGGTTAAATCATTACTCCCGAAGTTTGCCGTGACGATGTCGGAGTCGGTGTCAGTGTTCAGTCGGCCGATTGCAATATCGCGGGGCTCAATACCAACATCATAGTTTACTGGTTGTTGAAACGTGTTCTGCCCCGATTGCTGTAGCAGGACGCTTACCTTATTGAGCCCTGTGTCTGCTACTACCACGAGTCTTTGACCCGAAACAAAAAGGTTTCGAAAGCCGGCGTCCACCGCCTGAGGCTGCGCACCGGCTGGCAATGCATAATTAGTCGGCGGCTTAAATCCCTCGATGGAGCTCGTTTGCTCAATTATACTGACGCTATTGCTGACATTGTTTACAACTGCCAGACCAGGTTCCAAACCAGTTGAGAACGCCTTTATTGAGTATGGTCCTGAACCGGTAGCAAAAGTCTGCGGTGGTCCAAGATTCACAGGCTGCCCGATTCCGGCGTCGGCGCTTCCAGCGGGAGTTATCACGAGCATTGCGATTACCACACACAAAAACGTCGCGCTGACAACGAGAATGATTTTGAGGAGGCGTGAATTCCTGGTTTTAGCTGTAGGTAGTTCGGTGATGTGAGAGTGGGACTTCATCGGGGGTAATCCTTTTGTAGATCGGGCAAGGTGAATATGGGGTGCGGTCAGTGAGTTCGGGGAAATACATATAAGACTTCCTGAGTTGAAGCCGGTAAGTATGATGCTCGATCGATGCTGGCTTGACGGTTGTAAACGCGATGGAAGTTAGAGGGCGTTAGCCAGTCCCGTCGAACGGTCCAATTAGAAACGCGCTGAGTATACGCTCTTATTCAGAGGTCTTCAATTCCTGCACGGCGGTGATTGGAAATCGGCTTGGCTTTGCCTCGAAAGTCGGAAATCAATCTGCGAAGCGCCCCTGAAACTATCATATTTTCGCGCCCTTGGCGCTGCGCCCGACCAAATCCCCATTTTTAAGCCCAGGCCAATAGGCTTCAATCTGCGCTGACCAACGCCATCAAACTCTTATACTTTTCCCACTCGTGTTTCATTCTTGCCATGAAAGGAAACTAGACAACAAACAAATCCACAGATTACACAGAAAACAATCTGCGTAATCTGTGGATCGTCTTTCTACCTTTCCATCGAGCTGATTGAGAAAAATCCTTCGGGATAGTTACGGAAGATCCAAATCTCAATGTGCGATTCTTGAGCAATCTTGTCGAGCGCCTCTCGCAGACTCACCCCCTCTAGATTTATAGAAAACCTGGAGCCAGTCAGTTTTCCAGGGTCGCGCTCTGGTGCCCGGCGCTTCAGATTCAAGGCTGTCATGTTTGCTTGAACTTCGGGCAAATTGAGTAATTGATCAAACGCTTGTAGGGGACTAGTGTCTTTCGCGTTGAAACTACTGATTCTTGTATCGAGTAGCAAATTGCTTCCTGCTAATGGCCAAATCTCGACAAACCTACCGGTCTGTCGCCACTGGTACTTTTTCGACGACTGAACGATTGCAGTCATAACGTCCGTCACAGTCGGATCCTTCAAAGATATCGTGACGTGATGGTAACGTTGGGTGTCGAGCTCTATTCCAACAGTCACGCCGTAAGCGTTGGGCAGCGCAGCCACGATACTTGTCATATCGCCGCTGAATTCGATGACCCTCACGGGCGGTAATGCCGCCTGCTGGGCCATGACACCTGACATTGAGACACCACAGATTCCCAGAACAACTGCGGCGGCAATCAGTTTGAGGGAGATGATCATTTCGGCCTCCTACGTTAACTCGGAATCAGCC
>Ga0068860_100005080_pt1 | contig 13385 bp, 11 predicted proteins | sample KBSSwiS32_FD_66597 | JGI IMG/M metagenome (GOLD analysis project Ga0068860, IMG submission 66597) | Switchgrass rhizosphere microbial communities from Kellogg Biological Station, Michigan, USA - KBS Switchgrass S3-2 | ecosystem: Host-associated > Plants > Roots > Rhizosphere > Soil ... | reverse complement strand
ATGATCCGCTTCGACAACGTCAGCAAACGCTACGCCTCCGGCCAGGAAGCGCTGCACGAACTGAGCTTCGAGTTGGCGCAGGGCGAGATGGCGTTCGTCACCGGCCATTCCGGCGCCGGCAAGAGCACGCTGCTGCGCCTGATCGCCCTGCTCGACCGGCCGACGCGCGGGCGCGTCCACGTCGATGGCCAGGATCTGGCGCAAACGCGTCGCAGAGCGGTCCCGCACCTGCGCCGCCGGCTCGGTATGGTGTTCCAGGATCACCGGCTGCTGATGGACCGCAGCATCTACGACAACGTCGCGCTGCCGCTGATCATCGCCGGCGTCGCGCGCGAGGAAGTCGGCAAGCGCGTACGCGCGTCACTGGACAAAGTCGGCCTGCTCGGCCGCGAGGGTGATCCGCCGGTCGCGCTGTCGACCGGTGAGCAGCAGCGCGTCGGCATCGCCCGGGCGATCGTGACCAAGCCGCCGGTACTGATTGCCGACGAGCCGACCGGCAATCTCGACCCGCAGCTGTCGGCCGAGATCATGGCGCTGTTCGGCGAGTTCCAGCAGGTCGGTACGACCGTGCTGATCGCGAGCCACGACCTGGCCCTGATCAAGCGCATGAACCAGCGCGTGCTGGTGCTCGATCATGGCCGCCTGATCGACGACTTCCGGCCGCGGGGCGTTTCGTGATGCAGCGTTCGCGAGGTCGGCGCGCATGAATCGCCGCAAGCCGAAGAACCGCATGAAGGCGCCGCCGCCGGCAAAACCGGCGACGCGCGTCGAACGCCGTCCGCGCGCCGGCCTGGGCGCCTGGCGCGAGCAGCATCTCTACAGTTTTTTCTCGAGCCTCGGCCGGCTCGCGGCGCGGCCGTGGGCGACGCTGCTGACGCTCCTGGTCATGGCTCTGGCCTTGGCTTTGCCGCTGCTCCTCTACCTCGGGTTGAACAACGCGCGCCAGCTGCACGGCGACATCCGCGATGCCGGCGCGATCAGCGTCTTCCTGAAGCCGCACCTCGACGCCGCCGTGGTCAACGCGTTGGCCCAGCGCGTACGTGCACGCCCCGACGTCGCGACGGTCGTGGTCCGCACACCCGAGCAGGGACTCGAGGAGTTTCGCAATCAATCCGGATTCTCCGATGCCCTGAACGTGCTCCGCGACAATCCGCTGCCGGCCGTGCTGCTGGTCACGCCGCGCGCCGGCCTCGGCCGCGCCGCCGATCTCGCCGCCGAGTTCGGCCGCGAAGCGCAGGTCGATCTGGTCCAGTACGACGCGGCCTGGCGGCAGAGGCTCGAAGCGATCCTCGCGGCAGCTACGCGTGCGGCGCAGGTGCTCGCCGCGCTGCTCGCGCTGGCCGTGCTGCTGGTGATCGGCAACACGGTGCGCCTGGACATTCTCGGGCGTGGCGAGGAGATCGAGATCATGCAGCTGCTCGGCGCCAGCGCCGGCTTCGTGCGCCGCCCGTTTCTGTACGCGGGGCTATGGTATGGCGCGTTCAGTGCCGCACTGGCGCTGTTCGTCGTCGCCCTGGTCGAATGGGCGCTGGCGGCGCCGCTGCAGCAGCTCGTCGCCAGCTACGATCATCGTTTCAGCATCCAGGGCCTCGCTGTGCTGCCGGCGCTCGCCGCGTTCGCGACCGGTGCGCTGCTCGGCTGGCTCGGCGCCTGGATTGCGACCTGGCGCCATCTGGCGCGCGCGCCGCGCTGAGGGACCGCCCGGCGTTCAAGCCGCCTTCACGCTGCGGCGTCGTGCCGGCGCTAGACTTGGCTTGGGCGGTTGTCGCGTCGCGCCGTTGGCGCGATCGGCGCATTGAAGCCATACTAGGGTCTGTTGGCATTGAACCTAGACGGTCGCGACGCCTAGTCCGGAAGTGTTGCCCTTGAGCGGCCGCCAGCCTGCGGCGTGCACGATGGCCATAGAATGGCTATGGCCGGCGGAGCGCACCTCTGGCAACCGCTCAAGGGCAACGCGATCCGCCCAGGTCAATGTCAACAGACCCTAATTTGCCGCTTCGAGCGCCGCCGGCGCCGCATTGGGGCAACGGTAAGGATCCAGATGGAAGGTCACCTGACCCAGCACATCAGCAGCGATCATCCGCGCGTGATGGTCGTCGACGGCTCGAAAGTCGTGCGCAAGTTGATCGAACAGCTGCTGCGCGCCGACCTGCCGGGCGTCGAGGTGCTGTCGTGCGAGTCGGCCGCCGAAGCCAAGCGGCAACTCGAGTCCGGCGCCGTCGACCTGATCACGACCGCGCTGCGCCTGCCGGACATGGACGGTCTGGAGCTCGCCCGGCACGTGCGCGAACACGCACCGCAGGCCTATATCCCGATCGTCATCGTGTCCGGCGACGTCAACGAGCGCCTGATCAACCGCGAGCTGTCCGAATACGTCACCGATTACTTCGACAAGTCGCTCGGCTTCAACGCGCTGTCCTCATTCATCCGCGGCTACGTGCGGCCGCAGGGTCGCGTCGAGGGCGAGGTGCTGTACGTCGAGGACAGCCGGGTCGTCGCGACGGCGACGCGACGCATGCTGGAAAAGCACGGCCTGACCGTGCGCCACGTCAGCACTGTCGAAGACGCGGTCGCGATGCTCGAGATGGCCCGCGAACAGGGCCAATCGCCGGGCGTCGACGTGGTCCTGTCCGACGTGAACCTGAAAGGCAACTTGACCGGCGGCGACCTGCTCGCCCGCATCCGCGAGGAATTCGGCTACGCCAAAGGCGAGCTGCCGGTGCTGATCATGACCGGCGACGACAATCCGATCAACCAGGCGCGCCTGCTGCGCGCCGGAGCGAACGATCTCGTGCAGAAGCCGATCGAGGAACGCCTGCTCGTCACCAAGCTGATGTTCCAGATGAATGTGGCCCGGCATCTGAGGGAAAGGCACACGGCTTGAGCGAAAGCCGCGTCAAGCTCGAAGCGTCATGGAAGGCGCGGGTCGGCGACTATCTCGACCGGCCGGACATGCAGCGCCTTTCCGAATTCCTGCGCGAGGAGCTGCGCGCCGGCAAGACGATCTACCCGCCGCCACGACGCATCTTTGCCGCGCTCGACGCTACGCCGTTCGACCAGGTCAAGGTCGTGATCCTCGGCCAGGATCCTTATCACGGACCGAATCAGGCGCACGGCTTGTGCTTCTCGGTGCTGCCCGGCGTGCCGCCGCCGCCGTCGTTGCTGAACATCTTCGCCGAGATCGAGCGCGACCTGCACCTTCCGCGCCCGGGCCATGGCTGCCTGCTGCCCTGGGCGCGCCAGGGCGTGCTGCTGCTCAATGCCGTGCTGACGGTCGAGCGGGGCCGGGCAGGATCGCACCAGGGCAAGGGCTGGGAGGGTTTTACCGACGCCATCGTCGATCAACTGAACCGCGAGCGTGAAGGGCTGGTCTTCCTGCTCTGGGGCAGTCCGGCCCAAACCAAGGGCCGTCTGGTTGACCCGCGCCGCCATCGCGTCCTCAAGGCACCGCACCCGTCGCCGCTCTCGGCCCATCGCGGGTTCATCGGCTGCGGACATTTTTCCAAGACGAATCAATGGCTCAGCGAGCAGGGCCAGGCCGAAATCGACTGGCAACTGCCGTCCGCGGCAAGCATTGCACTCGACGCATGAATTGATGTACTATTCGGTACAGGAAACGGGACGACAGCCGTCCTGTTTTGAACTAACGCGATGTATTGGCACTCCATCTATCTGAGTGCCAGCGGGTACGCAAGGGAGAGTCAAGAACATGTCGACTGCTTTGGTTGCGAACAATCTGCCGATCTTGAGTCCGCTTGGCAGCGTTGACGCCTACATCAATGCCGTTCATCAGATTCCGGTACTGACGCTCGACGAAGAGCAGGCGCTCGCGCGCCGCTACAACGCGGAAAACGATCTGGACTCGGCCAAGCGCCTGGTCCTGGCGCATCTGCGCTTCGTCGTCCACGTCGCGCGCGGCTACAACGGTTATGGCCTGCAGATCTCCGACCTGATCCAGGAAGGCAACATCGGCCTGATGAAGGCGGTCAAGCGTTTCGATCCGGAAATGGGCGTGCGCCTGGTGTCCTTCGCGGTGCACTGGATTCGCGCCGAGATGCACGAATTCATCCTGCGCAACTGGCGCATCGTCAAGATTGCGACGACGAAGGCGCAGCGCAAGCTGTTCTTCAATCTGCGCAAATCGAAGAAGCGCCTCGGCTGGATGAACGCGAAGGAAGTGCAGGCGGTCGCCAAGGATCTCGGCGTGCCGGTCGCCGACGTGCTCGAGATGGAATCGCGCCTGTCCGGCCACGACATGGCGTTCGACGCGCCGACCGATTCGGACGAAGACGCCAGGCCGGCGCCGGTCGCCTATCTCGTCGACAACGCGGCCGATCCGTACCATTCGCTCGAGAACGACGATCAGGAGGAATCCGATCTCGACTCGCTCAAGCGCGGTCTGGCCAAGCTCGACAACCGATCGCGCGACATCATCCAGCGCCGCTGGCTGCGTGACGAGAACAAGGCGACGCTGCAGGAACTGGCCGACGAGTACGGCGTGTCCGCCGAGCGCATCCGCCAGATCGAGGTCAACGCGATGAAGAAGATGCGCGCGCTGTTCGCCGCGTAAGATCGATCGCAATGCAACGCGAAACGGCCCGGACCCCCGGGCCGTTTTTTTTGGCCCTCCGTCCCGAGGCTTCGTACCGGGTACGAGCATCGGATTCGTCAGCAACGGGTCAGTGCCCCGAGTTTCCGTCGGCACGCGGGAGTTTGGTGCGTTGTACGGGCTTTGCCCCTCTCCCGCCAGCGGGAGAGGTGAAACGTCCTCAGCCTTCAGCCTCAGCCGTTCTCTAATACAGGTCGATCGGATCGACGTCGATCGACCAGCGCACGCGCCGCGCCGCGGCGCTATCGCGCACGCGTGCCAGCCAGTGCGGCAGGAACGCCTGCAACGCCGGGCGTTCGACTGCACTGAGCAGCACGTGGCCGCGCCAGCGACCGGCGCGGCGCGGCATCGGCGCCGGCATCGGGCCGAGCAGGGTCACGCCGCCCGGCGCGCCGGCCAGATCGGCGGCCTGCTCCAGAAACGCGTCGACGTGGGTTTGCGCCGTCGCTTCGGCGCGCAGCAGGGCCATGTGTGCGTACGGCGGCAGCTCGGCCTCGCGCCGCTCGGCGAGCAGGATCTGCGCGGCGACCGCGTAGCCGTTGCGCATAAGCTGGCGCAGCAGCGGATGATCGGGATGGTGCGTCTGCAGCCAGACACTACCGGGCTTGTTCGCCCGTCCGGCACGCCCGGAAACCTGGGTGACAAGCTGGCACAGGCGCTCGCTGGCGCGGAAGTCGACGCTGAACAGGCCGTCGTCGACGCCGAGGATCGCGACCAGGGTCAGGTTCGGCAGGTCGTGACCCTTCGCCAGCATCTGCGTGCCGACCAGGATGCCGGGCCGATCCGGTGCGAGGCGACCGAGCAGGTCGTCGAGCGCATGCTTGCGCTGGGTCGTCTCGCGATCGACGCGGATCACCGGTACGGCCGGAAACAATGCGGACAGTGCCTCCTCGATGCGTTCGGTGCCGAGGCCGCGCGGGGTCAGGTCGGCGTTGTCGCACTGCGGACATTTCAGTGGCGCCGGCTGGTCGGCACCGCAGTGGTGGCAGCGCAGCCGTGCGGCGCCGCGGTGCCAGGTCAGGGCCTTGTCGCAGCGCTCGCAGCTAGCATGCCAGCCGCACGCATGACACATCAGAACCGGTGCATATCCGCGACGATTGCGGAAGATCAGCGCCTGTTCGCCGCGCTCGATGCAGCTGCGCAGCGCGCTGATCAGTTCCGGAGCGAGGCCCTCGCGCAGCGGCTTGCCGCGCAGGTCGATGCAATGGAACTGCGGCAGGCGCGCCGCCCCGGGCCGTGCGTCCAGGTGCAGGCGCCGATAGCGGCCGGCTTCGACGTTCGCCAACGTCTCGAGCGCCGGCGTGGCTGAGCCGAGCACGACCGGGATGCCGAGCGCCTTGGCGCGCACGAGGGCCAGATCGCGCGCCGAATAGCGCAGGCCGTCCTGCTGCTTGTACGACGCGTCGTGCTCTTCGTCGACGACGATGATTCCGGCGTTCGGCAACGGCGTGAAAATCGCCGAGCGTGTGCCGAGGACGATCGCCGCCTCGCCGCGCGCCGCTTCGAGCCAGGCGCGCGTCCGTTCGCCGTCGGCCAAACCCGAATGCAGCACGGCGATGCGCCCCGGCAGGCGATCGCGAAAACGCCGCAGTGCCTGCGGCGTCAGGCCGATTTCCGGCACGAGGACCAGGGTCTGCCGCCCGGCGGCGATCACGCGCTCGATCACGCTGAGATACACCTCGGTCTTGCCGCTCCCGGTGATGCCCTCGACGACAATCGCGGCGAACCGGCCAAGGTCGCCACCGATCGCTTCGACGGCATCGTGCTGTGCGTCGGTCAGCTTCGGCCCGGCAATCCGCGCCGGCAACAGTTCGCCCTTCGGCACGCTGATGATCGTGACCAGGCCGCGGCGCTTCAGGTTCGCCGCGGCGCTGCGCCAGCCCGGCAGGTCGCGGTCGAGCCTCGCTGCGGTCAGCGGCCCGCCAGCGAGCAGCTCGACCAGCTGCGCGGCGCGTGAGCCGGCCCGCGGCGGCTTGGCGGGGCTGTTGCCGACCAGCGCCAAGGCCGGCTCGCCGGCCGCAGGGGCTTCTCGCGCCTTGCGCAGCGAGACCGGCAATGCGGCCTGCAGCACCTCGCCGAGCGGGTGCTGGTAGTAGCGCGCCGTCCAGCGCAGCGTTTCGATGATCTCGACGGTCAGCAGCGGCTTCGGATCGAGCAAGGCGAGGGCGCACTTGAGACGCTCGCGCGGCAGTTCCGACGTGGCAACCACGTCGACCAGTATGCCGACGCGCCGTCCGCGTCCGAACGGCACGGCGATCCGGCAGCCCGGCTGCAGCAGATCGGCGGCCACGCGGGGCGGCGGCAGATAATCGAAGATCTGCAATAGGGGCACCGGTACGGCGACGCGCAGGACTGTCACGGAATTTCAGAGCCGCCGCAGGCCGGAAAACGAGCGGCGGCAAACGTTTCGCCGCGGACGCGCGACTTGCGCTCGAATCATCACTAATTTATGAGGAGTTGCCGTCAACTCTGTGTCCGCCATAACAATTTTTGTTTATCCACAGTTCATGTGGATAAGTCTGTGGATGAGTTCCAGCCAATGGCTCCGCGAAGCCCGATTCTTCGGCTCCGCGCTCGGGTTGGTGAAACTTTAACCAATCTGAAATATAGCTGTTTCATCAATATGTTACATCGGCATTGCTGGTGCGCTCATGGCGCAGGCTGGAAATCTTCCGATGGGGTTGCTGCGGCGCCCCGCTTTGTGTACAGAGCGCTCTGCACCGCCACCCGTTCACGGTCGGCGTCAACGCTTTGCCGCCTGGCGCGTTCCTCGCATTGCCTTCCGGGTTTCGGACATGACTACAATCGCCACCGCCCTTTCCTGCGAATCCGCCTTGCCGGGTCCGAACATCGATCGCGTGAACCCGGCCACGACCCATGAACCTGCGCTCGGCCGCTTCCTCGAATCGGTCGAGCGGCGCGCGCTGCGCATGGCGGAACTGGCTACCGGCAGCCGCGACGAGGCGCTCGACCTGGTGCAGGATGCGATGTTCGGCTTCGTCCGGCATTATGCCGACAAACCCCAGCCCGAGTGGCTGCCGCTGTTCTACCGCGTGCTCGACAATCGCCTGAACGACTGGCATCGCCGCCGCCAGGTGCGGTCGCGCTGGACCGCCACGCCGACCCGGGACGCCGACGCTGACCTCGACGCGACGGCGCAGCTGCCCGATCCGGCCGATCCCGGACCGTTGCTGCGCCTGGCCGGAACGCAGGCCGCCGCCGCGCTCGACGCGGCGCTCGCCGGCCTGCCCCTGCGCCAGCGCCAGGCGTTTCTGCTGCGTGTCTGGGAAGGATTCGATGTTGCCACGACTGCGGCGACGATGCGCTGCAGCGAAGGCAGCGTGAAGACTCATCTGTCGCGCGCGTTGGCCGCATTGCGCCGCGCTCTGGAGGCTCACCAATGAACGAATTCGACGATCAGCCCTGGGTCGGCGATGTGCGTACATTGCTCGACGAATCGACGCAGGCGTTGGATGCCGCAACGCGCTCGCGCCTGAATCGGGCGCGCCAGGCCGCGCTGGCGCAGCGCCGGCCGCGCTGGTCGGCGACGGCGTGGTTGCCGGCGGCGGGCCTGGCCTGCAGCTGCGCGCTGCTGGCCGGCGTTGCCGTGTGGACCACGCTGCGCAGCCCGCTCCACGACGCCGCTCTGCCGCCGGCCGTCGCGTCTGTGCCGGCCTCGAGCGCCGGTGATGCGCTGATCGGCGACGACAGCATCGAGTTCTATCAGGACCTGGAGTTCTACGCATGGCTCGACGCCGAACAGGATGGCGATGGCTGAGCACGGTCGTGTTCGTCACGCTGATCACCGGTGCGCCGTGCCCGGCGCAGTCGCAGTCGCAGTCGCAGTCGCAGCCGCAGCCGCGTCCGCAGGCGGCGTTGCCGGAAAAAATAAACAACGATAAGTCTATACAAATGAGCAAAATCCCGGCCCCTGAAATCGCCGTGCTCGACTACCTCGGCCGTTATGCCGAAGCCGGCGATGGCATCGATCCGCTCGGCCTTGCCGACGGCGAAATGGCGGCCGGCACGAACGCCGAGCCGACGCGCGAGCCGGGAGAACGCCGGTGAGCCGGTGGCTGCGGATACTGCTCGGCGCCGCGCTGGCCGGTGTCGTCGGTGTCGCGAGCGCCGGGGCGGAACAACCGGCAACGTCGCCGGCCGGGCCGGCGACGGTTGCGCCGACCGTTCTGGTGCCTTGGTCCTCCCTGTCGGCGCAGGAGCAGCAGGTGCTCGAGAAGGCGAAGCCAACCTGGAATCAGTTGCCGGCCGAGGCCCAGCAGCGACTGCGCCTCGGCGCACAACGCTGGCAGCAGCTGCGTCCCGAACAGCGCGAGCGCGTTCAGCAGCGGCTCGACCGCTGGAGCAACATGTCCGACGCGCAGCGCGCGCGCCTGCACGAGCGCTACGAGCGGTTCCACGGATTGCCGCCGGAGCAGCAGCAGCGCATTCGCGCGGCGTTTCGCCGCTTCGAACGCTTGCCGCCGGAGGAACGCGAGGCATTGCGCCGCAAGTTCGATCAGATGTCGGATGAGCAGCGCGCCGCGTTCCTCGACGGTGCGCAGACGCAGAATCGCGTGACGAGGCTGCGCGAGTTCATCGATTCGGTGCCGCCGGCCGAGCGCCCGGCAACCCGCGAGGTGATGCGTTCGATGCCGTGGGAGCAACGTCGCGCATTTCACCGCATCTGGCGCGGCCTGCCGCCGGACCAGCGCGAAGCCTATCGCCGGCGCATCGTCGGCATGACCGCGGAGCAGCGCAGTGCCGAGTTCGGCACCGCTGCGGCTCAGGACGCGACCCGGCCGCCGCCACACTGAAAAGCGCGGCCGGCGCGGCGCGGCTATACTCCAGCGCTTTGTTCGACGGTGCGGGTCGATGCAGGAGTCACCTGTTGGCGTTGCCGGTCGTTCGCGCCGCTATGGCCGTGCCCTGGCGCTGGCCGGCGTCGCCGTGGCCGCGATCGCCTGTTATGCACCGGCGTTGCGCGCCTATTTCGCCCAGGACGACTTCACGCTGCTGGCGCTGGCCCGGCTCCTCCATGAGCCGCTGCTGGTCTTCAGCCACGACCACTTTCCCGGCAGTCTTTTTTTTCGCCCGCTCGGCATCTTCGTCTGGTGGCTGACCACGGCGGCCTTCGACAATGCACCGCGCGGTCACTACGCGGTGAACCTCGTCCTGCATCTGGGCTGCGTGCTGGCGCTGTACGCGCTGCTGCAGCGCTTGCGCCGAGACTCGCCGTTGAACGTAGTCTGGACCGCGCTGTATGCCGTGCACCCACTGGCCATCGGCACGGCTCTGTGGCTGTCCGATCGCTTCGATCTGGTCGCAACATCCTTCTCGCTGCTGGCTCTGAATTTCGCCGTGCAGCATCGGCGCCAACCGCGCACAGCGGTGCTCGTCGCGATTCTCGCGAGCTTGCTCGTCGCATTCGCCGGCAAGGAGATCGCGATCGTCGGCGCGCTGAGCGTGGCGACCCTGCTGGCATGGCCGGATGTCGACGCCCGCATGCGCCAACGCCAACGCGTCGTTGCCGTCGCCGCGGTGCTCGCCTTGACCGCGGCCTGGCTGGCCTGGCGGCACACCCTGCTGACCAACCCGCAGAACCTGCTGCTGCAGCCTGGCGAACTGATTGCGACGTTCCGCAAAGGCGTCGGTTTGTGGCTGCGTATCGGCTTCGAATACCTCGTGCTCGATCCGCGCCAGACGGCGTGGATGCACGCCATCCTGGCTGCCGCGATGCTGCTGCTCGGCGCCGCCGCTGTCGCTCGGCTGCGCCGGCGCGATGCGCCGCCGTTCGCCTGGGGCGTCGGCGCGGCATTGCTGGTACTGATCTTTCTGCCCGGGCCGACCCAGGCGCCGGTCATCGCGGTGTCGACCAGCGATCTCACCGATCACACGTTCTGGTTCGATCTGATCGGCGAGTCGCGGCTCTATCACCTGAGCCTCGCCGGTGCGCTCGCGGCACTGATGCTGCTGACGACGCCGCGCATCGCAGCGCCGACGCTGAGCCGATCCGAACGGATCGCCGGCGCGGCCCTGCTGCCGATCCTGCTGATCAGCGGGCTGAGCTCGCACGGCATCAGTCATGATTACGCCAGTCGCACGCGCGCGCAGATCGCCCCGCTGCAGGCCGCGCATGCGGCAATCGCGCAGCTCGCGCTGCCGGCGCACGCCTGCCAGATCTACCTGCTCGAGACGACACCGCTGTGGGGCTTCGACGGCCTCGCCGACCCGATCGTCAAGGCGTCGGCCGCGCCGGCCGCCGCGCAACGGCTCGAGCAGTGCCTGGTCATGACCGAGCGCACCTCGTGGGGCAACTTCGTGAGCAGCGGTTCGATCGGGCCCGACGACTACCGGCCGCAGCGGCCGCTCGGCTATCGCGGCAAGCCGGTGCCGTGGCTCGAGCTCGACGGCTTCGAGGCGGCTTATCTCGACCTCGACGCCGACATCGACGCGCGCACGATCGACGGCGCGTACTTCCTCGAGTACCGGGACGGCCGTTTCGTCGACGTGACGGCCGCGGTGCATGACGGCACGCGGCCGGTGCGCTTCTTCAACGCGCGGCCGCAGCGCGACTAGCGGCGCTGCGCTCAGGTCGTGGCGAGGCTGATGACGAACGCCACGGCGACGCCGATCGAGACCATGACCGTGTAGCAGACGCCGATCGTCAGGTATTTGACGACGGTGAAGAACCAGCCCTGCCGGTAGACGCGCTTCTGCATGATCAGCAGGTAGATCGGTATCCACCAGCCGAGTGCGAAGATGATCCAGCCGAGCGCCGGCGACAGCCACGGCGCGGCGCCGTTCGCCCAGTTGCGCAGCAACCCGGCCAGCGTGATCAGCAGCAGCGCGGCGAAGATGAAGCTGTGGCTGTGCAGCGCGACCATCATGTGTTCCATGTACAGGCGGCGCTTGAAGATGTAGAAGATCTTCAGCAGCAGAGCGAACAGCGGCATCAGGAAGAACAGCACCTGCGGCAGCGTGCCGAACGCGCCGAGCAGGAACGGTTTCGGATCCTTCTTGATCCGCGGCAGGTTGTCGACGAAGTGGGTCGCGAGCACGGTCAGCTTCGCGTTCGCAAATGCCGGCAGCCAGCCGATCTGCACCGGCGTCTTCTTCGGATTCCAGTCCTTGCCGTCGAACTCGAGGTTGAAGTCGTCGTTCTCCGCATCCGGATCGGGCGGCGCGGCCTTGCCCTCGGCTTTTGCCGCGGCGACGCGCTCGAGGTAGTCGAGGCGGCGCTCGGCCTGCGCCCGGATCTTTTCCTCGGCCTTGTCGAGGCCTTTGATAGCCTTCGCCGAACCGCTCGTGGCGGCTTTCGCCTGCTCGAGTCCGGCCAGCGTCTTGTCGCGGATCGCGGCCACGTCCTCGGGGGTCTGGGCGATCGAGATTGCCGCCTTGCCCTGGCCGTCGACGCTGATCGAGTCCTTCATGTCGAACGTCGCATCGAGGCCGACCTGCATGACCAGGAACGCGACCACGCTGAGAAAGAAGTACAGGCGGAACGGCGTGACGTAGCGCACGCGGCGTCCGGCCAGATATTCCAGGGTCAGGAAGCCGGGCTTGGTCAGCAGCGGCCACAGCGTGCGGAAGATGCGCGAATCGATGTTGAGGATCGTGTCGCCGACATCGGCGAGGATGCTCGACAACTGGCGCACCATGCCCTTGACCGGCTGGCCGCACTTGTAGCAGTGCGGGCCGAACAGCTCGGAACCGCAGTTCGCGCACAGGGTCTTCGCATGTCCGTGCGGCGCCGTCTGCGCCGCGGGGGCCGCGCCGACCTCCGGGGTGACAGCAGCTCCGGTCTCGGTCGCCGCCGCGGCCTCGCCCGCGGGCGCCGGCGCCGGCGGAGCCAGCGGATTTTCCGCTTCGCCGCCGCTCACGACGCCGCGCTTCCGGATGGCGGAGCTGTGGGTTTGCGGCTTCCGCTACACTGTGCTGCTCGGGGAGATTGCATGTCCGATATTCTACGCAAGGATCGGGCGCCCTGGCGCCGCGAACTGCGCGAAACGTTCATTCTTGCCACGCCGCTGATCCTGGGCCAGCTGTCATCGATCGGCATGAACGTCATCGATACGCTGCTCGCCGGGCATCTCGACGCGCGCACGCTTGCCGCGGTCGCGATCGGCACCGGCCTGTGGTCGCTGGCGATTGTCGCCGCAATCGGCGTCATGCTCGCGCTGCCGCCATCGGTCGCGCAGCTCGCCGGCGCGGGCGAGCGCGCACGGATCGGCCCGCTGCTGCGTCAGGCGCTATGGCTCGCGCTGGCGCTCGGTATCGCGCTGCTCGTGCTGGTCCGCAGCGCCGGCGTGCTGCTCGCGCCAATCGGCATCGAGCCTGAAATTGCGGCCGAGACGCGCAAATTCCTGCACGCGATCGCCTGGGGCGCTCCGGCGCTGACCGGCTACTTCGCGTTGCGCGGCTTTTCCGACGGCGTCGGCATGACCCGGCCGACGATGTACTTCGGCCTGCTCGGCCTGCTGTTGCTCGCGCCGATCGGCTACGTGCTGATGTACGGCCGGCTCGGTTTTGCGGCGCGCGGCGCGCAGGGCTCGGGCATGGCCACGGCGATCGTGCTGTGGATCCAGTTCGCGGCGTTCGCGCTGTACCTGCGCCTGCGCCGCCACTATCGCGAGCTGGCGCCGTTCGCCCGCTTCGAGGCGCCGCACTGGCCGGAGATCGTCGGCCTGCTGCGCCTCGGCGTGCCGATGGGCGTGTCGGTGCTGATGGAGGCGGGCCTGTTCGTCGCGGCGGCGCTGCTGATCGGCTCGCTCGGCGC
>Ga0068860_100005078_pt1 | contig 13386 bp, 15 predicted proteins | sample KBSSwiS32_FD_66597 | JGI IMG/M metagenome (GOLD analysis project Ga0068860, IMG submission 66597) | Switchgrass rhizosphere microbial communities from Kellogg Biological Station, Michigan, USA - KBS Switchgrass S3-2 | ecosystem: Host-associated > Plants > Roots > Rhizosphere > Soil ... | reverse complement strand
CCGAACAGCAGCACGTACAAGTTCCGCGGCACGCTGACGCAGCTCAACACGCAAGCCCATACCTTCCGCATCGGCTCGCAGGCCTTTGTCTATGCCCCTCAGATCGCGGGACAAGACCAGCTGGCGAATGCCGCGCTCGTGCGCATCACCGTCCAGACGGCGCGTGATTCGCAAGGCCGGTGGATCGTCCATTCGATCAACGGTGGTGCGCCATCGGCTCAGGACGCGCAGGCTGTAAAGGTCAACGGCGTGATCACGCAGTTCAATTCGCTGGGGCGTTTCGTGGTCAACGGCTTGACGATCGATGCCACCGCCGCCGCCATCGAAGGCGGCCCGCTGGCACTCGGCCAGCATGTCAAGGTGGAAGGGCAGGTGCGTGGCGGTGTGGTGATCGCCAACGATGTGCGGGTGCTTGGCAACAATGCCGGCAACAGCTACGAGACCAAGGGGCGCATCGTCGCGATCGATTCCATCGCGCGGGTATTTGATCTCAACGGCAGTCATGGTCGTGTCAGCTACGCGCGCGACGACATCGTGTTGGTAGGCGGCACGCTGGCCGACCTGACCTTGGATCGGCGCGTCACGGTGAGGGGGCAGTTGTCTCCGGACGGCACACTGATCGAGGCTCAACGCATCGAGTTCGACAAGTAGGTGGTCTACCCGTCAGTCTGTTCCTCACCTTGACTCGCCGAACGCAGCGGCCGAGGTCCACGCGCTCTCTCGCCTCGCTCCTCTAGCCGATGCGTCGCGCGTCGTTGCGCTGGCGGCCGAGCGAGCGATGGTGGTTGCGGCATCGGGCTAGTCGGTGCCTCGCAACAGGCGCAATGCGGTGATCGCTATTTGCCCTGTTGCGACGCAACAACTGCGCACCTAGGCTTTTTGCAGTGGACACCCAGCAGGCCGCCTCATCCGGCGGAGACGACCCACAGTGGTCCGAACTCATGGTGCGGTATGACATGCTGCAAGCTGCCGCAAGGCTCGCATGGGAAGCATTGCTGGCGGCCTACAAGACCGGAGCGGACGGGTCCATTGGCCCGCCAGCAGGAGAACTGATGGTCCGCTATAGGAACCTCAGCGCGATGCGCATGGCCGCCGAGCAGGCGTTGTTGGTCACATCGAGGCGAACATACCACCTGCACCTCAGTGATCCATCACGCTCCGCTCACTTTCGCCTGCTTCTTCACCACTTCCACCATGCGCACAACCGTGGCAACTACGGTCTGTACTTCACCTGGTGGGATCGCTGGTGCGGCACCGAGGATGCGCAGTATCTGCGCGACGGAGATGCGCGCTTCGCTGGACAGCGCGTCGCGGGGAGCGCGCGATGAACCGCGTCTTGGCCGCCTTGTTGCTGGCCGGCATGGCTGGGACCGCCGGTGCCGCCCCGAACACCATCACGGGCGAGTGGTGGACGCCGGGCTTCAACGCGCGCGTGCGCATCGAGCCTGCGGCGACGCGGTGTGCGGGCGCATCGTTTGGCTGTGGGACGACACACCCAAGGGCATCGTCGACAAGGCGCCGCTGATCGGCCGCACGGTGATCGATCGCATGGTCGAGGCCGAAGGGAACCAGTGGCGCGGCGGCCGCCTGTACAACCCGGAGGACGGGCGCGACTACAAGGGCTCGCTGCAATTGCGGTCGCCGACGCGGCTGGTGGTCGACGGTTGCGTGCTGTTCGTCTGCCAGACGCAGGTGTGGCGCCGCGCCGATGTCGAGCGCTGCCCGCCGGTGGCACCGTGAGGCGCCTGCCTCAGTTCCGCGTGATCGGCAGGCCCGCGGCCAGCCACTCGCTGATGCCGTCCATCGTCTTACTGGCGCGGTAGCCCTTCTTCTTCAGCAAGGTCACCGCCTCGTCCGACATCAGGCAGAACGGGCCGCGGCAGTACGCCACGATCTCAGCGCCGCGCGGCAGCTCGGCCAGGCGCTTGGCCAGCTCGGCCAGCGGCAGCGAGCGGGCATACGGCAGGTGCGCCGTGTCGTACTCCTCGCGCGGCCGCACGTCGATCACGATCACATCGCCGCGCTTGGCCTGAGCCATTAGCTCCTTGCGGCCAAGCTGCGTCAGCCGATCGGGTTCGCTCATCATCTGTTGCACCGCCAGGCGCAACTCCACCAAGTGCTCGCCGGCCACATGCCGCAGCGCCACGCCGAGCTGCGCCACGTCGTCGCCACTCAGGCGATACAGCATGCGCTTGCCGTCGCGCCGGCTTTGCACCAAGCGCGCCTGCTTGAGCGCCTTGAGGTGGGCGCTGACCAGTTTGATGTCCAACGCAACGTCGGCGGCAACCGTCTCGACGGCCTTTTCGCCCTGGGCGAGCATTTCCAGGATTTCCAGCCGCTTGGGGCTGGCCAGCGCCTTGCCGACGCGAGAAACCTGTTCGTAAAGAAGGTCCTTGAGGGAGCGGTTGTCCATGCGCTATATTCTAACGATCGTTTGAATGATCGTCCGTTTGAATGGCGATGTCCACATGCTAGAGGAAGGCTTCGTCCTGGCCCATGAGCCGCTGCTGCGCCTCGGAGCGTTTGGTGGCGTGTTCATCGCGCTCGCGCTTTGGGAGCTGATCATGCCGCGCCGTAGGGCGACCCTGCCGCGTGGTCAACGCTGGCCGGCCAACCTGGCTTTGGCGGCCCTGAACACCTTGGTGCTTCGCGCCCTAGTACCTCTGGCGGCGGTGGGCATGGCGGTCTTTACAGCCGACAAGGGGTGGGGGCTGCTTCGCCACTTTGAGGTCCCAAACTGGGCTCTGTTGCCGGTGTCGATCGTTGCGCTGGACTTGGCGGTCTGGCTGCAGCATGTGACGTTCCACGCCGTGCCGGCGCTGTGGCGGTTGCACCGCGTGCATCACGCCGACCTGGACTTCGATCTCACGACTGGTGCGCGGTTTCATCCGATCGAAATGGTGTTGTCCGCGTTGGTCAAGCTGGCCGTCGTGGCGCTGATCGGCGCCCCGGTGGTTGCCGTCGTGCTGTTCGAGGTGCTGCTGAGCGCAACGGCGCTGTTCAGCCACGCCAACATCAGCCTTCCGCCTGCGGTCGATCGTTGGCTGCGTTGGGTTGTCGTTACGCCCGACATGCATCGTGTGCACCACTCCATCGACGAGCAAGAGACCAACTCAAACTTCGGTTTCAACTTGCCATGGTGGGATCGCCTGTTCGGCGCGTACCGCGCCCAGCCGATGGCTGGACACGGTGCGATGACGATCGGCGTCCAAGGGCATCCCGATCCACGCGAGGTGGCCCGACTGCCTGGCATGTTGATGATGCCGTTCCACGGTGACGCCGGTAGCTACGGGATAGGCCATCGCCACTGGCATGACGAGCACGCCGCGCACTGAGGCGCGCCCCAAACGACGATGAACAATCGATTCATGCACCGCCAAGTCCTGATCTTGGCCTTGGCTCAGGCGGTCTTTCAAACGGCTTCGGTGCTGGTGATGACCGTGGGGGGGCTGGCCGGCACACAGATCGCAAGCAGCGCGGAGTGGGCCACGCTGCCGATTGCGACCATGTTCCTGGGCACTGCGATCACGACGTTTCCGGCTTCTGCATGGATGGCCAAGTTCGGACGGCGCTCGGGTTTGTGCTCGGTGCGATGCTGGGCACGCTTGGAGGACTGATTGGTGCGGCCGGCATCTGGCTCGGCATGTTGTCGCTGCTATCGCTCGGCACGCTGCTGGTTGGTCCGTTCCAGGCCTTCGCGCAGTTCTACCGCTTCGCCGCCAGCAAAGTGGCCGACGACGCGTTCCGCCCACGCGCGATCTCCCTCGTGCTGACGGAAATGCCGTTGAACTGCTCAAGGGTGAAGGGCAACATCGCGCCACCTCATGATCCGCAAAGGAGGATGCTCGCGCTGTTACCTGCAGCGCGTTGATCTTGAGTCAACGGTCAACAGATGCCACCGGCACCAACACAGTCACCACTGCATGGCCCAGCACTGCGCGGCGGCCTGCTTGCCTTGTTGGCGGCTGTGCTGTTCGGCGTCAGCACGCCACTTGTGCAGCGCCTGGGCGTCGGCGTCGGCACTTTCTGCACGGCAGCTTTGCTGTACGCCGGCGCGGCACTCATTGGTGCGGTGCTGCGCCAGCCGATATCACTCGAAGCGCGCGTTCAGCGCGGCGACGCAACGCGGCTCGCGCTGATGGCGTTGTTCGGGGCCGTCATCGGCCCGGTAGCGCTGGTGTGGGGCCTACTGCGCACCAGCGGTGCCAGCGCCTCGCTGATGCTGACGCTCGAAGCTGTCTTCACCGCGGTGCTGGCGCGGCTTTGGTATCACGAGACGCTGGACCGGCGCGTCACCCTGGCGATGTTGCTGCTGACGCTGGGCGGCATGGCATTGGTGCTCGACCGTGCCGAATTCGGTGCTGGCGCCATGCTCGGGCTGCTGGCGGTGATGCTGGCCACCGCGGCCTGGGGTGTGGACAACAGCTTGTCGCGTGGCCTCTCGCAGCGCGACCCCGGCCAGGTCGTCATGTTCAAAGGGCTGCTCGGTGCCGCCACCACCGCGCTGCTGGCTGTGGCGTTCGGCGAACCGTTGCCCGGCCCATGGCCGGCGCTGGCCCTATTGGTTGTGGGCGCCACCGGGTATGGTTTGAGCCTGCGCTTGTACCTGCTGGCCCAGCGGGCGTTCGGTGCGGCGCGCACTGGCTCGGTGTTTGCATTCGCCCCCTTCGTCGGTGCGTTGCTGGCTGTGGCGCTCGGCGAGCGCAGCGGCAGTGCCTGGATGCTGGTCGCCGCCGTGTTGATGGCCACGGGCATCGTCCTGCACCTGGCGGAGCGCCATGCTCACGAGCACGAGCACGAAGGGCTCCAGCACGAGCATGCCCACAGCCACGACGACGGGCACCACACCCACAGTCACGATCCGATGCCCGCTGGAACGCACAGCCACCTGCACAGCCACGAGCCGATGCGGCATGCGCACCCGCACGTGCCCGACGAGCATCACGCACATAGGCACTGAGCATCCGAGCTCGCAATGGCAACGCACGTATTCGAATCAACTCTGATATGTCCGCAGTGCGGCCACGCCAAGCGGGAGGTCATGCCCACCGACGCTTGTCAATGGTTCTACGAATGCGAGAACTGCAAGGTGGTACTGCGCCCGAAGGCTGGCGACTGTTGTGTCTTCTGCTCGTACGGCACCACAAAGTGCCCGCCGAAGCAGGCCGGCAGCTCGTCTTGTTGCTCCCCCTGAGCACAGGATCTACCGCGAAGCCCTGGGCCCGAACATGATGATGGCCATTCCAAGCACGCTCACGCCGGCTCCTAGCCAGTCAGTCACCGTGGGCTGCACCTTGTCGACCGCCCAAAGCCACAGGATGGATAGCCACGCCGATGTAGACGCCACCGTACGCTGCGTACACGCGCCCTGCAGCGGTCGGATGCAGCGATAGCAACCAGGCAAACAAAGCAAGACTTGCAGCCGCTGGCACCAGCAGCCACGCAGAGCGGTCTTGCTTCAGCCATAGGTACGGCAGGTAGCAGCCGACGACTTCGGCCACGGCCGTGGCGACGAACAAGGCAAAGGTTTTGAGCAGTTCCATGACCGGGATTTTGACCACTGGGCTGGCTCGACAGAAATCGCTTGACCCTCAAGTTGCTTGAATGTCCGCTATCGGCCGCCTGCGGCGGACGTCGCGGCCACGTTGAACGACGGTATTGAGCCCACAGCAGTTCGACGGCATCCTGCCCGTAGTTCAAGTGATGGCCACGCCCCTCCGCAACGTCAGTCGCGACGAATGTACAACGCGACCGCGGCAACCCACACCAACGGGGGCCCAAGAAGCAACCACCGGAAGTCGGAACTCAACTCGAAGTTGATGGCGCTCATGAGCGCGACGGTGCTGGCCCCCGTTAGAGCCAGCACGGGAGTCGCTCCACGGGGACGTTGTGGCATCAGGATCCACGCGAAGTGGGCGACGAGCACACCGGCGCCAGCCATGAAGCCACCCAGCACCGTGAAGACAAGGCCCAGCCATTGCTCCAGACGTGGCGCTGTGGTCTGAAGGACCCCCGGCTGGGCGCCGATGAAACGAATGTCCTCTGGCAGCATGGCAGGGCGAAGGAAGACGAAGTACAGACCCAGACCGACGAGCCACACGCCGCAGCAGGCTAAGAGCCACTCCGACACGCCACGCTTTGCCGATCCGCTCATCTCACTCCACCTCAACGGTGCGAAGCCGCAGCGAGTTCGCGATGACGCTCACCGACGACAGAGCCATGGCGGCGGCTGCGACCACAGGCGAAAGCAACAACCCCAAGAAGGGATAGAGGACGCCGGCTGCCAGCGGTATGCCTGCGACGTTGTAGGCAAAACTCAGGAAGAGGTTCTGCCTGATGTTGCGCATCGTGGCGCGCGACAGCGTGCGTGCCCGAACGATTCCGAGGAGATCACCTTTGAGCAGCGTGATGCCGGCGCTTTCCATTGCGACATCCGTGCCGGTGCCCATCGCGATCCCAACCGTGGCCTGAGCGAGTGCCGGCGCGTCGTTGACGCCGTCTCCTGCCATCGCGACCACCCGACCTTCTGACTGCAGTCGCTTGACGACGGAAGCCTTGTCCTCCGGGAGCACCTCAGCCACAACCTCGTCGATGCCGAGTTGCCGGCCAACAGCCTCGGCCGTGGTCTTGCCGTCGCCGGTCAGCATCACGACGCGAACGTTCGCAGTCTTGAGCGCTTGCAGGGCCTGCGAGGTGGTTGCCTTGATGGGGTCAGCAATCGCCGCGAAGCCCGCCAGCCTGCCGTCGATGCCTACGAAGATGACCGTGGCGGCCTTCTGGCGCTGCTCCTCCGCCGATTTGTCGAGCGCGGCCGTGGCAATGGAATGCTCCGCCAGAAACTTGGCGCTGCCCGAAACGACGGCACGGCCTTCGACGGTCCCCATCACTCCCTTGCCGACCGGTGAATCGAAGTCCGCGACAGAGGACAACATGAGCTTGCGCTCCTGCGCGTCCATCACGATCGCCATCGCCAGCGGATGCTCGCTCGCGCGCTCGACGCTCGCCAGCTTCTGCAGCACGTCGTCTGCGGAGAAGCCGGCGGCTGGTTCGACGTGGACCACCTTGGGACGACCTTCTGTGAGCGTGCCGGTCTTGTCCACCACCAGGGTGTCGACCTTTTCCATCTTCTCCAGTGCTTCGGCGTCGCGAATGAGCACGCCATGCTGCGCCCCCTTGCCGACGCCCACCATGATGGACATGGGCGTGGCCAGCCCCAGCGCACACGGACAGGCAATGATGAGGACCGCCACTGCGGAGATGAGCGCGTAGCTGAACGCCGGAGACGGGCCCCACACGAACCAGGCCACGAAGGTCAACGCAGCCACAAGGATGACCACGGGCACGAACCAGCCGGCGACCTGGTCAGCCATGCGCTGAATTGGCGCGCGGCTGCGCTGCGCGGCCGCCACCATGTGCACGATTTGCGAGAGCAGCGTGTCCGCGCCGACTTTCTCGGCACGCATCACGAAGCCACCGGTCTGGTTCAACGTGCCGGCCGTCACCTTGGAGCCGACCGCCTTGGCCACCGGCATGGGCTCGCCGGTCACCATCGACTCATCAACGTTGCCCTTGCCCTCGGTCAGTTCGCCGTCGACCGGGACTTTCTCGCCAGGCCGCACGCGCAGAAGGTCGCCGACCTGGATGCTGTCAACCTGCACCGTCTCGTCAGTGCCGTCGGCCTTCACCTTGAGGGCGGTCTTGGGTGCCAGTCCGAGCAGCGCCTTGATGGCGCCAGAGGTCTTCTCCCGCGCACGCAACTCGAGCACCTGGCCGAGCAACACCAGGACAGTGATGACAGCGGCAGCCTCGAAGTAGATGGCCACCGCACCATCGGCCATGCGAAGGTTCACAGGGAACAACTGCGGGGCGACCGTTCCGACGATGCTGTAGAGCCAGGCCGCGCCGGTGCCCAGCGCGATGAGCGTGAACATGTTCAGACTGCGGTTCTTGACCGACGCCACTGCGCGCACGAAGAAGGGCCACCCAGCCCAGAGAACGACGGGCGTGCCCAATAGAAGCTGAATCCAGTTGGACAGTTGTTGGCCGAGCAGATGGTTCAGGTTGGTCAGATGTCCGCCCATCTCCAGCGCGAACACAGGCAGCGTCAGCACCGTTCCGATCCAGAACCGACGCGTCATGTCGCGCAGCTCTGGGCTTTCGCCGGTCTCCTCGGTCGCCAGCACCGGCTCCAGCGCCATGCCGCAGATGGGGCAGCTGCCCGGGCCCATCTGACGAATCTGCGGGTGCATCGGGCACGTGTACTCGACTTGACTCTGGTCGCCTTTCGGAGCTGGCTTTGCGGCAGCCGATGCAGCGTGGTGGCTAGCGTGCCCGTGGTGTGCGCAATGGTCGTGATGGTCCTGGTGAGTGTCGCCCTTCATGACCGTGCCATCGGGCATCACGTGGCTACCTGCTGGCGCTTTGTGATGCTGGTGCTCAGCGTGGTCGTGATGCTCGTGGCTCGAAGACGGCATGGTGCACTCCCGTTCTTGTTCTGCAGTCTCAACCATGACCTTGTAGGAAGGTCAAGGGGGAGCGATATCCCTGCCACAACCTATCCGATGGCGGCCGCCGCTAGCCAGATGGCGAGCCCAACGAGACAAACCCAGCAACCCCAGAAGAGCGCCCTTTCCCACCACAGTGGCTGACCGCCTCGCGATTCCAAGCGGTACTTCAATGTCATGCCTACGCCGTGCACAAGAACGCCTGCGACGAGCAACGGCAGAGCGTACGCCCGAAGCCAGTCGGGCAGCACGAGGGCCAGCCCGGCACCCAGGACGATGGCACCAAGACCGGAAGCGAGTTCAGCGCCCTTCGCGGCTGGCGATCGGCCGTGCACCGTGGTCTTTCGAAAAGTCGGGGATGAAGCGCGGTGTCGTTCCAGCGTACTCGCGCCATGCATCTCCGAATGCCTTGTCCGAATCGCGTTCCTCGGCGATGGCCAGCCGAACGTACATGAAGACCATCACCGGGAACATCACCAGCGTCAATAGCGTCGGCCATTGCAGCAGGAAGCCGAACATGATGACCACGAAGCCGATGTATTGCGGATGACGCACCAGGCGGTATGGGCCGGCCTTGGCGAGTTGGTGCCGGCGCTGGGTGGTACAGCACGTGCCATGCCTTGGACAGCAGCGTGAAGCCGGCGAACAAGAAGACGAAACTCAGCAGGTGCGGCACGCCGAAATGCGGATTGCCCTGCTGGCCGGACACGACCCACCAGAGATGCCCTGCATCGTGGCCAAACACGTTTAGGCCCGGATATCTCGAGCCGAGCCATCCCGACATCAGGTAGATGGTCAGCGGAAAGCCGTACATCTCGGCGAACAGCGCCACGATGAAGGCGCTGTAAGCCCCAAAGCTGCGCCAGTCACGCACGTTGACCGGCTTGAAGAAGCTGTAGGCGAAGCCGATGAAGATGATGGAGTTCAGAACCACCAACGCCGATAGGCCGTAGTCATTGCCCGCGTTGTTCATCGTCGCTGCTCCGGGGTTGCCCGTGAGGCTGAGCGCCGTGCCCATGGCCATGGCCGCGGTGCATGAAGACATGCATCAACGGGCAGGCCAAGACCAGCAGGTACGGTAGCGCACCGAAGACGTGCGCCGTGTGCTCGGTCAGGAGATAGAAGCCTGCGACCGCGACGCACAAAACTAACCTTTGCGCTCACGGTGGCGTTGTTCTAGTCTCAGTGCACTCCGTGTTGGCCCATGCCGCCGTCAAGCAAGTGGGCTAGCGCGAATGCAGCGGCGCCGGCGAGAGCCAGGCCACGCAGCCACTTCACCCAAGCCGGCATCGGCTCGGAACGTGATGTTGTGCCCTGCGGCTTGTAGACGGCCAAGACGGTGGTGAAGAGCAGCGCCGCAACGGCCACGGCAGAGTCCGCCACGAGTTGGATGCGCAAGTCGTGCATCGCCGGATCATCGAGCCGATCCTGAGTGGCTGCCGCGGCAAGTCTGGCCGTGGGTAGCATGTGCAGCAAGAGGATGGCGGTACACGGCAATGTCACCAAGAGCTTGATCAGTACCCAGTAGTGCTTCACCAGCCTCCACGGAGTCCAAAGCGATTGCGCAACACCGGTGACGGGCGACAGAAGGCTCAATGGCACGATGACCGCCCAGCAGACCAACTCCATCCCGACATACGCGGCCTGGACCTGAGCAGGCCGTGGACTTGCCAGCCCGCCGATGGCCAGCGCAAGGAAGCAGGCGACCGCGCCCATCCAACCGACCGACGTGGTCACGTGCGCGGTCAAGGCGAACTTTCGAGCGAAAGCGGGTATCAGCATTCGACCCTCCAACGGAGTGAACGGAATGATGCGCCGAATTTGTTGCGTAAAGCAGCAGGCTTGACATTCCAATTGTGGGAACCTTTAAAGTGGCGTGCATTGAAAGGCCAGTGGGTCTCAAACCATGCTGAACATCGGTCAAGCAGCTGCCGCTTCGGGCGTGTCGGCCAAGATGATTCGCCACTACGAGGATGTTGGCATGCTGCCAGCTGCGAAACGGACGGAGTCGGGCTATCGGCAATACGTCGACGCGGACGTCCAGACGCTGCGCTTCATCCGGCACTCACGTGACCTCGGCTTCTCATTGCCAGAGATCACCCAACTCCTGAGCTTGTGGCAGAACAGGCGCCGCTCCAGTCGTCAAGTCCGTGACCTGGCGCAGGCCCACATCAAAGAGCTGGACGAAAAACTCAAGGAGCTCCGAGCCGTGAAGGCAACGCTCGAGCACCTCGTGCACTGCTGCCACGGCGACGATCGGCCTGACTGCCCCATCATCGAGACGCTGCAAGGCGACGCCCCTGTCACCCCGCAGACGCATCGCGGACACCGCCGCACTGGGTTGCAGCCGGGCCGTCGTCGTCCGAGCTAGGTTGCATCTCCCGCCTCTGCTAACCTGCTTGCCGTGAAGTTGCTGCGTATCTGGCTTCTTGTCCTGCTCTCCGTGCTGCTACCCGTTCGGGGTGCCTTGGCGGCGGCCATGCTTTGCGCTCCGATGGGCAGCGACCGCGAATCGCCGATGTCGAGCAATCAAGTTGCACATGTTCACGATGCCGGTGACCCTGACCAGGCGGTCCAGGCCCACGACCATGCTCACCATCAGCATGGGAGCAGTGCGCACCACGGGCACGACGAGTCCACCCAAGACAGATGCCCCCTTTGTTCGGCGTCGTGCTCGAGTCCCCCGCTGCCAAGCGCGTCGACCGGCATCAATGCGCCGATGGCGCTGACCGCGACCTCCTTTCCTGAACTCGCCACTCCAGCTCCGACATTCCTGTCTGATGGCCAGGAGCGTCCTCCCCGAAGCATCTGACCCAGCACGGCCTCCGCGCGAGGCCTGATGGAGTTCGTGCGCCCAGCGCACGGACGCTAGTCGACACGACGTCGGCGAATCAGATGTCTTCGAGAAATGAACACCTTCTTCCATTGGCTGGCGCCCGCCGTGGCGCTGAGCATTGCGCTGCTGTCTGCAGCCCTAGCCGCTGACCCAACCGATGCCAAGGCGCCGACGCAGCCACTGCGCTATCAATCGGTCTTCGCCGACTACAAGCCTTGGCGGGACATCAAGCCGGGCAGCTGGCGGGAGCTGAACGACAGCGTCGCTCCTGCGCCTGGCAAGACCGGTGGCCACGCTGGCCATGCACCTGTTGCGCAGCTCGCGGCGCCGAAGGCCTCTGCACCCGCAGCGCCGGCGCATCACGGGCATCGCAGGCATGGAGGCAAGCAATGATGCGGTTTACAGCAGTCACCGCGACGGCGCTCGTCCTCGTCGGTTGCGCCTCGTTCTCGCCCGATGGCGGGATGGGCAAGGTCTCGGACCTCACCAAGGAGCGAACCGGACAAGCAGTCTCGGCACAGCGCTCGGAACAGGAGGCAGATGCAGCTCGCGCGCGCGTGTCAGAGGTCCTCAAGCAACCACTGACGGCCGACACCGCCGTCGAGCTGGCTTTGCTGAACAACCGTGGCCTACAAGCAAGCTTCAGCCAGCTCGGCATCGCCGAGTCCGACCTCGTGCAGGCGGGTCGCCTGCGCAACCCCACCTTCAGCTTCAGCCGCCTGGCCGCTGGCGGGGTTGTCGAAATCGAGCGCTCCGTCGTGTTCGACGTGTTGGGCCTGCTGACGATGCCGGCGGCCAGGCAGGTGCAGCAGCACCACTTCGAGCAAGCCCAGTACCAAGCCGCGTATGCAGCCGTCGGTATCGCCTCGGACACGCGTCGGGCATTCTTTGGCGCCGTTGCGGCACAGGAGCTGGTGCGCTACTTCCAGCAAGTAAAGGAAGCGGCCGATGCGTCCAACGAACTGGCCAAGCGCATGGTTGCCGCCGGCAACTTCAACAAGCTGGCCCAGATGCGCGAGCAAGCGTTCTACGCCGACGCGACGGCAGGCTTGGCCAGAGCGCAGCAGCAGGCGGTTGCAGAGCGCGAGCGACTGACGCGCCTGCTCGGTCTCTCGGGCGAACAACTGAACTTCAAGCTGCCCGAGCGACTGCCCGACCTGCCAAAGCAGCCGACTGAGCCCCAGGATGCCGAACAGACGGCCATCGACAAGCGGCTCGACGTATTGATGGCCAAGCGTGCAACGGAAGCCACGGCGCGGTCGTTGGGACTGACAAGAGCCACGCGCTTCATCAATGGGCTCGAGCTCGGTTATCAGAACAAGAGCGAGACCGGCGACGAGCGCAAGAACGGATATACGGTCGAGTTACCGCTGCCGCTGTTCGACTTCGGCGCTGCTCGCACCGCGCGCGCGGAAGCCACCTACATGCAGGCCGTCCATCGGACCGCCGAAGTTGCCATCGATGCGCGCTCGGAGGTTCGAGAGTCCTACGCGGCCTATCGATCCGCCTACGACCTGGCCAAGCACTATCGCGACGAAGTGGTGCCTCTGCGCAAGCGCATCTCCGAGGAGAACCTGCTGCGCTACAACGGCATGCTCATCGGTGTGTTCGAGCTGCTCGCCGATTCGCGTGAGCAAGTCCGTGGCGTGACCGACTACGTGCTGGCACTGCGCGACTTCTTGGTCGCCGAGACCAACCTCCAAACCGCATTGACCGGCCGCTCGCCTGGGCCCAGCGCCGCCGTGTCTGCGCCATCCGCTGCCGCCGAACCGGCCGCCAGCCACTGAGAGAAAGCGCATGTCGAACCGCAGAGATTTCTTCCGAGCCGGTGCCGCCTTCCTGGGCGCAGCCGCCGTCAGCCGCGTCGGAGCCGCCGTGCTTCCCGAGGCGGTGTCCCAATCGTCCGCTGCCACGCTGCCGCCCGGGCCGCCACCCACCGGTCGCCCCTTCAACCCGATCGTGACCCTCAACGGGTGGTCACTGCCCTGGCGGATGAAGGACGGCGTCAAGGAGTTCCATCTCGTCGCAGAACCCGTGGTGCGAGAG
>Ga0068860_100005073_pt1 | contig 13393 bp, 13 predicted proteins | sample KBSSwiS32_FD_66597 | JGI IMG/M metagenome (GOLD analysis project Ga0068860, IMG submission 66597) | Switchgrass rhizosphere microbial communities from Kellogg Biological Station, Michigan, USA - KBS Switchgrass S3-2 | ecosystem: Host-associated > Plants > Roots > Rhizosphere > Soil ... | reverse complement strand
AGTCTTGCTCTTGACGAAGGGGTTTTCACTGCGGAATGTTACTGCTGGGGCGGAAGAAGAGGAGCCCGAGCAGGTAACTGCCGCCATCTGAAAGTATCAGTTAACTCAGCAAACTCAGTCGTACGAGAGGGCATTCACGGGATCGAGATTCGACGCTCGCCACGCTGGATAAAGTGCACCGAGTACGCCTCCTACCAAGCCAATCACAGCAGCTGTAATTGCCCACTGCCAGCTGTATTCAAAAACAAGTCCATAGATCTTATGAATCAAATATCCCGCGATGAGCGAAATAGCGAAACCGGCGACGAGTCCGATAAGACTTATGAGGATTGCTTCTTTCTCGATGATGCCGACGATGTAACCACGAGAAGCCCCCATTGCTTTAAGAATTCCGATTTCGCGAGTTCTCTCAGTGATCGTAGTGTACATTGCCAACATCACAACGACGGCGCTCACCACTGCAGCCAGGCCAACCAATACGCGTAAGAACACACCGAGATAAGGAATTGTTTTTTCAAACCCGGCAAAGACTTCTCTCGTTGGTTGAATTGTGTTGCCGGGCAGTTCCGCATCAATCTTCTTAGCCATCGCATCGACCTGATCAGGCTGACGCAGCTTCACAAAAATAAAGGTGCACTTACCTTTTGCCTCGAGCGCTTCTTGCAGTGCTTCGAGTGTGAGTTTTACGCGTGGTCCAGATTCCGGTGAATAGATTCCAGAGATTCGATATTGCTGCGCGGAACCAAAAGGTTTGACGGCGTCGCCCACGTGCAAGTTGTTGTTGCGCGCTTTAACTTCATCGATCATCGCATCATTGATGTTTGCCGGAGCTTGGCCATCGACGACGCGGATTCCATTCATGCGCGCATAGGCATCCCATTGCACACCGTCGAGCTGTTCGAGTCCGATTCCACCACTGCCTTGAACGAAGTGACGGCCCATCGGAATCGCATCTTCTACGCCGTCAATTTGCTTCAGTCGATCGGCATAGCGAGAATCCAGGTTCAACGCCGCGCCCGTAATCTGTATGGCGCCGGGCCGCATGAAAATCAGTTCAGCTCTGACGTTCGAAGCCCTGCGTACAAGATCGTTGTTCATGCCCCGGGCAAGACCCGTGAAGAGCATTACCAGGCTCACGCCCAAAGCAATTCCCGCAACACTCACAAGCGTTCGAATTGGTCGTTGCCGAATATTTGATGTAACAAGATTATCCATAAAAAGGAGGTTGATTGGGCCCCCAAAGGTCCAGGACCAAAGTTCCGTTTCTTAACGAATCACGACACGTATGAAAAAAATCTGGCGGTAACCAGCGAATGTGTAACCATAAAGCATTTGGATTAGCAGAACAATGAGCCAACGAGCAAACGGCATAGTCATTGACTATCAGAACGGCCTGTATGTAAATAATCCGTGACACTTCCAGCGTAGCGTTTCGCGCTTAGAGCGTTTGTTTTAAGAGGTTCTTTTCTTGTCAGGCAATTTCAAACTCAGCCCTTCCACGCCGCTAGTAAACATTCAGCACCGGCCTAAGCTGTGGTCCAACTTTGGAATAGATAAGCGCGGTTTAATAACCACCCTCGATTGGACAGTTGTTCTCACGCTCAGCCTTTTGGTCGTGCTTGGTTTGGGCCTACGTGTAAATCAACTCGGCTCAATCGGCTTTGCTGAAGATGAGATGAACAAGTTGGATGCCGTGCATTCATACGAACGTGGTGATTTTACTGCGAACGCAGAACACCCGATGCTGATGAAGCTGCTGATGCTGGCTTCATTGCATGCAGCACCAAACGCCAGTCAGGAAGCGGCCCTCCGCTTTCCAAACGCCCTCATTGGCGCGTTTACTATTATTCCGCTCTTTTTATTAGCCGCCGCTTTCTTTGATCGTTGGACCGCATTGCTCGCCGCATCTTTTTGGGCATTCGGTATAAACGCGATAACCCACAATCGAATCGGTAAGGAAGACTCTCTACTCGTCTTCTTTATGTTGTTTGCTTTCTATTTCTTCCTGCGTGCCAAACAAACTTCGCCACTCAATAAATTGTTTCGCCAGAAGAACTACATCGCGAGTGCTGTTTCGTTTGGGTTGATGATCGCTTCAAAGTACTTCCCTCACTACCTCGGCCTGAACATGCTTTTTCACCATCACTTTCACGCGTACAAGCCAAAACCGGGAGAGGCCGGTGGTAAAACTCCCGGACTATTCTTTTTGTTAATTGCTCTCACCGTTCTCCTTGTCAGCCCGGCTGTTCTGATGCCCACCGTTTGGCAATACATGAATGCCTACATGGGCGAACGTTTGCTGACGCACTCCGGTTATCTGTTCGCTGGACATCTTTATAAGAACAACATGTCCAGTTCACCGTTCTGGGGCACTCCGGTCTATTTCTATGTGCTCTTTCTAGCGATCAAAGTCCCGCTAATCATTCTCTGTGGATTTCTTGTGGGGCTGGCGGTATCGATAAAGCGTCGTCGAGAGATTGGTTATGCGTTTCTGCTGTTCATGTTTTTGTTTTGGATCATTCCTTACTCCTTGATTGGAGGTAAGTGGCTGCGTTACACACTCTCGCTCATGCCGTTTGTCTACATGCTCGCAGCGGTGGGAGTGGTTGCATTAGCGCAGTGGGCTTTGTCCCGGTTGCCACAAACAAAGCAATGGTCCGCTTCAGTGTTTGCTGCTGCTATTCTAATCTTTGTTCTGGTTCCCGCCTGGATTGCTTATGGACACGCACCACACTACGCCCTTTACACAAATGCCCTGGCTGCCAACAAAGCAGGCTTTTACTTTCCGCACGATGAGTTTTATGACGACGGGCTCCGTGAGGCTATTAAGTATGTCTGCGACAAAGCACCTAACGGTGCGGTGATTGCGCACGAAACGCCCGGAGTGGTAAGACACTATCTCGAATCATACGGACGCACAGACCTTGTTTCGCATCCAATCTCAGCGCCGGACTTTGATCCTGCAAAGACCCCGGGTACAGTTTATGTAATTGCGCAAAGAGGTCGGACGTATTTCGAGAATACAGATGAGCTGACGACAGTTCGTGCAAACTTTCAGAAAGTAAACGAAATAACGGTCGATGGGCTGAGCGCAGTCGAGATTTTTGCAAATCGTTAGATCAGGTAAACCCCTCAATGAACATTCGAAAACCTTCACTGCTTATCTTCTTATTACTCTGTTCGGTGACCCCACTGCGTTCTCAGGATGGGCCAACAGCTCCAGAACGAGTTCAGATAACTATTCTTGGCACCACGGATTTGCATGGCAACATCGATCCAATTGATTACTACACAAACAAACCGGACAACCGTGGCCTCGCAAAGGTTGCAACCCTGATCAAAAAAGCTCGCAAGGACCAGCCAAACGTAATACTCATTGATTCGGGAGATACGATCCAGGGCACTCCACTCGAATCGTTTCACGGTCGCAAAAACAATCAACCAACCGATCCCATGATGGCGGTGATGAATTATCTGAACTACGACGCAATGGCCGTAGGCAATCACGAATATAACTTTGGGTTGACGGTCCTTGAGAAAGCACGTAGCGAGGCTAAGTTTCCCTGGCTATCAGCCAACAGTTATGAAACCAAAACGGGAAAGACTCATTATCAGCCATACGTTGTTAAAGAGATCGCGGGTGTGAAGATCGGGATACTCGGATTAACAACTCCGGGAATCCCAAACTGGGATAACCCACCCAACTATGCGGGTCTCGAGTTTCATAATCCAACTGTTGAAGCGAAGAAGTGGGTCGACATTCTTCGCTCTAAGGAAAAGGTCGATATAGTTGTGGTCGCAATGCACATGGGGTTGTCAGAAGATCTGCGAACGGGATTAGTTACTCCTGGTCAAGTTCCTCACGAGAATGAGGCGATCGCGATCGCAACCCAGGTTCCCGGTATCGACGTTATTTTTATGGGCCATACGCATCGTGAGATCTCGTCGCTATATCTGAACGGTGTGTTGTTGACGCAGGCGAATGCCTGGGGTCGACACTTGGCGCGCGCTGACCTGTACCTGCAGAAATCGCCAAAGGGTTGGCAGGTTTATGCGAAGGCGGCGCGGACATTGCCGACAGATGATCGAGTGGAACCAGATCCCGACGTTGTTAAGCTTGCCGAGCCATACGATCGAGAAACTCAGACCTGGCTTTCACGAACAATTGGCGAATCCGCGATGAACCTGGACGCGAAGGAGTCGAGATTTCGTGACACCGCAATTCTCGACTTGGTGCAAAAAGTTCAACTTGAAGCCGGGCAGGCGGATGTTTCAATGGTGGCGAGTTTCAATTCTGAAGCACGCATAGCAAAGGGTCCTGTGACAGTCAGAGATATAGCCGGACTCTACGTTTATGAAAACACGCTTGTCGTTCTTGAAGTTACGGGTCAGCAACTCAAGGAAGCTCTCGAACATTCTGCGAAGTACTTCAAGCCTTTTGTTGCGGGGAAGACTGCGGCAGATCTAGTTGATGAAAAAATCCCGGCTTACAATTTTGACATAGCCGAGGGTGTCAACTACGACCTCGACATCTCTAAGCCAATCGGAGAACGAATTCAGAATCTGACTTTCAAGGGCCAGGCGGTGCGCCCTGATCAAAAGTTTCGCCTCGCTACCAATAACTATCGAGTTAACGGTGGTGGCGGTTATTACATGTACAAGAATGCTCCGGTGGTTTATCGCTCGAGCGAGGAAATTCGCGAGATGATTATTGACTGGCTGGAGAAACATAGAGTAGTTCCCACGGAACCCAGCAATAATTGGAAGCTCGTCATGAAATAGTTTTCTCAAGAGTAATGAAAGCAACAACGGCAACCCGGGAGCATTGGGTTGCCGTTGTTGTTTTGGGGAGAAACGAGCCACCAGTCTCAAAGGCTCGTCTTCCTTGCGCGGGACGGTGCGCGGGGACTGCCTACATCGTTTCGATTCTTATCTGGCCAAAGCTACGTCTGCTCGTGCACGCATTCGTCGGCTGGCTGTCAGTTCGCGTTCGATTGCTTTCTCGGTATTCGTCTTTCGAATCTGTTGGCCTTGGGTGCGACCTGCAATCCACACTTCAGACAAGAAATACTGGTTGCCGTAGCGATTAAATACCAGCTTCGACGTTTTGGCCGGATTGAGCTGCTGGAGATGGTTCGTCAGCTTAACTACTGAAACCGAATTCTCGAGACTTCTCACCGTGACGGCCTCACCATTTGACACCTTGGTGACTTGATATCTTCCTGCCGGCAATTCCTGATCACCAGCTTTGAAGTCAAAAGGAATATCTGCATATTCCGTTTGCGAACCTTGTGCGTGAGCCGAGACGACGGCAGTTACGAGTGAGAGAGTAACGAGCAACAAAAACATCGTCGCGCCTTTTATCAAGTTTTTAACCATCTCATCCTCCTTAATTACTTTGCTTGGTTGCTGGGCTTGGTTGAATGTCCTGTCGTGGTCTATAGCGACGTTCGTGCCACGTCGGTTAACTTTGCTTATCCGTGGATTCTCTGGAGTTTTGAGACTTTTGAACGTGCGTTTCGGTGAGGAAGGCGGCTTTAGCTATCCGTTCGGATAGAATGTTCTATCTGCTCGGATAGAGATTCTCTCACCGTAGCCGGTGCGGTCGTTGCTACTCTTCGGTTTCAATCTTGCCTGCCGTTAAGCTCACTGCAGAGTCGCAGACCACGTGAGATTGCGCAGAATAAATCAGACCAGGTCACCCACCGATTTTCACAACGGTTGCTCGAAAGATTACTGACGCGTAGACTTGAAGTCCCGTAACTGCTCACTATTTCACCGATGCAACCGCGACTTGCAGCTATTACCGGCAAACTGAAGGGAGCAATCTTCACCGTCGATGAAGACTCTCTCGTGATTGGTCGTGAGACTGCCGCGAATCTTTGTATTGCTGATGCCTCCGTATCGCGCCGCCATTCCCTTATCGAAAAGAAAAACGACGACCAGTTCTTTATTACCGACCTCGAAAGTCTCAACGGCACGTTTGTAAATGACGTCCCAGTAAAGTCTCGCCTGCTCGAACATGGCGATCGTGTACGCATAGGTGACTCACAATTTCTGTTCCTGGTTCATGACGGTGAGGTCATTTCCAAATCGAGTCAGGTAAACCTCGAGGATGGTCACGTCGTTAGCAGTTCCACCGTGCAAATACGCTTTGACGACGCGCTGTATGTGATGGCCCGGGATTTAAGCGCGTTGATGAAGGTGAGCACGACCATCAATGCGATTAGAGGTTTGGAGGAACTGCAGCAGCGCCTGTTGGAGCTGTTATTTGAAGTTGTGCCGGCACAACACGGAGCCATTCTTCTGACCGTGGAGGATTTTGTTAGTGACGACGCTGTCTTCGCCCTCGATCGTCTCAAGGGCAAAGATCAATCGGTCACGGTAAGTAAGACCATCGCCCAACAGGTTTTGCGCGACGGCGTTGCCTTGTTAACTAATGATGTCGGCTCAAGTGAAAAACCGAGTTCGGCAAGCATCGTGTCGTCACGAGCCGTATCGGTAATGTGCGTACCATTGATGATGTTGGACCGCAAACTAGGTGTTCTCTATCTCGACACTTCGGTTCGCGGCGATGAATTCAACAAAGATCACTTGCAACTCGTAACTGCGATCTCATGTATTGCCGCGGTCGCGATCGAAAATGCACGACGTTTTGAATGGCTGGAAAATGAAAATAGCAGACTTCGCGACGATGTGAACCTTAAACACAACATGGTGGGTGAGAGTCCAGCGATGCAGCGGGTCTACCACTTTATCAGCAAGGTATCGCCTACTGATTCTACCGTGCTCATTACCGGCGAAAGCGGTACCGGAAAAGAGTTAGCCGCGCGCGCGATACATCGCAACAGTAAACGCTCGCAGAATCCGTTCATGGGGATCAACTGTGCTGCGCTGACTGAGACCTTGCTGGAAAGTGAACTTTTTGGACACGAGAAGGGAGCATTTACCGGGGCCTTCATACAAAAGAAAGGTCGCCTGGAAACGATCGAAGGTGGCACTGTGTTTCTGGATGAAATCGGAGAGCTTTCTCCCGCGTTACAGGTGAAGCTTCTGCGTGTTCTACAGGAACGAGAGTTTGAGCGAGTTGGTGGAACACGAACCATCAAGGTCGATCTTCGGGTCATTGCTGCTACCAACAAAAACCTTGAAGAGGCAATTCAGCGAGGAGAGTTCCGACAGGATCTGTTCTATCGTCTCAATGTCGTGTCGTTTGAAATGCCACCACTGCGCGAGCGACGCGAAGACATCATGTTGTTGGCAAGTTACTTCGCTGACAAGTATGGACCAGCCTGCAATCGTAAACTGATGGGAATTTCAACAGAGGCGCGTGCCTGCCTCGTGTCTTACCACTGGCCGGGTAATGTTCGTGAACTGGAAAATGCTATTGAACGATCTGTGGTGCTGGGAACAACTGACCTGATTTTGCCTGAGGATCTGCCGGAGAGTGTGCTGGAAACCAAAACAACTGCTCCAGTATCGACAGACGGTTACCATGAAGCCATTGCCGAGGCAAAGCGCACCTTAATTCTGAACGCGATGGAGCAGGCCAAGGGAAACTTTACAGAAGCCGGCCGTCTGCTGCGCATACATCCCAATTATCTGCATCGACTCATCACCAATCTGAATTTGAGAGAGCAGATCAAATAGAAAACAAGCAAGCTGCTTTCTCGAGAACTCAAGCACAAACGAAGTGAAAAGCGAAAATCTGAATCTCGAATTACGCGATGCAATACCGGCCGATGAGTCCTTTCTGTTGGAAGTCTATGCCAGCACACGCAGCGAGGAACTTGAAGGCCTGGGTTGGGATGAGAATCAAAAACAGATCTTTGTAAAAATGCAGTTCCTCGCTCGCGAAAGATCTTATCCACGAGCAGATAGTCGAATTGTTCTTTTGAATGGCAATGCCGTTGGTCGACTACTCGTAGATCGAGGTGAGTCAGTAATACTGCTTATCGACATTGCTTTATTAACAGAATATCGAAACGCAGGTATTGGAAGTCAGTTGATTCAGGATTTGATTGAAGAGTCGGCTGCTAATGACAAGGCTCTTCGACTGCATGTGTTGAGTATGTCTCCAGCAGTGCGACTCTACGAACGTTTGGGATTTAATACGACAGGCGACGACGGGGCATATTTAGAAATGACATGGGGTCCGCAATCTTAGGAACCGACACCGTGATAACTGACCATGACTTCGTATCGGCTCAACCCATACATTAGCTTCGTAGAGAGTCGCTTGTTTCCCGAGTTCACTCAACAAGCTGCCTTCAATCGTTTGACCGGTGATCTCGTAGAGCCCAGCCAACCAGTTCTAGCTTTTCTGCAATCGGTAAAACCAGGAAAAAGCCTTTCACTAAATGAGTCTGAACTGATGAGTTCGGGACCAGTGGGTAAAGAAATAGTCGGACTGATTCGTAGAGAGTTTCTAGTTTCCGAAGATTACGATCCTTTGACTCCTTTACTTGATCATTTCGTAACTCGTCCAATTCAAAATCCTGCCCTCGTACTTAACTCGTCAAACGGGGAATGGATTTTAGTGCGAACGTCGATGGAGCAGACGGTGTACTCGCGTAAATTCGACGAGTTTCCGCCGATCATTGAAGAGAAATTGTCGGCGTTGATGGCGGATATTTTTTTGTCAGCGAATGGTAGGTCAACGTTGCGAGAGATCTTTTCGAAATTGCGTTCAACTGCGAGCACGAATATTGCGGAAGATTCTGAATTTAGGAGCGCGCTCGACTTTCTCACAGCTCAGGAGCGCCAACTGATCAAATTCACGACGAACACGGCCGACCTGGATGAACCGTTCAGTCCCGTTAACATAATTCCCAGGAATCTGTTTCACTCAGACAGATGGACTCAAACAACTTCTGCCAGCTCGAACGAATCTATTGTCGATTTTCACCTGCAGGGCATCGAGGATGCTGACTGGGAATTTGACTTAATAGAACCGACGGTAAATCACAGTTTTCGTTTTCCTCACGAAGCCCTGGGAGGACTCAGTTACGGAGCGCGTTTTTGTGTTTCAACTTTGAGCCTTGATGTTGTTCCGCTACTGGAACACAAAAATGAACTCGATGTTTTGGAGGTCGGTGGTGGTACGGGTCGTTTTGCCGAGTCGTTTATACGGCAGGCGAACGCGTTACCTGGATCCAGCAGCGTCAACCTCCACTATCACATTCTTGATCTATCGCCTGCTTTGATGAGAAATCAGAGATCGATCCTCCGTGAGCTTTTACCAGAGAGCAATCATTTCCATCAAAATGCTACCGAGTTTGATCTTCCTGAACACGCGTTTGACCTGATCATCTCAAATGAAGTTATCGCGGATTTTCCAGTTGCCTCTGTCGAACGGAATACGAATGGAGAGGTTCCTCGCTGGCAAGGTGAGGGCGCTTACTATCTGGAGAAGTATGGACTTTCAGACGCGGGTGCGCCCGAATCATTCCTGGTTAACTCGGGAGCTTTTCGCTTTATTGAGCGCGCGTGGAAGCACTTAAGACCGGGCGGGACTTTGATAGTTTCTGAATATGGAGCTGAACAACGATTTCCTGCTCGATCGTTTCATTTGAATCATGATGAATATTCAATTCATTTCGGCCACCTCGCTACGTGCGCAGCGAGCGTCGGTTTTCAATGTCGTCTCGTGACGCTGAAAGAGTTTTTAGGATTTGATGATGAGGTTCTTGTGCTGAATGGTCGAGAGGAACATATACTCTGCATGAATCACGTCTTTAACAGTTTCGGAGTTGTGGGACCACTTGCAGTTATTTCCAAGGGGGAGTTCGAACAGCAATACAAAAAAATAGCTGAACGGATCCGATTGACGGGCTATTCTTTTTCGCAATTAAAAAAGGGTTATCACTATGGCCCGGCGATAAAAGACTTCTTTGTTTTGATAATGAATAAACCAACAGATCAGAAGTGAAAGGAGATTTGAATGGAGCCGGCTTTAAACTACGAGGACTTTGTTCAGCAAGCGCATTCGAATTTTCAGATTCAGCTTGAGCCACCGAATGTGGTGGACTTGGAATTAACGGAGGTTTCCGCAGTTAAGCGGTCCGAGACCCAGGAAGAATTTGCAATTACATTTCGCGGTCCGCTGGATGCGTTTCTCGGACAGGGAACACGATCCGTTGCGCACGAAAAGATGGGTGAGTTTGAATTGTTCCTGGTCCCAGTTAGCCAGGATGCGCAGGGTTTTTATTACGAAGCAGTTTTCAATCGCTTTCGCGACTAGCTCGATGGACAGTCAAGCAGAATCAAGGTCAAAGATCATTCTTCGTCCAGTTGAGACCGTGGATTACGAGTTTCTTCTTGAGGTGTACGCCAGCACTCGAGCCGAAGAAATGGCAATGGTGCCCTGGACGCAAGAACAACAACAAGCATTCATTCAAGCGCAATTCAGCGCGCAGCAGGATCATTACAGCAAAAAATACCCAACTGCTAATCACGAAGTCATCGTTGCAAATAATCGCCGAGTGGGTCGCCTGTACCTGGCGCGGTTGGAAAACGAAATTCGAATAGTAGACTTAACTGTTCTACCGCAGGAACGAAATGCGGGAATTGGCACCTATCTACTCGAAGAGTTGCTTAACGAGGCGCAACGCGAAAACAAGGTTACGCGCATTTACGTTGAGGCTTTTAACCCTTCGCTAAGGCTTTTTGAACGGCTCGGGTTCAAGGTCGCTCAGCAGGACGGATTTCACCTGCTCATGGAATGGACTCCACTCGAGCATTGACTGAGATGAATGAAAATTGACCGAAATCGCTCACATCAATTTGCGAGGATTGATGCAGAGATGCGATGAGCGAATTACGGGTAGAGACGGTTAACCACGACTTCATAATGTGGCGCCGTTTTGTTTTTGAGTTTAGTAGGCACGACCAGGAACGAAAACATTCCCAGCTTTTCATGCTCGATCAAATAGGTATTCTGTCGCAGTATCGAGTCTTCGGATCCATTGAAAAGAAGTGAAAAGCCTTCTTTGCCCTTCCTTCGTTGTTTTGAGGATGCGAGATCAGTCACATTGATCAGCTTGAGATTGACCTTAGACTTTCCGTTATTAATGACAAACGTTGTATTGAGCTGCGACTCAAAAGCCGCCAGGCTCAAACTGGCTCCATTTGTTTCAGCTGGTCCCTTTGCCGATGCTTTCTCAGTGAGACCCAGCGAAACTCCTGCGGCCACTGCCGCCCACGATCCTCGCTTCAAGAATTCTCGGCGCGAACTACTCATCTTATCCCTCCTAAAACTTACGTAGTCTGTTACAGGTAAAAATGGGGCAGCAGTCTATTTGTTATCTGTGGAAGTTTCAACAAAAAAAGATCTAAGGTGATACTGCAAGAAATCTTTCGAGAAGATAATGACACTCTTGTAATATTTTTTCTTTCGATCTATAGTGCGCGCTCGTTGTCGGTAAGTAAGAAAAGTTTTACGCAAATTTTTTTCGCACACTAAAGTTTTCAGGCGGTCATCTTTAACGATCCGCGACCGCAGTCAAAAAAAGTTTTTCGGAGGCCCAGGCCTTCTGAAATCCAATACCTCGCAAAATACAAAACCTATAACACTGCCTTTCATCTAAGGAGACAGTATGGCCCAACCCTATGTAGGCGAGATCCGAATGTTTGCCGGTAACTTCGCTCCAGCTGGCTGGATGATGTGTGATGGACAGTTACTGCCGATCTCTGAAAATGAAACTTTGTTCCAGCTGATCGGCACAACTTATGGCGGCGATGGTCAGTCAACGTTTCAGCTTCCCGACTTGCGCGGACGCCTACCTTTACACATGGGCACAGCTTCGTCTGGAACTACGTATCAACTCGCGGAAACTGGTGGGGTGGAATCAGTAACTCTAACGGTGAACCAGATTCCAACCCATACTCACCCGCACCAATGCAGCACCGGCACAGGCACCAATGCGAGTGATCCAGCGAACGCCGTTGCTTCGAAAACGGACCTAAGCCAATACAGCACTGCTGGTTCAGATGGCACGCAAATGGGTAATCCTGCGATGTCGAGCGATATTGCAGGAGGATCACAGCCACACGAGAACCTCATGCCCTTTCTTTGCGTCAATTTCATCATTTCGCTGTTCGGTATTTTCCCGTCTCCAACATGATTCGGATTTCAGATCTTTGCGTTCGTAGGAAGGTCGATGTTCGGTTCAATGTAAACGATTAAGGAGTCGCAACGATGGCTGAACCATTTTTGTCAGAGATCCGAATCTTTAGTTTCAACTTCGCTCCAAAAGGCTGGGCCATGTGCAACGGCCAGCTGTTGCCGATCAATCAAAATCAAGCTCTATTCTCGCTCTTGGGAACAACCTATGGCGGCAATGGGCAAACCAATTTTGCTTTGCCAAATCTGCGTGGCCGAGTACCAAACCACTTCATGGGCGCTCACACCCTGGGAGAGCAAGGAGGATCTGAGGCTGTGACCCTGAGTCAGGCTCAGCTACCTACGCATACTCACACCCTGAATACCAACTTGGCGGTAACCGGCGCAGCAGTCAATGCCACTCAAGGCAGTCCACTCAGTAATTTTTGGGCCAATAACGGCAAGGCACAATGGTGTACTAGTGCACCAGATGCAGTAATGCATCCGAGTGCCGTCGGTAACATTGGTGGTAGCCAGCCGCACATCAATATGCAGCCGTTCTTGACGCTAAACTTCTGCATTGCGCTTCAGGGAATTTTCCCGTCGCCAAACTAAAAGAGGGAGAAGAATCATGGCGGATCCTTTTGTTGCCGAAATCAGAATCTTTCCGTTCAACTTTGCGCCCACCGGGTGGGCCTTTTGTAACGGGCAGCTCATGCCCATAAGTCAAAACACTGCCCTCTTTTCGCTGTTGGGAACTACTTACGGCGGGGATGGCAAGTCTACGTTTGCGCTGCCAAACATGGTCAATAATGCACCCATGCATCCGGGCCAGGGGCCGGGCTTGTCGCTTTACGACCTTGGACAAGAGGGCGGTGTCGAAAGCATCACCCTATTGCAATCGGAGATACCTGCTCACGCGCACGCTGTTGGAAGAGCAAGTATCGCTGCAGGCGATGCAATCACACCCGCGTCGGCCGTTTGGGCACAAAGTGGCGCGGGACGAGGAGGTGCCGCTCTTTATGCAACACCAGCAACTGGAAAGGTGAATCTAAATTCTCTTCTGGTAACTGGGGGCGGTCTTCCCCATAACAACATGCAACCCTATCTGACTCTCAGTTTCTGCATTGCGTTACAAGGAGTCTTTCCACCTCGCAGTTAGCAAACAGAATTCTTCATCAACAGCGGCGATGAATAAATTGCTACTCGCCGCTTAGCGCTCCCAGAACCCTATAACCCGAACAAGGAGCCGGAAAATGGTTCACGCTCACGAGAACAAGTCGAAACACG
>Ga0068860_100005070_pt1 | contig 13396 bp, 10 predicted proteins | sample KBSSwiS32_FD_66597 | JGI IMG/M metagenome (GOLD analysis project Ga0068860, IMG submission 66597) | Switchgrass rhizosphere microbial communities from Kellogg Biological Station, Michigan, USA - KBS Switchgrass S3-2 | ecosystem: Host-associated > Plants > Roots > Rhizosphere > Soil ... | reverse complement strand
CATTCATGCTAACTTTTTTTCCATCTGCTATTGCGGTGGCGCTGTTTTACCGGAACGACAGGAGAATGGTGATTCAGTTAATGCGCATTTTGGCCGGTCTGCTAATTATTGTGTTTGCGATTGGCATGGTACGGATGAGCAGCAGCCCGGTTGCAACAACAGTTAGCGTGGCATTGGTTACAATAGATGAAAAAAATTACCGTAATGTGGATGACACGGATTATCGCAAGCAGTTACATATTACTGAACTGTATTTAAAACAGATTACTGCAATTGCAGCAAAGGCAGCGGTGGTGGTCCTTCCTGAAAAAGCGATCATTGTAAACGATTCAACCGGGGTAGTCATCGGCCAGTTATTTATGAACGCTGCAAAATCGCTGCATGTAACTATTATCGCAGGCCTCACCAAAATAAAAAAAGATCATTACGAAAACAATGCATGGATAATTTCCGGCGAAGGAAAGCTATTGGTGGACTATCAAAAAGTAAACCTGTTTGAAGGCGAAGCGATGGAAGGATTTAAGCCGGGCAATACTATTGGCCTGTTTTACCATGAAGGAACAAAACAGGGAATAGCCATTTGTAAGGACCTCGATTTTCAGCCATTCATGAATCAATACGGCAAAGAAAAAATTGGGGTACTGTATGTTCCTGCCTGGGATTTTGTTATGGATGGGTGGTTGCACAGCCGCATGGCCATACTGCGTAGTGTGGAAGGCGGATACCCGATGGTAAGAAACGCAAGGCAGGGAAGATTGAGCATAAGCGATTATCGCGGAAAAATTTTGTATGAAACAACCAGTGAAAATAAGTCAGCTACCGTATTAACAGGAGCGGTTCCGGTAGCAGCGCATCCTACCATTTACACCAAAACCGGAAACTGGTTTGGTATGCTGAACATTATAGCGGCGGGTTGTTTCATTTATTTAATGGGGAGAAAGAAAACAGTAAAGCAATATTGAGGCTTATTCTGGCTCATAGTCATAAGGAAGCATAATCCCGATTTTTTCCCACCATCCCCAAAAGCCGCTAAGAGTAAGATTCGAATTTGGGAAATAATTGCCGTTTGCAAAAATGGCTACAGGGCTATTCATTAACATTGAAATTGCTGATAAAATTAAGCCCTTGCTGTTTTTATCATATTGCATATATTCATTTGGTGCCCGGGCATGGGTGTAAACTATTTGCAAAGTGTCTTTAAAAAACAAAAACTTGTTGTCATCCCTTTCATCTATGATACTATTGATGGATGTTTGCTCTGCAGCTACCCGATTATTATCAAGCGTAGATAGCGTGGTCTCGGCGGGAATAATTTTTATTTTCGTCTCCCGGTTATTAATCTCGTAAACCGTATCGAATTTCTCAACGCCATCATAGACTGGCACGCTGGCCGCTTCAGATGACAGTTCAATTTGTGTTTTGTTCACAACGCGCATTATCCTGAAACCTTCTTTGGCAGTAGTATTATTGTAAAGGCTCCTGATAAAATGCATTAATGAAATAGAATAAACGTTTTTCCTGTTTTGTTTAATTTTTGCTTCATTTTTTGTATCCTTTAAATTCATTTCATTGAATAAGGGGTAGCCGGAGTAAGAAACCGAATTATCAGCAAAACTAAAAGTGAATTCACGTAAATCGTAACGAATTGTATAGCCCAAAGCATTGTTTTCAATTAAAAGAGGTTCATCAGACCATACCTTAAGAATATTGTCTTTAGCACTTCGCCTGAATTTTAGTGCTTTTGGATTTTTTATCCGGCAATCCCTTGCATAAACAGACTTGCCAATAAAATTCTCCACAAATAGATCTCCCCAATCGGCCCAACCATTTTTTTCAGCGGCAGAAACAACTACTTCGCCAAGAAGAGATGCTTTGTGAACTAATTCAATCTTTAAGGGGGTTAATAATTTATCATGATCGAGTTGTACAACAAAAGTTTCGTAACCAATTGAAGAAACAATCAGGCTAAATTTACCGTTTGGAACTTTACCCAATCGAAAATTACCCAGATTGTCTGTAGTAGTGCCGTAAGAGGAATTGCTGATAAAGACACTTGCTGAAATCAAAGGTTTCAATGTTCCTGCCTCTACTATTTGCCCACTGCAAACTGTTTGAGCCAGCAAAGGCAAGTGAAAAAGAAAAATGATAATCGTCGCATTGAAAATTTTCATCATGGGGCACCTGTTCTTATTTGGCTAAAGTCGATTTTCTATTCAATAATTTTGTCAAGTTGTATTACATTTCCATTCTTATCAAGCCCTTCGGCAACAACCCTCAGACGTTTCCTGTTGCCGTTATTAAAACTTACAAAAATGTTGTGTGTCAAAGGTTCAGGTGAAGCTCCGGGATTCCAATACAATGTAGATGTACCATGATTTTTAGCCGACGTCTCAAAATTATGTTCAGCGGAAAATCCAGATTTTAAAAATTGCTCAAAGACAACTTTAGCCGGCGTTCGTGTATCTTCGGTGCCTTTTTTCAGATATATGGCAATTGCCCCGTGAGGCCCGTTGTCAGGTACATTTTGTAAGGTTCCGGGCTTATATATTCTAATCATGACTACATCAGCAATCCTGATTCCTGATAATACCTGCACCATCCCATCGTATCCCTCATTCCCGGTGTTCAAAAGACTTTCGTTTAAAAAAAATGAGGGCGAATTCAGTTTAAGCTGATCCATCGCGGATAGCCCATCTATAATATTGGAAAAGCGCCAATAAATTATTGGCAGTCCTTTGTCATAAGCATATAGAAGACCGGCTACTTTTCCATTAAGATATTCAAGCACGTTCACATCCATGTTTTTGGTGACTTCGTCGGTGGTAAGGTCAAGGGTAACGGCCCACGCGCCAGGACTGGCAAAAATGCCACTGGCATATTTCGCTATAGTGCTATCGGTATGTGTTTTCCCTCTTGCAGTAATGGTGACATTTGTTAGCATTTTTTCCCCGGCATGCTCCCCGGATAAATATTCTGCCGTAGATTCATGAGTATTAAAACCGGGATTTAGCAAGGCAGGCGCAATAACAAATGGAGTTTTGTAAATGGAGTCAATAATCGATTTATCGAATTCTATAGCAATTTTATTCGTGGTACCGCCTTGAGACTTAACGCCCGTCTGGAGGTATACAATGGCCGTATCATGAAAATAAAGATCATTAAATATAAAATGTCCGGTACTATCCGTAAAAGCATGCATTGGAATTGACAAAGAATCTTTCAATGCTTTCATTATCAGGAAAACGGAACCATTCATCAGGGGCGTTTTTTTATCTCCATTAATTTCAAATGCCCTGCCCTTCAGTGTGATTGATTTCTCTAATGTATACCTGACCTCAGGCTGTTTAGAGTGTAACAGTTTTTCTAAATTGAACCCGGCAGGTTTGGCGGTAATCATCAGCATGTCCAGCGCCCTCGTTTCACCCGCTTGCCTGGTAAGATACCACGCAGGTAATACCAGGTCACTTTCTGTCTCTGCGGACAATAAAAGCCCCGACAAGATGTTGTCAGCTTTAAGTGTATCGAAAACACTTTCGGCATCAGTTACAGAAATAGCAACCTTACCCTGGTAGGCATCGGGCAGATTTATCGAAAAGCTGGTTTTACCCTGGCCCGGATTATGTTGTACAGATTTGATTTCTGCGGAAGAACGACGATAATCATGGAGAAAAATCAGTCTATCGCCAAGTACCATACTATCCTCTGTCAATACAGACAGTTGCAATACACCGGGGCCAAAATTATTCAATAATAGGGGATACGGAGCGGATAACAATGTATCCAAAGGGTCGTTAAACGTCAATTCATCGAAATGAATTTTGGTAATGGAAACATGATTTTCCATTCGCGCACATAGTAACAAATTCTGGTACTTTTCTTTGTGCTCCTTAGTTCTGGAAATATGAAAAAAGACACTGTCTGTTAAAGAAGTATTTCTTGTTTCGGTATGTAAAACAATGCCTTCTGATTTACTTGCTGGCAGCGGAAATCTTTTAGTTTGCCCATTTGCTGTTATCAGAGCTGTATATATAGTTTGCGGAGAACAATGAATTACAAAACTTCCCATACCGTCATGAATTGTTTTCAGAATGGCAACGGTATCTCCCAGGTTATTTATAACCTTACCTGAAACCGCAACAGGAATACCATTGGAATCAATTGCTTTAAATACAACCAGGCTTGTGAGCCTGTTAACCAATTGGCCACTCTCTGGAAAGAATTGGACGGAAAAATTACTTTTGTCAGCAGTTGTATTACGGGGCTTGCTTTTACCGGTGCTTTCTACATATATTTTCTTGTAATAAAACATTGAGGAACTGAAATTTAACATCCAGGAAGTATATGCGCGTATATAGTAATTTCCCGCATTCATTGTCGACGGTAACAATAAGTCACCACGAAACGATCCATCCTCCACCGGCCTCGTCATGCGGTTGATTACAAGACCCTTGTCGTTAAAAAGTTCAAGATATAAAATACCACTTGCTGAAAAAGGTTTTGCCTGGCGTGTAACATATCCGTTGAACCAAATAGTCTCTCCTGCTCTATAATTCTGTTTATCTGAATGCAGGTAAACTTTTTCCTTTGGATAAAGTGAATAATATTTAGTCAGCAACACACGAAGCGCCGGGATAGGGTCTCCCGGGGTTACGAACGAAGAGCCGATTATTAATAAAGTGCAAATTCGAATATGATATTTAAGCTTCATAAAGTTGTATAAACATATTCAACACCAATACTCACCATTAACATTACAATCATGCATAGGTTCAAGTTAAGAAAAACGGGCCGCTTTTTACCCCGGCAGTAAAACTATTAGTGCAATAATTGTTGCGTGCGCTGTTAATCTAAAAAAAGTTTCTTTTCCGGGTAGTGAAGATTCCGGGCCTGCTTTATTAGATAAATAGGAATCAGCCTTCCGTTATAGTACCTGAGCAGGAAATTTCCAACGACTGAAATGGTTAATAATAAAAGACCAACGATCATTGCGGGTGGCCGGAAAAGTATCCGCATCATCAATACAGACAGGCTGAAGTTGATATAACAAACACGAAATAAATTTTCAAAAGCTGGCGAAATGGCCTTCTCCGCAAATCCTATAAGGTTTGCAGCCCCTCAGGAGCTGCCCGGCAAACCTTATAGGATTGAAACGGCTGTTCTGCTGCGGACACTCTATGTATCGTAACCGCACAACCTGAGCAGCGCCGGCCTACCAGATGAATTGATTGTTACCTCTTTATAAACATGGCACTACATTGGTTTCAGAACAGCTGTTAGACTGCTATAAGCCATGATAAAAAACTATTTTAAAACCACCCTCCGCAACCTGTTCAAAAATAAGGCCTTCAGTTTTTTGAACATTGCGGGGCTGACCATTGGCGTCACCTGTGCCTCGCTTATCCTGCTGTGGGTACAGGACGAGCTGAGCTTTAACCACAATTTCAAAAAAAGGGCTGAGCTCTATACCATTTACGAAAACCAAACTTACGAAGGCAAGATATCCACTTTTAAGGCCACACCCGGCCCAATGGCCAAAGCAATAAAGACAGAGATTCCCGGAATAAAAAATGCGGCGCGGATGACCGGCGAAGCAGGGCAGGTCTTTGCTGCAGGTGATAAGATTATCACTGAACAGGGCCGCTGGGCCGACCCGGAAATATTCTCCCTGTTACAACTGCCCTTTGTGAGCGGCAACCCCGCGGGCGGTTTTCCAGAACTGCATTCCATTGTCATCAATGAAACAATGGCGAAGAAATTCTTCGGCAATGCCAATGCGGTGGGTAAAAACATCCGTATGAACAATGAGCAGGATTTTACTGTGAGCGGTGTTTTTAAAGACCTGCCTAAAAATACCAGCTTCCGGTTCCAGTGGCTGGCACCAATGGAGAACCAGGGACACAAACAATCCTGGATGAGTATGTGGGGAGCCAACTGGGCGCGGACCTATGTTGAGACCGATCCCACTGCCAATATAGATGCCATCAATAAAAAATTGGCCGGCTATATCGGTTCCAAACAAACCGGCAATAATACAATCAGTTTTCTTTTTGCGATGAACGACTGGAACCTGCGCGATAATTTTACCGACGGGAAAATGACGGGCGGCCGCATAACCTATGTTCGTTTATTCTCACTCATCGCTTTTGTTATTTTAATCATCGCCTGCATCAATTTTATGAACCTGTCTACCGCGCGCTCCGGTCAGCGTGCCAAAGAAGTGGGCGTCAGAAAAGTAATGGGTGCTGCCAAAAGCAGCCTGGTTGGACAATTTATCGGCGAATCATTATTGCTTTCACTGCTATCCGTTATCCTGGCGGTAGTGCTGATAACGCCTTTATTGCCATATTTTAACAGGTTGGTGGAAAAGGACCTCAGCCTGAATATTTTTACGGCCACGCATTTGTTGTACTTGCTCACGATTACCCTGGTAACGGGTTTGCTTGCCGGTAGTTATCCCGCTTTTTATCTCTCATCGTTTAACCCCGTGAGCGTACTTAAGAACCTGCAAATAAAGGGCGGCGCAATAGCAGGATGGGTACGCCAGGGACTTGTTGTGGTACAATTTACAGCTTCTATCATTCTTATTATTGGTACCGTAGCGATTTACCAGCAGGTACAGCATGTAAAAAACCGTGAACTGGGCTATAATAAAAACGATCTTATCTATATTAATTTGCAGGGCAACCAGGCCGATCATTTTACCAGCCTGTACAAGGATCTGCAGCAAACCGGTGTAGTGGAGAATGCCGCGTTGAGCGACTACCCGATTTTACAGATTTGGAACAACACCGATAATTATTCATGGCAGGGCAAAGATCCCTCGAAAAATCCACTCGTTACCTGGGAAAACGTGAGCCCGCAGTTTATTGAAACAATGGGCATACAACTGGTTTCGGGACGGAATTTTTATAGCGATGCTGCGCTGGACAGCAACAGCGTCATCATCAATGAAGCACTGGCCAAACAAATGGGAAAGGAGGGGAGGATTGGGGGCATCATCCGTGACGGCGGTAAAAGACCCTACCAGGTGGAGGGTATTGTAAAGGATTTTTTATACAATGACATGTATGCCAGCGGCGCCCCATTGTTGTTATACAACCATCCTGCAGGGACGGCCTGTCTGAGCATACGGATAAAATCAAATGCAAAATTGCAACAGGCGCTGCAAAAGATTGGTGCAGTTATGAAAGCAGACAGCCCGGCATATCCTTTCGATTACCTGTTTATAGATGATGACTTTACACAGATGTTCAAAACGGAAACGCTCACTGGTAAGCTGGCAGGCGTTTTTGCGGCCCTGGCTATTTTTATATCCTGCCTTGGACTGTTTGGACTGGCGGCCTATACTGCCGAGAGAAGAATCAAAGAGATTGGTATCCGAAAAGTATTGGGCGCATCGGTGTTTGGTCTTGCAGGCCTCTTGTCGGTTGAATTTCTGAAACTGGTGTTGCTGTCCTGCCTGCTTGCATTTGCTGCCGCATTCTGGTGGGTCAATCAATGGCTGCAAAACTATGCGTATAGAATAACTGTTCATTGGTCTGTTTTTGTTGCGGCAGGTGCTGGCGCACTGCTTATTGCACTGGCAACGGTCAGCTTCCAGGCCATTAAATCGGCTTTGGCCAACCCGGTGAAAAGCTTAAGGAGTGAGTAGTGAGTGGTGAGTGGTGAGTAGTGAGTAGGGCGTGAGGCGTGAGTAGTGAACAGTCTAGTGTCAAAGAGCTAAGAGCTAAAAGCTAATGGCTAACAGCTAATAGCGCGATAAAAATCCGCCATCAGACATAAAAAAAAGGGCTTGCATAGAAATGCTGCCCCGTTTAAAATCCAATATCCTATGAAAAACCGATACAAAGGTAAAATCAATTGACAGTTGGACAACTCTTTTCGACGAACGGCCGGTAAAATGGGTATTAAGGCACTTGTTCGTGGTTTAGCTTTTTTGCCGTAGTTGGTTTATTTAATTTCATACGTAATGGTAGTATAATACAAGCCACCTATAGACGGGCCACCAAGGAAAGATTGATAATAATGATTCAGCAAATTGGTAGCCCCGGCTTTTATTTTCATTTTTAAAACGGCAATGGTATAATTAACCTGCGCGTCGATGGTGGCATAAGCAGGCGTATTGCCATTTACAAGAAAGGATTGCCAGTAGTAGGCATTCTGCCATTTAAAAGTAATGCCTGCGCCAATCTTTTTATAGATATCATCATTGGAAATGCTGCAATTGGTTATCCATTGTGGTGTATTAAAGCCGTCCTCCAGTCCGTCTTCATCGGTTGATTTTTGCAACTTTGCAAAAGATGCATTGCCATGCAGGGTGTACCCTTTGGCGAAGCGATAGGTAACCCCGGCAGAAAATCCATAGTTATAAACGGTGGTTTTTGAATTGGTCCATAAACGGTATTGGCTTTGCTGTGTTTTATCGTAAAGCGCAAATGGAATGGAATCTGCATTCTGAGTTTTGGGCACATTCATATTGGCCTGTGCTATAAAGGACTGGTAATTGTTAAAATAAAAATCAAGATCAATATAAATTTTGCTATCAGCAAACAGGCCTTTGTATCCCGCTTCAAACGATTTGATGTGTTCGGGCTTAATGTATGTATAAGGATTTTTTTTGAGGAGGTCGTCGTTTTTAATGATGGCGGCATTCTTAGATAGTCCATTGCGGTTGATATCATTTAATACTGCCGACTGAAACGCCGTTATGGACGACTGCAGCCAGGCGTTTTCAAAAATTCCATCCGACATGATCTTCAATCCACCTACGCGTTTGGTACCACCACTGTTGATATTTGAATAGGCTTCAAAAATGCTGGGGAAACGATAACCACTTTGAAAAGATACCCTGAAACTATTTTTATTATTGGGAGAATACACTGCAGTAAAACGCGGGTTCCATACAAGCGTGAAATAATCGTTCTTATCTGCCCTGATAATGGCGCCTAATTTCAATTTGTTGCTGAAAAAAGTTTTGTTGAGGGATAGAAAACCGCCTGTTTTGCCGTAATGTATATCCTGGTATTCTTTCCCTATCGCCGGATTGATAAAGTAATTTCCATCGGGCACAATAATATACGTTCTGTGATCGGCTCCCAGCAATAGTTCAAGTCCGGTATTTTTTTTCAAGGTACTCAACCACTCATCCGTCAGGTTTATTTGCGCTTCAGCCTGTATAAAACTGGCCCTTACCCTCAATGCCGCGCCACTATCCCAGTTGTTGATGTTTTGCAGTTTGTTTAATGCATTGTTAAATGCCGGTGTTCCCGGCTGGTATCTCCCTGCATCAGCAATCGTTCTTGCCTGTCCGTGAGCAGTTGCTACTGAAGCACCAGACTGCACGGCACTATTGAAAGCGTTTGAATAATCGGTATACCATTGGTTATCGGGTTTCCAGGAACGATCAATATTTTCGGCCATTGAACGCAGGTTGTACGATTTGCCCGTGTTCTCATTATTGAAATATATTTTGGCACTCACCGAATTCGATTGAAACGCCAATCCATGCTGTTGCACAAAATAATCCTGTAAACGGAACCGGTTGGCCCGCTGATATACATTATCCAGCAAAGCCATATGGTACAAATAACTGATGGTGCTACGCGAAGACAATTTATAATAGAGTCCTGCATCCGCTTTTATATTTTGCAGGGAATAATCCACTATTTGTTTTTCATAGTAACCGGTCCGGGATACTACATAGGATTTTCCCTGCAGACTGATTGTTTTCCTGTCAGAGGATTCGTTGCCATAGCCATTAACGGGGTCAGCAGCCGGGTTGTCGTAGCCTGTTAAATTCGTGCTGGCATTGGCTGCAGCGTTGAGATCGGTGCGATTATCTGCTATCCAGTCATAGCCTTTGGTAAAACTGCCATTGAGCTTAAAAGCAAATTTTGAAGAAATGACTTTTGCAAAACGGAGGCTGGTTTCAGAAAATATTTTTGGAGCACTATTGGAATCTCTCAGGTGCATAACACCTGTTTTTTGCTGGATGCTGAAACCTGCTGAGGCAAATGGATTTTTTGTGGTAAAGCTGGCCATTCCATTGATGGTATTCATGCCGTACAGTGCAGAAGCAACGCCGGGAATAATTTCAACATTGTCTATATCAAGATCGGTGGGCCCCAGCGCATTCCCAATTGGGCCACCGATATGAGGAGACTGCATATCCATACCATCAGATAATTGCGCGAAGCGCACATTGGTAGTATTGGCAAACCCCCTCGCATTTATGACTTTGAAACCAAGACTGGGTGTAATCATTTGTACACCCTGTATATTTTCCAGTGCATCAAAAAATGAGGGAGCGGGTGCTGAACGGAAATATTTTTCATTTTCTTTACGGATACTGACAGGCGATTGCAACAGCTGTTCCCGCATCCTGGAAGCTGAAACCACCACTTCATGCAACAGCGAAAATTGTACAGAATCTGCAGGAGGTTTTTTTGATTGAGCAGCATCCTGTGCAGACACCATAAAAATGTAACAGCAGCCAATAGTGGTAAAAAGAATTCTCATCACAGGCCAAAAATACCGTTATTTCCTTAAAGAAATAACGGTAGGAAAATAATATTACGCATCCATTATTTTTGGAACGCTTTGGTTTCAGTTTTTAGAAAGGCAGCGAACCGCTGTCTTAAAAGTTGGTGGTATTTTATCAACTGATGTGCTTCTTCGGTGAGTACAGAACCGCCTCCTTTTTCTCCGCCTGTCTGCACCACTACTATGGGTTTGCGGGTTTGTTGGTTCAGAGAGCTAATCATTTGCCAGGCTTTTTTGTAAGACATCCCCATTTTTTTTGCCGCTTTACTGATAGAGCCTGTATCGGCAATATGCTCCAGCAATTCCACACGCCCCTTGCCCAAAAAACGCTCGCCGTTACACTCTATCCACAGGCTGCCGGTAACTGTAAACTCAAATTCGTTGTTTAATAAATGGGTAATTGATTTTGCCATGGCTAAAATTACAATAGTTGTTTCAATTAGCTACGGAAGTACCTAGTATTCAATATATCGTATTCAGGCTTGTCGGTATGTGCCATAGTCAGTTCCCGGGCCATTAAATCAGCTTGGGCCCCCTTTAAAAAGTTTAAAAAGCGGGTATGGCCGGTGCTTCTTACTTTACCCGTCGTACAGACGAGTATCCCGGTCCCGGTATTATACCATCTATTGGCAGAAGTTTTTATATCGGGTTCACGGCTAAATTTTAAATAAATGAAAGGTCACAGATTTGCATTCACTATAGCATTAATAATTTCTGGCGTTAGCGGGTCATCGGAAAATTTGTAATTTAACGGGATGAAAAAAAGTCCCTTTTTTGCGGTAACAGCTTTCATGCTTCTCTTTATTCTTTCAGGATGTGTTCATTCTTTCGCGCAACAGAAAAAGATCAGGGTGCTTATCGTGAGCGGGGGACATGGATTTGAACACAAGCCTTTTTATAATGTCTTTGATTCCATCCCTTCCATTACATACGATACCCTGGTTCAGCCACAGGCCAATGTGCTTATCGCTTCACCGGAAGTAAACAGGTATGATGTATTGGTGTTTTACGATATGTACGATCTTATCACCTCCGCCCAGCAGGAGACTTATATAGGTTTGCTGAAAAAAGGTGCTTCCATGATCTTTCTCCATCATGCCCTGGTGTCTTACCAAAACTGGCCTGAGTTCATTAAGATCGTTGGCGGGCAATACCATACTTCTCCTGTTGTGGTAAATGGCGATACCCTGAAGGCCAGCTACGAGCACGATGTGAGCATTCCGGTAAAAGTGGAAGACAAAAAGCATCCGGTTACCCGTGACATCAGCGATTTTGAAATAGTGGATGAGGTGTACGGTGGCGTTGAAATACTTCCAGGCGTCAAACCCCTGCTCGCTACCACGCATCCCAAAAGTATGCGCTATCTCGCCTGGATTAACCATTACGGAAATTCAGATGTCCTTTACATACAGTTGGGCCATGGCCCCTCCGGCTATTCCAATCCAAATTTCCGGAAACTGATACAGCAGGCCATTGAGTGGTCTGCAAAGCAATCACAACAATAACCGGGTACATCTTACGCTCATTTTATGTATTTGAAAAGTCTGTTCAATGGCTTCGCGTAAATAAAAGTAAACGGTCGCAAACATCCACTCAAAAAAGATCTGCCGGCACCGCCGGATAAAAGCTATTACAAAGACTACCGTAACAAAATTGTGTTTGTATACTTATCTCAGGCCTACGATAAATCGCAATAATTGCTAATGGTTTTCTATTAAAAATTTGTAAGATAAAGTTTAGGTAATTACTTAAAAAATTGCAACTAAAATTTTTTCTAAAATAAATCGTTTAGAAAAAAGTCAAAATATGCGGATGGCATTGCAAGAATCCTGCTGTTCCCTGTGCATTGAAATAACCGCAGGTATTCGGAGCAACTGGCAGAAGCGTGAGTGCATTCCGGTTGATGAAACAATGATAGTTAGTCAATGGGTGCCGTTTTTCATACCTGTATATTACAAACAATAATGAATCAGGCATAGTTGCCTGCCTGTACAATAGCATAAGTATTACTAATGGAAAAAGAAAGCATGCGGGTAACAACTATTCCTGAGAGCCTTCATAGAGAGTATGTGTTGCCTGAAGAGGAGCTTGTTATAAAAAATGCAAAAAATATAAAAAGAGAATTAGTACTTGCCCTGGCAGGTTCACAGCATTTAGTAATTGTGCTGAAGCAGGTAACAAAGATAGATCTGTCTGTCATACAATTATTAATTGGATTACAAAAAAGCGCCGCTGCGATGGACAGGACAGTATCGTATCGCTTTGAACAGCCTGATTATATTAAGCCTTTAATGGAGCATTCAGGGTTTGGCGAAATACTGATTGAAAATTTTAAAAAGGCTGAATAATGGATGGTACCAAAACTGTTTTAGTAGTTGATGATGCGGATATTGTAAGAACCATGGTAAGTTTTATGCTTGAAAAAGCGGGGTATAATACGTTGTCGGGCATTGATGGTATGGATGCGCTAACCTTTCTTGACGGCAGGGAAGTTGATTTGGTAATTACTGATTTAAATATGCCCAATATGGATGGGGCAGAACTTATCACAAAAATAAGATCAAAAGAATCTTATCAATACATACCGGCGGTGCTGTTTATGGCCGATGATGCGGATGATAAAGACAGTGTCAGAAGGGCTTGCGGCGCTACTATGGTCTTCGATAAAAATAATATTAAAGAGAAGCTCCTCCCCGCAATCAAAAAACTGATTGGATAAGATGGATAATTTTAAAATCAAATACAAGGAGGAGTCGTTAGAACTGATTGCTGAGATAGAGAAGTCCCTGCTTTTAATGGAAAACAATCCTGATGATTTCAGTTTATCAGAACAGGTTTTCCGGGCCATGCATAC
>Ga0068860_100005069_pt1 | contig 13397 bp, 10 predicted proteins | sample KBSSwiS32_FD_66597 | JGI IMG/M metagenome (GOLD analysis project Ga0068860, IMG submission 66597) | Switchgrass rhizosphere microbial communities from Kellogg Biological Station, Michigan, USA - KBS Switchgrass S3-2 | ecosystem: Host-associated > Plants > Roots > Rhizosphere > Soil ... | reverse complement strand
AATTTGCTCCCCCTGTTGGACTTGAACCAACGACCCTCTGATTAACAGTCAGATGCTCTAACCAACTGAGCTAAGGAGGATTAACTATTGTTAACTTTCATTCCCCGACGACGGGCTTGAAAGAGTCCCCAAAAGGGGTTGCAAAAATACGGGAATTTACCCTTCCAAAAAACCTTGAGATCGAAAAATTTACTGCATTTTTTGGCCCCGGCAACCTAGAACCACTTACTAAAAAATCCCTTCCCAGCCTCCTCCATTCCCACATAGATCCCATCCTCCCTTATCTCCACGGGGTATGTCCTGAGGGTATATCCCTCTCCATTCACATCCCTCCCCCCATTTTTCAGGTTGAATTTCAGGTGATGCACCGGACAAACTACCTGGCACCCGCCCGACACATACGCATCTGTCATCGGCGCCCCCGCATGCGGACAGCTATGCGCAAACCCAAACCACTGGTCCTGCCATCGCGCAACACATATCTTCTTCCCGTCCGCCTCTACCTCGGCAATCTCACCCGGCGTCCATCGTAATTCCGCGGCGTCAGCCGCCACCTTATGCCACGCATATTTTTTAGCGCCCATCAGTAATTATATTCAGTTTTGTAAGGATAACGCGCCCGATACATTTCCCGTACTTTTTCCAGGACCGTTTGCCGTAATGTATCGATATTCCTTTTTTCCGTAGCCGAGATAAATACCGCATTGCCATTCGTCTCCCTTTCCCACCGCTCACGCAGCTCGGACATGATCTCCTGCTTCACCCCTTCCTCCAGCCAGGGATCAAAGACTTGCTTCTCATACTGGTCAATCTTATTAAAGATTGCCAATATGGGTTTTTCAAATGCATTCAGCTCCTGTAGTGTTTTATTCACCACCCCATACTGCTCTTCATAGCCGACATGGGATACATCAACCACATGCAGCAATATATCCGCCTCCCGGACCTCATCCAGCGTACTTTTAAAGCTTTCCACCAGGTGATGTGGCAGTTTCCGGATGAATCCGACCGTATCGCTCAATAAAAAAGGGGTAGCCTCAAAAACGACCTTTCGCGTAGTCGTGTCCAGCGTCGCAAAAAGCTTATTCTCTGCAAAAACATCGCTCTTGCTCAGTACATTCATCAAAGTGGATTTACCCACATTGGTATAACCTACCAGGGCCACACGGATGAACTCCCCGCGGTCCTTCCTTTGTGTAAAAGCCTGTTTATCAATTTCTTTAAGACGCCGCCGGAGCAGGGATATCTTGTCTTTGACAATACGACGGTCGGTTTCGATCTCCGTTTCACCGGGACCCCTTGTACCAATACCGCCGCCCAACCGTTCAAGGTGCTTCCACATACCCCGGAGTCGTGGCAAAAGATATTGATATTGAGCCAGTTCCACCTGTAGCTTCGCCTGGGCTGTCTTCGCGCGGCTGGCGAAAATATCCAGGATGAGATCACTCCGATCGATGGTTTTTGTATCCAATATCTTTTCGATGTTGGAGATCTGCGATCCCGACAGCTCGTCGTCAAAAATGACGACCTGTATATCTTTCAGCTGTATATAGGTCTTGATCTCCTCCAGCTTACCTTTTCCTACAAAGGTCTTGCTATCAGGATGTTCCAGCTTTTGGGAAAACCGCTTCAACGTCACAGCCCCTGCCGTCTCGGCCAGAAAGGCCAGCTCGTCCAGGTATTCTTTCGACTGCTCTTCCGTTTGCGTTTTATGGATCAAACCTACCAGCACAGCCCGTTCCGCCTTTTGAATACTATTCTTCTTATCTATCAAAATGGATGATTTGGACGGCAAAGGTAAGTAACAAAAGGTCGTCAGGAGGCGCAAAAAAAACGCTCCTTCTGGAGCGTTTTTAAAAAAATAGGGTGCTAATTAACTACAAGCCACTCAGCATAATACCAAAGGAGTAGGGGAATACCGCCGGACCGTAATTAGTCTTGATCAGGCTGTTAAGCTGGTATTGACCAAAAACACCGACTGGCCCCTTGCTGATCCTCGCCGTGAGCGCCAGCTTGCTGGTATTGAAATATTGCTTGGAACTTTCTTTCTCCGTGTAGTTGCCGATGGTTTGACCAAAGCTGTTCTGACGGGTCTTTCCTTTTGTATGGGCGCTTAGCATGAGACCGATCTTGGCGCCGGCGGCGAATTTCCAGGAAGAATTGGTATTCTCCGGGTCCATGGCAAATCGCAGCTCGATAGGCGCCTCCAGGTAGGCCGTCACCAGCTTGAACTTCTTAAAATGGTCCGTCTGGCTCTCGTCGGAGAAGGCCAGCGTGGGGTTATTTTCAGCTATACGTACCCGCTGCTGGTGAAAAAAGATATTGCTTGTCCCTATGCCAAGGCCAGCGCCTACGCTGAAACGGGGGTCTGTCTTGAAAGGGAAGTCGAACATAAAGTAGAAGTTCGCGCTCCGGTTGAACCCCTGTATATGGATACTATCTGGCGCCTGGGCCCAGTTATCATATCCCAGCTGGAACATGAAGTGGTCATTGGCGCGCCTGCCCAGGGTCACCTTGCTCCAATCCTTTTTGGCAGGGCTGGTAGCCGCAGGAGTCGCCGGCTTGACAATGGTAGTAGTGGAATCTTTTTTTTGAGCGAAAGCAGCAGTAGTGGTCAGTAAAGCTATTGCAGTAACAAAATGCTTCATAATTCTTTCTTGTATATAGTTTCGGCTAAGGGCCCCGCCCGTCCCGATTATTTGACAAAAACGGACCATAGGTCCGGTGCACAAATGTATTCTCCTTGGGGTTAATAAAAGGTTAAAGAAACAATGGGCTTCCGGCCAATTTTTGAATGGAGCGCAAGATATTACTTTTTTAGTTTCCCCCTCGTTAAAAACAAACAGGAAGTTCGGTGTCCTAAGGCCGGGGGCGCACCAAAACGCTGTCCAGCCCATAATATCTGATCAGGTATCTCCCGGACTGATCTTCTGCCTCGTTGTCGAAATACAGCAGGGTAGGGCGCTGCTCCAGCCAATGCTGCAGGGTCACCGGCGCTCCGTGAGGGAATAGCTGCCGGACCTTCTCGTCTAGTGCTGTCTGATAAGGCGTGATAGTGGCTACACGTTCATGACGCTCGCGGGCCGTCTCGAATATCCGCTGTCTGTCCTTTTGAATGGAATGATAGAAATACCCTGAAAGTGCGCTTTTCCAGGCCTCCTTATAGTTATAGCTGGCCAGCAGCCCGCAGGCTATTACAACGATGCATAGGGTCGAAAGATACTTCACCGGCAGTATGATCCTGGCCAAAGAAGGATTGCCGATACCCAACAGGAAAACCATTGCCAGCATGCCAAAAGCCGCAAGAGACGTCATATCGTTGAGCGCCCGTTCGGGCGCCGAACCATGCGTGACCCAAAGCACAGGAGCCATGGCAAATAGTATCAGCAGCACCACCGCCGCAAGGCCCTGGATAAAAAATGACCTGCTTTTAAGCGATGCGACAAACCCCGAGAGGGAAGGGACGGCGGCCGCCCGCATCCCCAGGATAAAGCTTGCCCCTGCAACAGCCCAGAATAAAGGCTCCTTTAGAACATAATAAAAAATGGACAATACCCGGAACACCAGAATAGACAGGACGAGTCCGTTTCCCGTATGACCACCCATTACCTGCTGCCGGTAAGATAAAGTGCCGGAAGTCAGCATAACGATCACTCCCATCAGCAGCACCGCTCCCAGATAGAGGAACAGCGGTCTTGGTACAGAGACGCCGTAATAGCGATAGGCTCCTATCAGAAAGAGGAACAGACAGGCCAGGGCGATGGCCGTCATCTCGTTGCTGCCTACAACAAGGATGCATAGAAGGAGGACCGCGGCATCCATAACCACAGCGCGCTTTTTGGACAAGTCACTCGAACTGGTCGAATCTCCCCGGCCAGCCGGACCACTCGGATCACCCGACCCCGGACCGGCCGGCTTCGCAAGGGCAGGGGTCGACAGCCTACGTACCAGGCACCCCATCAACGTCAGAAAGAGTATAAAAGCCGTCTGATATACCGCCGTCGGGCTGAACCAATATATACCCGAAGATATTTCTACCATGACATATATGTCCAGCATAAATAAGATGAGACTTGCCTGAGCAACACCCGCCCTTGCAAAGGTCCGGTTTAAAAAATACGTGTTGATCGAATGCAAAAAAAAGAAGATGGCGCCCCAGCTAAAGAACCCCCATAGTAAGAAGACGAGGAAATAATACTTTGTGAGCAGACCCAATTTCACGCATACTCCACAGAGAAAGGTCGCCGTGAACCGGCCCTCCCAATGGGCATAGATCAATTGCTGTGTCTTGAAGAACCCGAATTTGTCAAAAGCGCCTACCGCAGCATAGTCGTCATAGGTTATGACATTGAAAAAAGAGAGAATAACAAATGGCAGCAGACAGACAAGGATACATATCCAGACGAACAGCGAACTTTTTTTCGATAGTGATAATGCCACGAATGCTTTTTTGGAGGCATGAAACTATCATGATTATCTGACAATAGCAAACCCTTTAAAATTGACCCCAGCCGGCGCCTCTGACTGCCTTTCCAGCTCGATCACATCAGAGACCGCTGCCTGCTCGGGCCCTCGCCTGCACCATTCCACAAATTGCCGCAGGTTCTTCTCCTCCCCAAAGGCCAATGATTCTACATGACCCTCCGGCGTATTTTTTATCCACCCCGTGATAGCTAATCTTTCTGCTGCTGCCTTAGCGCTGGCGCGATAAAACACACCCTGCACTTTTCCTTTGATCAGTAAGTGGACCATTTGCATGGGAGAATTGTTTCTCCAAACCTACAAAAATCCAAAGCTTCCTACGACAGACGCCTCGACAGCCTGTGGAACCTCCTCGCAACGGTCTTTAACCCCCGCCGTAAAATCCTTAAAAGCCGGCAGGTTTCGGAAGATAGTATGAGCCTCCTCTGACTCGAAGGAGGCGACATGCTGAAAAGTTACCCCATCCTTCAGCTTAAAAGTGGCATAATGGACACCTGCCGGTTTTAGCTCATGCAGCTGACGGTACACCGCCCGTACCAGATCTTCGTTCTCGGCCACCCGGGCTGGCCAAACTTTGTAGCGGACTACTGTATTCATAACTCCTGATTTTAATTATATCTTTGTATGATTGCAAAAAACAACCAGTTGCAATTTAGGGAAATAATTGCAAAAAACAACTGGGTTTAAAAAAAATCAGTAATGGCAGATCTCAGATCACATTGTCCCATTAACCTGGCGGTAGAAATTTTTGGCGATAAATGGAGCCTGCTCATCCTCCGGGACATTATGTTCGCTGGCAAGCGGCATTTCAGGGAACTCTTACAATCCGAAGAGGGAATAGCTTCCAATATACTGACAGACCGCCTGGCCATGCTGGAAAGGGAAGGCGTCCTTACCAAAACCCCCGACCCGGCCCACAAACAGAAATTTATTTACAACCTCACCCTAAAAGGCATCGACCTGCTGCCCATCATAAAGGAAATCGGCACCTGGAGTCTCAAACATGCCCCCGTCGATAAAAAGAAATATCCCCACGCCAGCCGCCGAAGTCAGCTCATGTGATACAACCGCCGTATCGAAACCGTGCAGTGACCCCCCTCCCCGAATCGATAAGTCACTAATTATCAGTCAAATAGCACTCTGGCATTTTCTTGGACGCAACAATAACATTAATATTCCCGTATGCAGTATCTCAAAATAGCCTGGCGGAATCTTTTGCGCAGCAAAGGTTTTTCATTTATCAACATCACAGGACTCGCCATCGGTATGGCCAGCGCGGTATTGATATTATTGTGGATACAGAACGAGCTGAGCTATGATAGCTTTCACAAGAACAGGGCCCGCATATACGAATGCTGGAACCGCGGCACTTATGACGGCAAGCTGCAATGCTGGAACACGACTCCCAAGATCCTGGGCCCTACCCTGAAACAGGAGATCCCTGAGATTGCCGAAAACACCCGCGTGGACAATCGCTGGTATGTCACCAGCGTGGGAGAAAAAAAGGTATCCTCACACGCCTATGTTGTCGACCCTTGCTTCCTGACCATGTTCTCCTTTCCTATGGTAAAGGGAAAACCGGCCACCGCCCTGAATAATCTCTATTCTATCGTGATCACGGAAGAGATGGCCAAAAAGATGTTCGGCGACCAAGACGCTATGAACAAGACCATCCGCATCGACCAGGACAATTTCACCGTTACGGGTATTTTAAAAGACCTTCCACCCAACAGCACATTCGATTTCGAATATCTTTTACCCTGGGCCTATATAAAGAAGACGGGACAGGACGATCAGTATTGGGGTAATAACTCTGTAAGCAACTATGTATTGCTAACGCCCGGCACGACCGAAGCCGCAGTGGATAATAAGATAAAGGACATTACCATCAAACACAGCAAGGGTGTCGAGCAGCAGGAAGTATTCCTGCACCCCATGAGCAAATGGCGTCTCTATTCCGAATTTGAAAATGGAAAGATAACAGGAGGGCGTATCAGTGTGGTTCGCCTCTTCGGCATCATTGCAGCGTTTATCCTGCTGATAGCCTGTATCAATTTCATGAACCTGAGCACCGCCCGCAGCGAGCGCAGGGCCAAGGAGGTCGGTATCCGGAAAGTGGCCGGAGCGCGAAGAAGATCGTTGATCCTGCAGTTTATGAGCGAGTCCATTCTCATTGCGTTGCTTGCCGCAATGCTGGCCTACCCGCTCGTACAATGGTCCCTGCCCGCCTTTGACATCCTCGTACAGAAAGAGCTGACCATACCTTATGACAGCATTTCCTTCTGGCTGTCTTCTCTGGCCTTTATATTGCTGACAGGGATTATTGCCGGCAGCTATCCCGCCTTCTTCCTTTCCTCTTTCCAGCCTGTCAAGGTATTGAAAGGAGTATTCAAAAAAACCCATGCCAGGGTCAATCCCCGGAAAGTCCTCGTGGTAGTCCAATTTAGCTTCGCCATCGTACTCGTCATCTGTACGCTTGTCGTAGTACAGCAGATCAGGCATGCCCAGGATCGCCAGACAGGGTATGACCGCAGCCAGCTGCTTTATCATTGGACCACGGGTGACATTAATAAGAACTACAGCGCTATAAGATCAGCCCTGCTTTCTTCCGGTGTCGCTACAGACGTCACCAGGACCAACCTGACCGTGACCAACGGCGGCAACGACAGCTGGGGCTTCCGCTGGCAGGGCAAGCAGGTCGGTGATAAAATTGATTTCGACGTGCTCAACGAAGATGAAGGACTGATCAGGACGGCAGGCCTGCAATTGACACAAGGCCGGGACATGGATCTGGCAAACTATCCCACTGACTCTACTGCCATGCTGTTGAACGAGTCGGCGGTGCAGGCGATGGGATTCAAGGACCCTATCGGACAGCTGGTAAGAGAAGACAACGGTCTCACCTACCATGTAGTGGGCGTAATAAAGGACTTTGTAATGGGGTCGCCATACCAACATACGAAACCCATGATCATACAAGGCCTTAAGGGCGGCTATTTTAATGTCATCAATATCCGGATGACTGCCGGCCATTCGGACAGGAATATGCGCTTTATGGAAAAGCTCTTTAAACAATACAACCCCGAATACCCATTCGAATACCATTTTGCCGACCAGGATTATCAGCGGAAATTTGAAGACGGTCAGCGTGTAGCAGCGCTTACCGGACTGTTCAGCTCTCTCACGATCTTTATATCCTGTCTCGGACTGTTTGGACTGGCCGCCTATATGACCAGCAACAGGGTAAAAGAGATAGGCGTACGCAAAGTGCTGGGCGCATCCGTTCTACGCATCACTGCATTGCTGACAAAAGATTTTCTGGTATTGGTAGTGCTTGCCATTGTCATAGCCACCCCCATCGCATGGTATATTATGACCACATGGTTGAATAACTTCACCTATCGCGTAGATCTGCAATGGTGGCTATTTCTTTCGGCCGGCGCAGCGGCGATATTATTGGCGCTCGTGACCGTAAGCTACCAGGCCATCCGGGCCGCCATTGCCAATCCCGTAAAGTCGCTGCGTACCGAATAGAGGCTAAAAATAGGCTATAAGCGTTATCTATCCTGATTGGTACATGCTATGTGATCTTGCTGTCTATAACAAGCAAATCACTAACTTGTAGACATGAAAATCAGCAGCCTGTCAGCCCTTTACTTAATTTTTATAGCATCACTCACCTCATCCGCCAGGGCTACCCCGGTCATCGCACCCGATACCGCCACTGTTCCTTCCGAGATCGAAGACCCCCGCTGTCTCGGCATCAACAAGCAGCCCTTTCATGCTACCCTCATGCCCTATGCCAGCCTGAAGGAGGCCCTGAGCCTCAATCGGCACGCTTCCGGCTATAGCCAGAGCCTCAACGGCGTCTGGAAATTCAACTACGTTCCCTGGCCGCAGCAGCGTCCCGTGAATTTTTACAAACCCACCTATAATGTCAGCACCTGGAAGGATATCAAAGTGCCCTCCAACTGGCAGGTTGAAGGATATGGGACGCCTTACTATAGCAACTTCACCTATATCTTCCAAAAGGACTTCCCTCATGTAATGAGCACCCCTCCTGAAAAATACACGGCCTTTAAGGAAAGGAATCCCGTAGGGAGCTATCGCCGTGATTTTACCGTTCCGGCCGGTTGGAAAGGACGTCGCATCTTTATCACCTTCGATGGGGTAGATGCCGGCTTCTTTATTTGGGTCAATGGCAGGAAAGTGGGATATAGCGTCAACAGTCGCAACGCAGCTGATTTCGATGTCACCGACTATCTGCAGCCCGGAAAGAATGTCCTTGCCGTGGAAGTATATCGCTTCACCACCGGCAGCTATCTGGAAGACCAGGACATGTGGCGCCTCAGCGGCATTTTTCGTAATGTGACGCTTTGGAGCGCCCCCCAGGCGCATATCCGCGATTTTTATATAACTACCGACCTCGATGCACAGTATAAGGATGCGACACTGGATGCAACCGCATATATAAAGAATTATTCCCAGACCACGACACAAGCCAAAGTACTGGCGGTGGCGTTGTACCAGGGCGGCACTCCCGTCCCAGGCGCTGCGGCAGAGACCCCCATCCCTGCCCTCAAACCCGGTGAAGAGACACAAGTGCATGTACACATCCCCGTACAGGACCCAGAAAAATGGACGGCAGAGACCCCCAACCTCTATACCACTGTGATGAGCATTCGAGCCGGCCAGGCAGGTCTCTCGAATGGCTCCCCCGCCGCCGAGATCATCTCCGCCCAGACAGGCTTTCGTAAGATCGAGATAAAAGGACGGCAGTTCACTATCAATGGCATTCCTATAAAATTAAAGGGAGTCAACAGACATGAACACTGGCCCGAAGTGGGACATGCCATTACCGAAGAGAACATGATCCGCGACATCGAGCTTATCAAACAGGCCAACTGTAATCATGTCCGTACCTGTCACTATTCCGACGATCCCCGCTGGTATGAGCTCTGCGATCAGTATGGCCTCTATGTGCTGGCGGAAGCCAACCTGGAAAGTCACGGTGCATGGGATGAATTCAACGAAGATCCAAGGATAAAGGACGCCATCATCAGCCGCAATGTGGCCAATGTGGAGAATTTCAGAAATCATCCTTCCGTGATCATCTGGTCCCTTGGCAATGAATGCGGCAGCGGAGGCTCCAATTTCCGGGCCGCCTTGCAGACCATAAAAGAGCTGGACCCGACAAGACCCACCCATTACGAAGGATTCGGGCTGGGGGAGAAGAACCCTGCCGATCTGGACAGCCGCATGTACACAGGGTTGAAGGAGCTGGAAGAGCACGCCGTCGACGCCAAAATGGAGAAACCTTTTTATCTCTGCGAATATGCCCATGCCATGTTCAACTCCATGGGCTCCGTGGACGACTACAACGCGTTGTTCGATAAATATCCCTCCCTTCTTGGCGGGTGCATCTGGGAATGGCAGGACCAGGGATTATGGAACAGACGCAGCCCCGGACATCCTATTATCGCCTTTGGCGGCGGTTTCGGCGAATACCCCAATGATCACTATTTTATTCATAAAGGAGTAGTGTTCTCCGACCGTACCCCCAAGCCTCATTACCCCGAGCTGAAAAGAGCCTACCAATGGATCAGGACCCAGGCCAAAGACCTGGATCATGGTGTCATCACGCTTAAGAACACCTATCAATTCATCGACCTCAGTGGATTTGATGGCAAATGGGTGATATCCGAAAATGGTATCCCCGTGGATTCGGGTGCCATCGACCCCGGCGCTCTCGGACCACAGCAGGAAAAAGATATTGCCATTCCCACAAAGGTGGTACATCGAAAAAAAGAAGCAGAATATTTCCTGCGTGTTTCATTCACCACAAAGAACGATGCATTATGGGTAAAGAAGGGATATGAGGTTTCTGCTACCCAGTTCGAGTGGCCTATGCCGTTCACACCCGAGCGACATATAACAGACGTATTCGACAATGATACACAACAGACAGAAGACGACAACTTCATCAACATCGCAGGATCAGGTTTCGAAGTGCAGCTTGATAAGCACGCCGGCACGATCTCCCGCATCATGACCCACGGGACCAATATCCTCCAGGACAAGGGCGGACCAAGACTACATCTCTGGCGCGCACCGCACCGCAACGACGATATGTGGGCCGATCAAGAGTGGGAGAAATATGGATTGAAGGATATTCAATGGACGGCCAGCGAGCACATCCTGCTTTTGAAGTCGTCCGATGGGTCGAGACGTGTTACATTCTACCTCACCGGCACAGGGAAGAATGACTTTACTATCCACGACACCGCTACTTATTCTATCTACCCCAACGGCACTGTTCTTTGTGAAGATGGCGTCGGGTTCAGCAATACTTCCGTGCCGCTGGCCCGTCTGGTAGTACGGCTCTTCCTGAAAAAAGATATGGATCAGTTCAGCTATTTTGGGAGAGGTCCCATGGAAAATTATGCCGACAGAAAATATGGCGCTGACGTAGGCGTCTATGCCAGCAGTGTAAAGCAGCAGCTGACACCGTATGAAAAACCCATGGAATGCGGTAACCATGAAGACATCCGGTGGGCCACTCTCCGTTCAGCCAACGGCGCCGTCCTGACCGTTAACCAGGATCAGGACCTGCTGCAGGTATCCGCCCTTCCATACGGAGATGAAGAATTGGAGAAGACAGAATATAAGGTTGACCTGCCCGCCAGCTCTTCCACCGTGCTTTGTATCAGCGCAAGGACACTGGGTGTGGGTTCCAATTCCTGCGGACCCAGGCCGACAGCAGCCTGTACCATACATTCGGAACCAGCCAGGTTTAGTTATGAACTGCATTTGCCGCAATGAGCCCGTCTATGACCTGTTTAAGGAACTATGACCTGGACGATAATCTCAAATAAAAAAGCACCTGGCAGGCCATACCTACTAAGTGCTTAAATTTCTGTGGACCCTGCTGGGCTCGAACCAGCGACCCTCTGATTATGAGTCAGATGCTCTAACCGGCTGAGCTAAGGGTCCTGCCAAAACCGGCGGCTGCAAAAGTATAAAAATTCCGGCTAAGTCCGAAAATAAATCCGGCTCCAGCCGAGGGTTTCTGGCCCGGCCTCAGGTTTCATCCCGGTGTCAGTTTGCCCCGCCGATTCCCGCCCGCCGCTCAACCCCTTTTGACCCCCGAAGGCAAAGCAACCCGGTCCGTGCAGCAAACGTTTAAAAGATACTGTCCACTAATATGTACTAAGCACATATTTTAGATAGTAGTCAGAGAAAATCTTATTATTGCTAAATATTGAGCATGTAAGCTGATACCTTGCTTTGCCAGATGATTACCGCTAACGACATTCAAACATTGCAAACCCGGATCGCCCGATTCGACGATCAGCAGGCATATAAAGAACTGTTCACCTCTCTATATTCCTACCTGTTCCGGTTTGCCAAAACCTTGGTAAAAGCAAAAGAACCCGCCGAAGAGATCATTTCCGACGTATTTATTAAGGTATGGGAAAAACGAAAAGACCTGGAAAAAATAGAGAACCTGAAACTCTATCTCTACGTCTCCACCCGTAACCACGCCTATAATTACCTGGACAAGCAAAAACGCAGCGCCGCTATCAATCCTCTCGAAGAATTCCAGGCCGACTTCACCAGCCTCTACTTCGACCCCGAACAGCTGCTGATCACCGCCGACATGCTCGCCCGTATACAAAAAGCCATCGACCAGCTCCCCCCTAAATGCAAAATGGTCTTCAAACTGGCAAAAGAAGATGGACTCAAATACAAAGAGGTGGCGGAAGTAATGAATATTTCTATAAAGACCGTTGAAAACCAACTGGCTATAGCACTTCATAAGATCGGTACCGCCGTCAGCTTCGATATCCAGAAGACCGTCTCCTCGTCCATAAAACACCCTCGCTAGACCCACAATTTGCCCTTGCCTTCTCCGACCTTAGCTGGACCCAGCAAAACCCAACTAATTGATAGTCAACATCAAATTATTCGCCCATTAGAAATGTTAAAAAAAATTAAATTTTTTTTGGGGGTTTTTTCGGAAATGCCTGTCCTAAGAACGGAGGGTCTACTATACACCAACATGGGACAAGAACACAAACAATACACATGGAATCTCATCGCTAAAAAACTGACAGGAGAAGCAACTCCTGAAGAGCTTCGTGAGCTGGAAGAACTGCTGCGCCAGAATCCCGAATTACACTACCCCCTGCAAACCATCTCTGACCTCTGGAACCCTTCCGATCCGGAAGAACTACACTTCGCCGAAGAAGCTTTTTCCCGGCATCTCGACCGTATGCAGGACCTGAAGATAGACTATACTCAGGCGCCCGCTGCCATCCTCACCCTCTCCGTCACTGCCGGCGACACCAATACCTATCCTATCCCGGAACAACCTCGCAGACCCAGGCGCACCACCCTGCTCATGGCAGCCGCCACGCTTATCGCAGCCGTCGTTATTATAAGCCTCTATACTCGTACCGGCACACCCCAACCTATTGCCACGGCCCCTGCGGCCGCAACCCCTGCCCTGGCCGGCAACGAAATATTCACCGGCACCGGCTCACGCACGCATCTCACCCTGCCCGATGGCACCGTCGTATGGCTCAATGCAGGCAGCCGCATCAATTACGAAAAGAACTTTGGCGCCACACAACGCATTGTCAGCCTTACGGGTGAAGCTTTTTTTGACGTAGCCCCCAATGCCAGCAAGCCTTTCGTCATCCACACCGCCCGCATCGATATACGGGTGCTGGGCACCAGCTTTAATGTTAAGTCCTATCCCACCGATAAGACTACGGAGACTACCCTTATCCACGGCAGCATCGAGGTCTCCATCCACAACAGACCCAGCGACAAGATCGTGCTAAAGCCCAATGAGAAGCTGGTAGTCAACAATGAGGACAGCGCAAAACTCGATACGGAAAAAGAAGTCC
>Ga0068860_100005066_pt1 | contig 13403 bp, 6 predicted proteins | sample KBSSwiS32_FD_66597 | JGI IMG/M metagenome (GOLD analysis project Ga0068860, IMG submission 66597) | Switchgrass rhizosphere microbial communities from Kellogg Biological Station, Michigan, USA - KBS Switchgrass S3-2 | ecosystem: Host-associated > Plants > Roots > Rhizosphere > Soil ... | reverse complement strand
CTTTGCCAACCAGTAAGGATTGAAAGCCAGATCGCGCGGAGTCCACCTGGCCATCCTGTAAGTCCCACATCCCCTGGGCCAAGGTCCCCAAGGCGCGAATCTCCGGCTCCTTCGCTCCTTTCGAGACCTCGCTCACTTCCAGGAGGGTGTCGGCCGCTTCGGACTTCATCCCCGCGATCTGATAGATCTCGAAGAGGTCGAAGAGCCGCAACGCTTGCGGGCTAGGCTCCATCGATTTTGCCGCGGATTTGAGCGGACCCAAGATCCATGACACTTCTTGATCCAGGCCAAGCTCGGCAAATTGACTGGCCGCGAGCATCTTCTCTTCATCACTGCTGGCCACTTCGGCTAAGACATGAGTGTCACTTGCCTTGTCAATCCACTCTCTCAAGCTCTTCGCTTGCACGGCCGCGAACCAGGCAAAATCCTTTTGTTCGAAGGCACGAGCGAACCTTGCACTTAGATCGTCGGAGATCTGATCTTTGGCAAGATCATCCAGCCGATTTTGGGCGGAGACAAAGGATGGAACGATCGCCTGGATCGCGTCTTGCAACAAAGGAGCTTCTTCGCTCAAAGCGCTCGCCCCCGTGAAATTGGGATTTTGCGAAAAAAATCCCTGGTAGCCCGTCAAAACCACCGCCAAGTCCGACAATCCCAGCAAAACCGTTTGCGGACCCGATTCTGCGATTAGGATTTTTTCTCTCTGAGAGGCGAGGCGAGAACCAAGTCTCGAAAGATTGGACTGGCTGACGGGAATTTTTCCCGCGACGTAATAAGGCAGGAGGGCACGGTCGATTTTTACCGACAGGGCCTCCAATTCTTCCTGCTCTTCGAGGCGAACTCCCCTGAAGGGAGAGGCCTCAATGTCCCCTTGGAAGGCCAATAGTTTGCTGACAATTTTTTTGGAACTAGCCTCGTCCTTCAGGCTGGAAAAGCGATCCAAAAGATCTAGGTAGCTCTGGATCGTCTCCTGTTGCGAGAGCACGGCTCCGCTCGTCTCTTTGACCTCAAGCTCCGCCAATTTTGTCTGGGCTTCGATCAGTGGGTCTTTGGGCAAGGACTCAACCAAGGTCGAGAGCATCTGCGCCCCACGCCAAAGGCTCGAAGGAATTCCCGCTCCCTGGGCGACGACTTTCAAACAATCATAAAAAAACGGCTCGCCCCCCGTACCGCCTTCTTGCGGCGCTATCAATTTTTCTTGGTGATCCTCACTGGCTGGATAGGACGTGGACTTGCTCGTGAGCGAACTACGGAGTGATTCCGTCGTCATTGGCGACCCCTTTCCCCACCTTCCCTCGATCGAGAAGGTTCATTTCCCTGGTTTGTGGACTGCACACCCCCAAAATTCCCCAAAGAGGCTGCGTGGAGAGAAGCCGAGCAAGCAAAGTGCCACGCAGGCCAGATGCCATGCGGAGGCATGAGACTGAAGTCGCCAGACCTGGATTTATTTTTGCACTACTTGGCACTTGAATTGCCAAGTCGAGATTTTACTGGGATTTCTCTGGGATTTTTTAATTGGGTTTAGAATTCAGCGGCTTCACTTGCGGCAAGAGTCTCCACAAGAATTCCAAGATCGCGAGATCGGGTGATGCGCCCGCGTGATCGGCCAAAGTCAGCAGCATCTCCCTTTGGCTTTCGACATCTCGTCCCTGCATCGACATATTTTGCACAAGGTAAGGGGTCATTCTCAGGACGCGCCCAAAGGTGTTTCGATTTCGCTCCACCAACTCCGGGAAAAAAAGTCGGATCTGTTCCGAGCTCCAGCCCATCGGTCGAAGGGTGGATAAGACTCCGGGTAGAAATTCCAAGACCATGTTGAGGTTCGAGCTCCCATCGCCGAGAAGCTTATGGACCCACGCGAATTTCTCAAGCGGGCTCCAAGAAAACTTATCCATTTGCAACAACAAATAAGGGAAAGACTCTTCGAAATAATCTTCCACGTCACGTTCGCGTGGGGCGTGCAGGACGAGGAGATTGAAGAGGTGCGAGGTCTCCTCGAAGTTCCAGTGAATCGAGTTGAGCACGTGGATGGTGTTCCCGAAATGATCCATGGCCTGACCGGCCTTGGCGGCTCCGTGTTCGACCATGCCGAGGATCAATTGGAATTGCTGTTCCCAAGTCCAGGCAGTCTTTTTGAGCTCTTGAAAGGCCTTAGTCATTTTAGGAAAGATCAGGTCGATGTCGTGACCCGCCGCGCCTATCAAAGACAGGATCGCCTGAAAATTTTGATCTCCTGTCCAGTTTCCTTGTTTTAAGGCGATCAAGGCCTCGGGCAAAAATTTAAAGAGAGGGGTGCCGTACTGGGCCTCCGCACAAAGACGCCCGAGGATGTGACGCTGCATCTCATAAGTCCAACCAGCCTTCGTCATGGCGCGAATTGCAGGGCTTAAATATTTCATCCCCATTTCGACGTCGATCGAGCTTCGCTCCATGATGAGGTTCAACACCTCCCGCCTCTCCTCCAAGCTAAACTTCGCCTTGTCCATCGCCTTGCGAACGTGAGGATAGCGAAGGAAAATCCTCCTCAACTGGGATTTTTCCTCAATCGTGATGGGCCGGTCGGGCGAGGAAGTGGAAGCTGACAAAAGCTTGGGTCCTTCTCCATGGGAGAAGATATCCTGGGGCTCTTTTCCTTCCTTAAGCCAACGGAACCAGCGCTCAAAACCCCAACCGCTCGCGAAGATCATCATCGGCGCCGGCGCGATAGGAAGAAATGCGGAAATTTTTTGGTTTTCTTGCGGCTCAAAATTACTGCGCAGCACGCCTTCGGAATAAAGCTTGGCCCTAAAGTTCAATTCCTTTTCAAAACTTGAGAAACCTGGGCCCAAGATCTTAGCGGCAAGGTGTCCTCCTACACTGAGACTCAAGTAGCTGGCCAGGGCATCGGTCCAAAGCGTCGCCCCTTCCAGTTTTGGTCGAAGTCCCAGCCTACTCTCGAGTCGACGTGCGACCACGAGACCGGAGATCTGGGCCATGGCAGGCAAGCCAACTTGCAAGGAGCGCAGTGCTAATGCGCCTTGGCTTGAAGTTCCCCAGCTCGCCAAACCTTGGTATTCCAAAAATTGATTCGCAAAATATCCGAAAAGCTTGAAGGTCCCGAGACTCAGCGCAAGGCTCGCGAAATCTGAAGCGGAAGCGTGGAAAGGTCTGCCTTGTAGCGTTTGAACGCCGCGACTCAGCAAGTAAAAACTCGGCACTTCCAAACCCAAAGCGAGGGCGGAGGCCGAAAATCGTGCCGCGAGTCCGGAGGAAAAAAAACTCCCGCGCGGCAAGGCACCCAATCGAGTCAGAATGGAGGCCCTCCCGACCTGATAGAACAGCGAGCCTCCCAAGGCAGGGAGGATATTCGCCGGATCTTTGGCCTCCTCCAAAATCCCACCCAAGAGAATCTCAGTCCGAGCACCCGAGGGGCCTTGGCCAAGGATCGCTTGGGCTTCCCGAGTCGCTCGCACTATTTGCTCGCGGGAGGGAGGGGCTAGATCTCGCGTATCGCCTTGCTCTGGCGAACTAAGAATTCCTTGATAGAGGGCCAAGGCCTCGGAAAATTTTCTTTCCTGGGTCAGATTTGTCGCGAGATGCAAGATCTGCTCCCAAAACATCTCGGGGACATTTTCTTGGGCAATCCAAAACATGCCTTCGAGTGTCGAGGCACCCCAGCGCTCGCGTAACTCCTGTTTATTTTTTTCGGGAAGATCCTGAAAAGACGCAGCGAGGCCCCGGCCCTCTTGGGACGGAATGCCCAAGAGCGCGGCCAAGACCGGCGTGCCGGAAAAAGGAATGGATTGGAATGCCCTCGCGCTGAAACTCTGGTGTCGTGAAGTCCAAGCCCTACCCTCGCTCCCCAAAACCAGCCCGAAGGGCTTGTTCGTCGTCACAAGCCCACCTCGGGAAATAAAAAAATTTCTCTTCGATTTTATTTAGCTTCGGTAAAGAGGACGAATAGTTGCTTCCGCAAGCGAATTCACCTGCCAACTTAGTTTAAATCTTTGGGATTCTTCTCCCAAGCCACGAAGACCTGGGAAAAGGGAAAGGGCCGAGGCAAGGAATTCCAGCTGACTTCGGGAATTGTCTTTCTTCGGTACCCAGCCTTTTCGATAGCGTCTTGAAAATAACTTCGGTTGCTATGGATGCCAGAGCTGGTCGGGATGAAGACACCCTGATAATCGCCCGCGACGGCGAATTCTTTCACCCCTTCCATTAATTTTTGAAAAAGTTCCCCGGCCTGTTTGCGGTTGAAGGCGCCCAGATATTCGGCGGAGGGGTTAATCCCAGGGAGCGTCAGGTATTTTTTTCCATCGATCACTTGTTCGTAGACATGGATGTAACCCAGGGCCTGGGACTCCGCTTCATCGGTGATCGCCAAGAGTTTAAATTTCGGATCTTTCCACAGCTGGATATCCGGGCCGACGCAGACCCCGGAGAGATAGCCGTGGAGACCGAAGGCGGGGCCCTTCACCGCTCGAAGTCCAATTTTTTGATTCCCCTGGTGCTGAAATTGGAATTTGTTTTTCTCGGCCTCGATCCATTGCCTGGGCTCTTGCAAAAGATCTTCAATAATCTCCCGAGGGGTTAGGTCGGGCTTCTCTCCCATGACGGCCTCGATCTCATTTTTAATTTCCTGCGGGATATCCGCCCTGGACAAGATCTTCAGGCGAATTCCGTCCGGTTTATAGACCTTGAGCAGATTGGCCAGGATCTCTTTCCGTCGTTCCACCGGAATTTTATTATTTTGCGCAAGTTTCTTGATCTGCTTGACCAGGCCGTCGGCCCCTCCGAGCAGCGTCTCGATTCCCCCCATTTGGGTCACCAAGCCTTGTCCGCGAGGGACTTCCTCAAAAGCCTCCTTCAAAAATTTTGGGAGATTGTCGGGGGCGGTGAAGATTTCCTCCAAGACACCGAGCGAGGTGAAATTGAGTTCGGTGATATTTTCTAATCTCTCCCGAAGTTCCTCGCTGCCCGCCGCCCGCTTAAATAAGATTTGCCTAAGCCTCTCTCCCATGGCCGGATCCCTTTTGGACGCGAGGTAAGCCACCATCGCTTCGGCCAAGTCGTCCTGGGTGGGTTCCTTTTCTCCATCTCGAAGGCGAAAACCTTCCAGCAAGGTCTTGATTTTACCCTTCGGATCCAGCTGTTCCCCAGGCTTGAGATCCATGGCTCCACGACTCATTTCAAAGCTGGAAACCCGTCCTCGCCAAGCGTTAGGGATATGGGTCCGCAAATCCCCCGCTTGCATGACCTGCCGGAGGAGTTCCACCATCTGCGCATCATTCGCATAGCTAACGCCGCTGAAAGGAGAAATCCTTTGGATCAGCCCTAGGAAAAATCTTTCGCCATTGCTGAGGCTACCATAGCCGTCATGTCTCAGATTCGGTCGGTAGGAAATCCCCTGGCCCACCGGAGCCAGGCGATCGTATTTTTTAATGATCTCTCGCGCATCCGAGATCCCAAAATCCTCGGATAAGATGCGTTGGGCATACTCATCGATTTGAGCGTGGAATCGCTCGCCCTCGACGAGATAAACTTTGTAGTGAACGGAATTAAAGCCATGGCTTTGCTCGATAAATTTTAAAATCGATTCGCGGTAAGGAGAAATATCTTTGGGAATCAAACCAGAGGCCGTGGCATCCATCAAATTATTCAGCGCGGAATAGGCAATCCGCGGCCACTTTTCCATGATGGTCGTGTAGAGTTCCAAATGCCCCATGAAATTGCTTTGGCCGATTTCTTTGAATAGGTGGCCACGATCTCGGAAGAGGCGTAACACTTGTGCCCGGTTGTAGGCATTGCAGTTCTCCATCAGGCTTAAGAAATGCTTGGCAATGGCGCCCTGCTCCGCAGGAGGGGCGTAATAGGATAATTTAGAGAAGAGGTCCAAGGCAGTGCTAAATTCTCCCTCGGATTTATCGGCCACTTGCTTCAAAAATAAAAGGATGGCAGGGCGATTCCATCTCCAGCTTTCCAACCAAGAAACATAATTCTTGAGCACGGCCACTGTGGTGCCAAGCTCGACACCTGAGTGCTCCGTGACAGAAGAAATTAACTCTTTAATCTCGGTGGCCTGCCATTGTTTCATTTCCAGAACTTGCACCAAATGGAGCAGGCTTGGGATTTGGGAGAGCGTGACATCTCCGCATTTTTTTGCCAGGTGGTTCAATAACTCGAAGGTATCTTCTTTCGACCAAGACCTAATCTTAAAAAAATCCAGAAAAGTTTCTAAGTTTTTAGGATCGATAAGCTGACCATAGTGTCCCCGATATTGCACTAGATTGCTGAGCAATTCCGCCTGGTGCTTTGGCAGGTAGCCACGGCTTGCCAAGGCGAGACGGAGCACCCCAGGATCGAAGCGAGGCTCTGCCAAGGCCACCGCGGTCAAATACTTCACCGCCAGTGGCGTGTTCCATCCTTCGTTTTCTACCCAAGTTTTAACGACAGGAAAATGCTCGGATAATTTCTTCATGGAGGTCTTTGACAAGCGAGTTTTCAACAAAAAATCGGTCTTTTGCCGAACATCCCAGTCACTTCCCTTAAGCATTTCCAAAGCGGCAATAGTTTTTTGGAAACCAGCTTTGTCGAAGCCGTCAAGATCAAACATGATACGGCGACCTTCTGCTGCCCGCTGTCGCTCATAATTGGCGATTTTGATCTTATCGTCCCGAAACAGACTCACGACCTGCTCGATCTGATCGGCCTTCAATCCGTTCTCATGGAAGGCGGCAATGAGCTCGGGGGAATGAAAGAGCAAATTACCCTGCGATCGACCCATACCCTTCGTTGCCGTGAAGTAATGCGCCTGAGCCGCTGCGGTGAAACCGGCACGGCTTAATTGAAAAATAAGTTTTGGAATAATTTTTAGAATGTCTTCTTGGTAAAGAAAATGGTCTCCTAGGTAGGGACTAGCCTGAGGTTCCCTGAGAAAACCTTCTGCAACCAATGCCAAAACCTCGGCCTGACTTTTTTGAGTCCATCCCGCAGAAGCAAAGGCGGCGTCCAAGGTGAAAAAATCTCTTTCCTTGATCTCAGGTTCGGCTGGTTTCACCGGCGGCTGCACTTTTTTCTTTTTTCGCGCGGCTTCGGGAGCTGGCGCCACCGTTGGGTCGCCCGGGGCTTTGCGGGCTTTTGCTTCATTAATAATGACTCTTGGCTCTTGAGTTTGCGCCTTGACATCTTGAACTCGCGTCTTGAAATCCTGGGCGCGCCATCGGACTTCCGCCATTCCCAACTGCAGCTTGCCGCCGCTCAGGCCATTTGCCACGCTGAATCCAACCATCGCATTGCCATAGGACAGCGCTGCATCGAGGAAGTTGGCGCCAAAGCTTTGCTGATTGTCTTTCTGCATGCCAATGCTGCGGCTCAAGAAATTCGCAGCCTGCATGGAGAAGATCCCGCCCAAGTGAGTCGTGGTCTCCGAGAGTATGCGTCCTTTCAAGTTGAGCCTGGGAAGCATCGCCGTCGTCGAGATGCGGCCGGTGGGACTGACCACGAAGCCTTCCGTCGACAAGGAGGATTCGGCGAAGGTCATGCTCTTACCCAATTGTTCCGCCAATTGGGCGCTGGCACTGTGAGAGAAGCGCATCAAGCCGAAGAGCAAGGAGGCAGAAGCGACCTCACTGCCCCAACCTTGGAAGGCATCGCCCATATCCTGATGTGAGGCAGCGACCAACTTGTGGACGGTGGTGAAGGCCCCGGCCTCGCCGACGATTCCCGCCAAGCTCGCAACGCCGAGCCCGATCTTCCCGACCTTCTCGCCGCGGCTGAAAGCGGCGATCACTCCCGATTCGAATCCCACACCTAAGAAGGGCGCAGCACCCATCGCGAGGAGCATACCAGGACTTCCCACCTCTTTGGTGAAACGCGAGGCGAAGAACTCAAACTTGGACCCAAAGGTTCCCCCACCCGAGGCCACGTCGATCAGCGCCTCCGCATCGGCCCTGGCCGCGGCATTGCCCTGGAATTTTTGCGCGATAAAAACCGCACTCTGCCCCATCTCCTTCTCCTTCATCAGGTCTTCGCGAGCTAGGGTGACGAATTGTTTGGCCCGAATTTCTGGATTGAGCTCTTGTCCCAGGCTGTCGATCTGAGCGAAGAACTCATCACCTGCCAGTATAGTACGCAGCGCCTTTTCTTCCTCATTCAGGTTCAGACCTTCGAGCAAGGCCTTCAAGTTTTTTTGGGGCCCTTGCTTTTGCGCATCGCTCATTTTTTTCAAGATCGATTGGAGGAGCTTTTTTTCCTTCACTTCATCGATGGCAGTGTCCATACCCAGGCCTTGTTCGATAGCAGAGAGGTAGCCATGGGAGTGGGATACCCTTTTTTGCAGGCTCTCCTCGGCATAGACGGCGAAGACTTCCAGGGCATCTTGGGCGGCGCTGGCGCGGGCCTCGTTTAAGCTTTCGTTACGGATGCGTTTCTTGGTGAATCCAGATTGGAAATTCGGCGGTAGCTCGTTGTCTTTCGCCTCTTGATCCAAGAGATCTTTGGGATCTCTCCCCTCCGACTCCTTGGCATAGGGTTTGAGGACTTGGGGGAGGATGGCGTTCAAGAAGGCGGTGGCTTCTTCCTTGGAAGGCCCCTGGTAGCTAGGCTTCTCTGGATCGCTGACCTCGTTCAGTTGATCTGCGACGCTCCTAAATTTATTCTTGAGCTCACCTTGGATTTCTTGAGCAGGACGCCACAACCGTTCGTACTTTTTGATCTCCTTCGTGTTGGCATCTAAGGTAAATTTTTCTAGAGAAAATATCCTGCCGTTGGCCGGATCCTTGTCCTTGTCCAAGGGAAAGGCGAGCGTGAGTAGGATCTGATCATCTTTGCGCACCAAGGTATAATGGCACTGCGGATCGCCGATCTTGAGTTGAAAATCCGGGAAATTGGCCTGTGCCGCCTCTTGCGTTTTTAGGAGATAGGGAATCTGGGTCTTTAAAACAGATTTTAACTCCGAATTCATCGGACGAGCAAAACTCAAACCCGCGAGCAGTCCAAATTTTTGGACCTTAGGATCCGTCGCATTCGGACCTCCACTGAGGCCGTCTCGATACTTGCCCAGCCATTCTTTCCACTGTGGGCTCAGCGAGTTTTCGTCGGCGTCGAAGTTTCGTTCAAAAGCCTTGAGCTGTTTTTCTTGGCCGTCAAAAACAAACTTATCTTGAAGGTAGATTCGACCATCGGAGGGATTGCGATTGTTGTCGATCGGATAGACGAAGGTGACTTCGATGCTGCCGTCGCCTTGGATGTTAGTCTCGGTGTGGGCCTCGGGGTCATTGCCAAGCAGGCCCAGTCCGAGTTCTTTGTTCAGAGAACGAAAGGAATCGAAGAATTCTTGATTGTCCCCGAGTAGGTTTTTGGTCTCTCGGGTAAGTTGGAAGTGTTTTCCGCTCAACAGTGTCCCCAGGCATCAGGAAGGAAGCGGTCCACACGGATTTTGGGAAAACCGAGGGGAACAAGCTCCATTCTTAGGAGACCCCCCCGCACGACAGGTCTTATCGAGTGAATTCAGGACAAGTTGCCCACCTTGAGGACCCCGGGGGAAATAAGAAAAGCCCTTGATAAAATTGCAAATTTTTGCAGAAAATCGCCCCCAAACCTTCCACAGACTGGATCCTCTATGTTCCTCGAAAAACTCTCCGTCGGTCCCTTCCAATGCAATTGCTCGATCTTGGCCTGTGAGGAGAGCCACGAAGCGATCATCATCGACCCCGGCGAAGACGCCGATCGCATCTTGGACATCGTCCGCAGCCAGGGGCTTAAGGTGAAATACCTCCTCCACACCCATGCACACTTGGACCATGTTGGAGCGACGGGTGAAGTTTGCCAAGGCACCAAGTCGGAGGTCTGCCTCCATCCGGACGATCAGTTTTTGTATGACAATGTGGCGATGCAGGCGGCGCTCTTCAACCTTCCCTCTTTCACCGTCCCACCGATCAACCACCATCTGGTGGATGGCGACGAGTTTCGTTTTGGGAAATACAAGATGGAGGTCTTCCACACGCCCGGACACACGCCGGGCAGTTGTTCTTTTTATCTCTCCGGAGAAAAGGAACCTCAGTTGTTCACCGGTGACACATTGTTTTTAGGAAGTATTGGTAGGACCGATTTGTGGGGCGGGGATTACGGACAGATCCTGCAGTCCATCAAGGACAAATTGCTCCCGCTCGAAGATGCGACGGTCGTCCATGCGGGGCACGGGCCTAATTCCAGCATCGGCCGCGAGCGCAAGGGGAATCCATTTTTGAAAGGTCTGTGAGTTTAGCCCCGGCTTTTCAAAAAAGCCTCGAAGGCGTGGATGATCTTTTGCGAGAGTTTTTTCGCAAACTGAAATCCCTCGGCGCCTTGTTCCTGGATCTTTTGGATCGCCTCTTTGCTTCCCACTTCCTTGCCATATTCTTTCAGCCAAGAGTTCAAGAGGGCCTCGTTCACCTCAGGGTGGAAGTTGAAGAGGTAGCAATTGCCGTGGATCCCCGTCGATTGGTAGCGGCAATTGGGGCTGAGCATATACCAATAACCCGTGGGCGGAAATCCGTTGATCGTGTCGTACCAACAGAAGATCGGGAAAAACTTTTCGTCGATCGTGGAATAGATCACGCTGTTGCGCGAATAGTCCGCATAGACCTCGCCAGTCACCCAGCCAATCTCCTTGAGTTTGGGAGAACGATCGATCCAGGCACCTTGCGCGGAAGCCAGCAAGTTGGCACCTTGTCCCACCGCAATGATCGGCAGATGTTGGTCCAAAGCCTGACGCAAGAGGGAAAACTCTTTGGCCAGCCAAGACACCTTGCTCGGCTCCTCCACTCTCAGGCTCAAGGGGCCACCTAGGACGATCAAACCCGAATAAGCGGCCAACTGCTCTCCAATGGGAAGTTTTTCCCCTTCGTAGGCCTTCTTGACCTCGAAAGGAATGTTTCGCTGAGTCAATTCTTCTTCGAAATTTCCGCCGGTGAAAAGCGGGGCGTTTTGTAGGATCAATACTTTGCCCATCGTCGGGACCTCCACGATTGCTGGATTGAAGGCGGCCACCCTAGCCAGGGGAATTGAGGCTTGCAAGTCCGTTTTTTTCAAACCTGGATCCACCGGGACCCGTTGAATATTCCTGTACTTTCGCCAAAAGTCCCACTATAGACCTGGCTCCTCATTGGGGAAATTTCGGAGTTGGGCTTCTTGCCCAATCCCTTGAAAATTAAGAAAGGAGAAAAACAATGTTTCCTTGGAAAAAAATCGGGATGACGGCAGCGGCTGCCGCGATTCTTGTGGGTGGAGGTCTCAACCATGACAGCCTCGCCGCGACGAAAAAAAGATCGGCGGGGGCGAGCACTAAAAAAATGCCTCCTACCGAGGGGCATATCTCTTCCGACCCAGGCTCGGCCACGATCAAAGAGGCCGCTCTGCTCAAGTGGGGCGCGGTCGATCCCCCCAGCAAGGGCAAGCATGACCAATTCTTCTTCCGCGGCGCTTTCCTGGAAGCCACTCCCGTGGAAGGGCAAAAAAATGTTTATTCCCTCAAATTCTTGCCCATCGCAATCCTAGAAAACGAAGAGCGATCGATCACCATCGACAATTACACCAATGGCGTGTCGGTCGAGCGAGAAGTCGCCGACCAAAAATGGCTCAAGTCCTTTAAGAAGGGCAATATCGCCGAAGTGAGACAGTATTACGAAGAGGCGAAAGAAGGTGGCATCGGCCATGCGCAGATGATGGTCTATACCTTCCACCAGGACATCGTCCCCTATCCCGTCGCCGCACAATCCTACGTCAAGACTCCTGGCTTAGAGATGGAACAATACATGAACGCCATGAAGTCGATCGAGCTGTCGGACGACAAGGGCGGAGGCGACAACCTCTTCAAGGATGCATTGGACTCCCTGGCATCGAGCGCGCCCAGTCCTGAGGTCAAGGCGAAGGCAACCGAGCTTTTGGCCTCGATCTTCAGCGCCAAACCGAGCGGCAAGCCGATGATGAAGGGCTCTCCGATCGGAGGAATGCCCGAATCGACTCCTCCTCCGGGAACCAAGACGAAGAAAAAATAAGCTGTCTTGAGGAAGAAAAATCTTAAGGCGATTTCCGAGAAGGAAATCGCCTTTTTTATTTTTTGGAGCTTAGGGATTGGGCTGGGGGCCTTGGTCGCCTTCGATGAATTGGCTGACCAGCCAGTTTTGGCCGTCGCGACGCAATTTGACGAAGACCTTGCGATGACCGACATCTTGGACATGAGGGATGACCTCAAAGACATAGGTCGCTTCTTCTCCGGAAGGATTTTCGCTGGAGATCAATTTAAAATCGACGGTCGGAACATTGGTATTGCTGTTGATTTTAGTCCCGTCCAAGAGACTCATTTGATGGGAAAGTTTTTCCTGGGCAAGTCCGCTGGTGAGTTTCGCGGCGTCGGGCAGGTTGATCTTGACGTAGTAGGAATCCATGAATTGCTTCGCGATCAATTCCGAGGGCGGCTCTTTGGCACAAGCGGCGCTCATGGTCAGCGGTACGATCAAACCTAATAGAAAATTTCGACGAGAACTCTCGGACATCGATCCCTCCTTATCTATCGCCGCGATTGCCTTTTTGGCGCGGCCTTTGGCTCAAAATTATCGAGTTTTCCTTGTTAGCACAGCCGCAATTCCCCTGCTACTAGTACTTCCGAGAGGAACCTTTCCGGTGTGTTTTTCCAAAATTTCTACCTTCGTTCGCCCAAAAGAATTCGGGATCGTGCAAACAATTTATATCACCTAAGGTCGACAGGACAGGCCTGTTTATCCTGTGTAGGGTCGTTTAGGGGGGCCCCAATCCTTGAAAGCAAAAAATGGTGGGGGGTGCCTGACGAGGGGATTGGCGGCGTCTGAGCCAATCCCCGACCCGGAGCAGGATAAACAGGCCTGTCCCCTGCGCGGAGGTGGAAAGTAAATTCCACCAACCTGGGTCCAAGACAAATAGAGAGTATTAAATCCTAAAGATCAGGCCACTCAAATTCGCGAGGACCTATAAAATATTAAAGGGTTCGTTCGTAATCCTGGATTTCCATCTGCCAGACCTTGACTCCACAAAAACGATCGGCCTCGGGACAGATGGGCTTCACGCCCGCATGTTTTCGAATGTAACAAGGGGCGAGGATGTGTTTCACCAATTGGGGATGAACGGTCTGAACGGCCATGATCTCATCTAAGGTCGCATAGAAGATCTCTTCTTGCGCGGTATAACAGGATCTCGTGTGCCATTTATGATGGAGGTTTAATAAATCGCCACTCTCCTCAAAACGAATCGGAAAGGAGTTAGGCAAGAGATACAACGCGAATTCTTTTTTTAGCCCTCGGTCGATCAGAGAGTTGATGCCCGCGAAGCTTCGCTCCATCGACTTGGAGTAGATCTCGAGGGCCTCATCCATTTCTCGGACCATCTTTGGAACGATGTAATCCGGATGCCCG
>Ga0068860_100005056_pt1 | contig 13423 bp, 8 predicted proteins | sample KBSSwiS32_FD_66597 | JGI IMG/M metagenome (GOLD analysis project Ga0068860, IMG submission 66597) | Switchgrass rhizosphere microbial communities from Kellogg Biological Station, Michigan, USA - KBS Switchgrass S3-2 | ecosystem: Host-associated > Plants > Roots > Rhizosphere > Soil ... | reverse complement strand
CATATCCTTCGTCGCGCGCGTGATGCAGCGCTGCCGCCAGCCCCGCCAGCGGGCCCATGGCCGGGCGCGGCCAGTCTGGCAATGTGGGTGCGGGCGCTGTCTCCCGCCCCGCGACCACGACATGCTCGCACCATCCAGCCAGCCGGTCCACGGCTCGGACGATCAGCGTATGGCCATCCAGCACGGCCAGCGCCTTGTCGCTGCCGAACCGCGTCGAACCGCCGCCTGCGAGAATCACTCCAAGGATCATGACGGCTCTGTCCTTTGCCCAATGAGGCGCTGCCCCGGTATCGCTGAGACTAAGCGCTTGTTCCGGGGATTGAAAAGCACGGAACGATAGTCTCCAAGGGATAGCATGAGAGGAATTCGCGATCCCCGTCACCTGTTGGCGCAAGGCCTGGCGCACATACGCGAGGAATTCAGCGTTCCGGAGGGTTTCGCGCCAGCGGTTCAGTCCGCTGCCGAAGACGCAGCGCGGCAAGTGCCGACGCAGCACGCCGACTGGCTGGACCATCGCTTCGCGACGCTTGACCCGGCCAGCTCGACCGACCTGGATCAGGCCTTCGCGCTTGAACCATCGGGTTCGGAATGGCTGCTGCACTACGCCATCGCGGACGTGCCCTGGTTCGTGCAGGACGGCGACATCCTCGATGTGGAGGCATGGCAGCGCGGCACAACCTCCTATCTGCCCGACGGCAAGGCCAGCCTTTACCCCAGCGTGCTGAGCGAAGGCGGCGCGAGCCTGCTACCCGGTGTGGACCGGCCTGCAATCATTCTCTCGGTGCGGATCGATCCCGAAGGCGACGCGCGGCTGGACGGCGTGGTGCGCGCACTGATTCGCAGCCAGGCGAAGCTCGCATACGAAACGGTGCGCGATGAGGATCTGCCCGCCGGTTTCATCGAGGTTGCGCGGCGGATCGCGCAGGCCGAGGCCCGGCGCGGAGCGGCACGGGTCGATCCTCCCGAACAGGAGCTGGAACCTGATGGCCAGGGCGGCTTCGCACTGCGTTTCCGCCCGTTTCTGCCGTCTGAAACACGCAACGCGGCGCTGTCGTTGGCGGCCAACCTTGCTGTCGCCAAGGCCATGCTGGAGGCGCAGACTGGCCTGTTCCGCGTCATGGCCCCGCCCGAGGCGGCCGCAGAAGCGGGCCTGCGCGCCAGCGCTGCGGGGTTGGGCCTGGATTGGCCGGCAACCGTATCGCTGTCCGAATTCGAGAAACGACTCGATCCTGCTGTGCCCGCCGAGGCCGCTTTCATGATGGCCGTGCGCCGCGCGGGAACCGGGGCGAGCTATCAGGCGTGGGCGCCCGGTCTTAAGCCGTGGCACGCCGCCATCGCGGCACCTTATGCACATGCCACTGCGCCGCTGCGCCGTCTGGCCGACCGCTACGTGCTGCAAACTGTGCTGGCGCTGGCACAGGGACTGCCCGTGCCGCCCGACGTGACCGAGGCCCTCCCGCGGCTGCCCAGAGTGATGGGTCGCGCCGCGTCGCGCGATTCGCGGATCGATCGAGCCGTGATTGATCTGGCGGAGGCGGTGATGCTGGAACGGTTCGAAGGCTGCACATTTGCAGCAACGGTCATGGATATGCGCGATGGCCGCGCCCGGCTGCAACTGGCGGACATGCCAGTCATCGCGACCGCCGATCTGCCCCACGCCGTTCCGGGCGAAACCTTGCGGGTCACGCTGGTGCGGGCCGATCCCGACCGGCGTGAGTTGATATTCACGGCCTCACCCTGATCGTACACCTCGGGTCCTGGCGCAAATCGTGCCCGCGCGGTGCAAAGCGCATTGCGCATACCCGGATCCGTTGTTAGGGGCGCTGTTCACCGCATGGATGGCCCGATGGCGGAGTGGTGACGCAGCGGACTGCAAATCCGTGCACGCCGGTTCGATTCCGGCTCGGGCCTCCAAAATTCCTCCCCCATCGCATAGAATCAGCCCTTCGGGGCATGCGGTCGTTGCTTCCAGAAATCGAAGCGGTCAGACCGCATGGGTGGCAGACAGGCCCGCTTCGGCGAAATAGGACGCCATGGCCTCGGCACTGCGATCGCTGAGATCGATGAAAGCGCGGCGGCGGTCAGTATCGTCGCAACTGCGCACGAACAGGCCTGCTTCCACCATCTGGCCGATCCAGCGCAGCGCCGTGGTGGGCGGCACGTTGGCAGCGATGCACAGCGAGGTGACCGAGACGCGGACGTGTTCGGCGCGCGCAGCAGTGAGGTCCAGCAGCATGTCCCAGGCCGGATCGGAGAACAACTCGCCTTCGAAAAAGCGCGCGCGCTGCTGGCGCTGCTTGATGATCCTGCGCACCAGCCGCGCCTCAGGCAGCGGCGGCTTCGCCGCCCGGGTTCCGCTCTGGGGAAACCCGGGCGCGCGGGGAGCCATGTCCGCAAAGGGAAAAGCGCTGGCCGGGGCGATTTGCGGCTCATCCCTGCCGATCAAGGGCTGCGGGGCGAACTTGTCGATCCGGCCCGCAATCTGGCCGACCTGCTCGGTCAGTCGCAGGATCATCATGCGATCATCCTCGGAAAGTTCCCGCACCTGACCGCCCGGCATGCGGGCCAGCACATGGCCCAGCGCGATCAACCGGTCCGCACGGGTGGGATCGACAAGAAACTGGGGCGCCGAACGGTCCATGCAGGCGAAGACATCATCCAGCGCGGCTGGCGAGGTGGAGACGATCAGCCGCGCCCCGGTCCGCTCCGCCCGAAGATCCAGCCGGACGAGGGCAGCGAGCGTTTCCATATCCACCAGCGGACAATCGACCATCACGACATCGCCAAGCGGCCTTGCTTCGCTCATGAACAGGACGTCCAGCCCTGCGGCGGTTGTCACGCGCAACCCGGCGGCAGCGGCATCTTCGCGCAGGGTGGCACGCAAGTGCGCCCGGTCTGCGTAGATCGACAAGGCAATTGGCATTGCCGATGGTCCGGCATGCCCGGAGCCATATGAAAAGTCCGGCAAAAAAGCCTCGGCCGTGGCGGTTCCAGCGTGGGTCATTGTTCCGACTCCGAATGTTCCAACTGGAACGAGAGTAGAACATAATAAGTCCAAATCGGGAATGAATTTTTTGTAAGGATCAGATCCAGCCTGAAAGTTCGCGGCGAGCCAGCGTATCAAGCATGGCCATTCCCGGCGCGCGATCATTGAGGCAGGCCAGCGCTGCGAACTCGTGCCCGCCTGCCTCCAGGAACTGTTCCCGCCCGCGCATCGCCAGTTCTTCCAGCGTTTCGAGGCAATCCGCCGAAAAACCCGGGGCCGCGATCGCGAGCCGCCGGGTGCCCTTCTTCGCCTCTGCGGCCAGCACCGCATCGGTTGCAGGCTCCAGCCACTTTGCACGGCCAAAGCGGGACTGAAACGTGGTTTCGATGCGCAAACCGGGAAAGCGGGGGCCAAGTGCGTCTGCCAGCAGGCGCGAGGTCTTGCGGCAATGGCAATGATAGGGATCGCCCAGATGCAGCGTGCGTTCGGGCATGCCGTGGAACGACAGCAGCAGCACTTCAGGCCGGAAGGGCAGTGCTTCCATTTGCGCCGCTAGATCGTCTGCCAGAGCGACGATATAGGCCGGATCGTCATGATAGGGCGGCAGAGTGCGGATGGCAGGCTGCCACCGCATGGCCTTCAGCGCATCGCCCAGCGCATCCATTGCCGAGGCTGTCGTCGCGCCTGAATATTGCGGATAGAGCGGTGCGAACAGGATGCGGTCCACGCCTGCTTCCTTCATCGCTGCCAGCCGCGATGAAATCGAGGGATTGCCATAGCGCATCGCCCAATCGACCCGCACGCTTTTCCCCAGTGCCGCCTGCAGCTTCGCAGCCTGTGCGGCAGTGATTGCAGCGAGCGGCGAGCCGGCCTCGGTCCAGACTTCGGCATAGGCCCGCGCCGACTTTGCAGGGCGAGTGCGCAGGATGATGCCGTGCAGGATCGGCTTCCAGGCAATCGGCGGGATTTCCACCACGCGCCGGTCGGACAGGAATTCCGCGAGGTAGCGCCGCACCGCTACGGCAGTCGGTGCGTCCGGGGTGCCCAGGTTGACCAGCAGCACGCCAATGCCGCCGGTCTGGACGGGAGGACGGTGGGCCGGGTTCATTACAATTCGTCCGCAAACAGGGGGAGCCGCCGAAAACGCAGGCCGGTGGCTGAATAGAGGGCATTGGCGATGGCGGGGGCAACCACCGCGACGCCGAGTTCGCCGGGATCGAAAGGATCGGCGGCACTCTCGATGAACTGGACATCGATGTCCGGACAGTCGGCCAGTGTCGGCACGCCCAGTTCGGACAGGCGCGTCAGTTGCGGCTTGCCCTCCGCATAGGTGGTGCTGCAGCCCACGGTGAGGCCCAGCCCGAACACCAGCCCGCCCTCGATCTGCTGGCGCGCGATATCGAGATTGACGATGCGACCGATGTCGGCGACCGCGCTCAGCTTGTCGACCCGCACGCCGTTGGCATCGCGCCGGGCGCTGGCGATCAGGGCGATGCAGCCCCCGCGATTCTCTCCGGCCCCGATGCGGTGGCAGGCAATGCCCTGCCCGCTGGCATCCGCGCCGCCGTCCCAGCCCGCGAGGGCGGAGACGCGCTGCAGGCATTCGGCAAGCCTCGGATCCTGGCCGAGCATCGCCATGCGATAGGACAATGGCTCTCGGTCAGCCTTGCGGGCCAGTTCGTCAACGAAGCTTTCGTTGAAGAACGCGGTGTAGCCATGCGCCTGCCCGCGCATCCGTCCGGCGGGAATGACGGTTTTGGCGGGAACATGATCCACCGCGACAGCAGCGATCTGATAGGGCGGAACAGCGCCTTCGACCGCGCAGGAATCGACCTTTCCGGATACCGCTGCGCGCGCTTCCGAAGGCGTTTCGCCATCGAACAGACGGCGACCGAATTCCCGGAACGCAGCGGGCGCGGCTATGCGGGCGCGCCATCCGGCTACCCCGCCTTCGCTGTCGGTTATCGCACCCATTACAGCGGAGACCTGCGCGCGGGGAAGACCGGCGAGATGTTCCTGACGCCGGGACCAGACGAGCTGAACGGGCCGCCCGGTCTCGCGCGCGATCAGGGCGGCCTGCGCGGCGTGGCTCACTTCCAGCCGACGGTCGAAGCTGCCGCCGATGGGCATGGGATAGACAATCACGTCCACCGGATCGAGCCTGAGCGTGGCCACCACGGCCTGCCGTGCGGCCTCGGGCGCCTGGGTGCCAATCCATAGCTCCAGCCTTCCGTCCTGTAGCCGCGCGGTGGCAGCAGCGGTTTCCAGCGTGGCGTGGAGGGCCGGGGCGACATCGTAGCGGATCTGCACTGGCATTCCGCCGGTCACGAGGTCGTCGTCGCCTTCTTCGTGCAAACGATGCGCGTCGCCGAAGGTCATGGCCCGATTGATGGCGGCATCGTTGGCCGCGCTGTCGGCTGAATCGGCGGTGCGAAAGCGCGGCGTCATGCGTTCGAGCGCCGTTTCCGCCGCCCACCAGTTTGCGGCGACGGCAGCGACCCAGCTATCGCCTTCCACGACCCGCAGAAAACCTTGCACCGCCTTGCCCTGTTCCGCCTTGATCCCCGAGTATGATCCTTTGCCCATCGGCGCATGGCGGATGGCGGCATAGACCATGTCCGGCAGCCGCACGTCCGCAGCGAACTGCCATGAACCGTCGACCTTGGAGGGCAGGTCCAGCCGGGGATAGCGCAGCGGCTTTCCGGCGGAGAAATCGGCTGCGCTCTCTGCCGGAGGTGCGGAGCGGAGCGGCGGCGTGGAAGGCGGATCATATTGTGCCGCGTCAGCCGCCAGCTCGCCGAATGCCAGGCGCTTGCTGCCGTGGGTAATGAAGCCGTCCTTCGCGGCGCATTCCTCCCAGCTTGCGCCCCAGCGCTCGGCAGCGGCCATCGCCAGCACGGCGCGCGCGGAGGCCCCGGCGGCGCGGGCGGGGGCTTCATAGGCAGCGAGCGCGGTGCCGTCGGCGGTCACCGAGAAACGGTGATCCTCGGCCCAGCGGCGCGTCAGCGGACTGCCATCGCTCTCACCCAGCGAAGGCCACAGCGGCATCCACAGCGATGCCCAGCGCGCGGCCAGCACGGTGTTGGCGTATAACGGCGAGAGCGGCGCAGGCTCGACCGCGATCTGCCGCCAGTCCGCGCCGAGTTCGTAGGCCACCACTTGCGGGATCAGCGTAGTGACGCCCTGCCCCATCTCCACCTGCGGCACTGCGACGGTGACCATCCCGTCTTTCGCGATCTTGATCCAGGCATCGAAAGCAATCTCGTCCTTGCCCGGCTCCAGCGGGAGCGGGAAAGCGCGCGGACGCAGGAAATAGCCCAGGGCGAGGCCGCCGCCCGCCAGCGTGCCGATCAGGACACCGCGCCGGGTCAGCGCCATCAGCGCGCGGCCTTCCTGTCCAGCCACCCGGCCACTGTGGCAGCCAGCGCCGCGAACCCGGCGGATTGCGGACCCTCACCGGCAGCAGGCGGCGTGCCCGCATCGCTTTCAAGGCGGATGGAAATGTCGAGCGGGATGCGGCCAAGGAATGGCGCACCCGCGTGGTTCGCCGCCGCTTCCGCACCGCCGGTGCCGAACGGATCAGAGACTTCGCCGCAATGCGGGCAGGCATAGCCAGCCATGTTCTCGACCACTCCGATTACCGGCACATGGCTTTTCTCGAACAGTTCCATCGCCCGCGTTGCGTCCATCAGCGCCAGATCCTGAGGGGTCGAAACGATAACCGCGCCGGTGGGTTTGAACTTCTGCAGCATGGTAAGCTGGATATCGCCAGTGCCGGGCGGCAGGTCCACCACCAGCACTTCAGCCGCGCCCCAGTCCGCCTCCAGCATCTGCGTCAGCGCGCCCGCCGCCATCGGCCCGCGCCAGGCGATCGCCTGCCCCGGATCGGAGAGGTTGGCCATCGACAGCACCGGCACGCCCCACGGGCTTTCCACAGGGATCAGCTTGTTATCCCGCGCCTTGGGCCGTTGCCCCTCCGTGCCGAGCAGCCGCGCCTGGGATGGCCCGTAAATGTCCGCATCGACCAAGCCGACCTTCACGCCGCGCCGCGCCAGCGCGACAGCCAGGTTGGCGGCGACGGTCGACTTGCCCACGCCGCCCTTGCCCGATCCTACCGCTACGATCCGGCGCACCACCTTGTCCGCCGTCATCGCCACGCGGACCTCGGAAATGCCCGGTGTTCCAGCCAGTGCCTGCTTGGCCTGCACCTCGACATCGCTGCGTGCTTCTCCAGACAGGCCTGACACATCCAGCACGAGCGTCGCCCTGCCGTCCTTGACCAACAGCGATTGCAGCCGCGCCGCGATAGCCTGCGGCAGGCGGGACTTGAGGTCGTCTTGCTCGGCAGTGGTCATGATGTCTCCGCAGCGGGCTGGCTTCGGAAGTGCCCCTAGCAAGGAAAAAGCGCAAGGAAGACCCTGTATTTTGTCTGCCGGGTTCCTATAGATAGCGGCATGAAGGCAATCGGAAGTGCAATGGCGCGCCGCGCTCTGGCCATGGCTGGCGGACGCGGTCCATGGGGTGGAAGCAAGGGCAGCGGCTCCTCTGGCGAGGATGGCGGCGACGCGGGCGGCGCGGATACGCCGCCTGACGACACGCGCGGCCCGCGCAATCCCTGGCTGCCACCGGGCGAGACGGGACGACGCTCGGCCAGCATCGAGGACATTTTCCGCGCCCGTGATCCGCGCAAACGCGCGGGTGGCGGCGGTGGTGGAGGCGGCTTCCCCGGCCTGCCGCCGCGCGCGAACGGCAAGAGTTGGTTGCCGCTGGCCATTGGCGCCACGGCGCTGGTGTGGCTGGCCCTGTCTTCGTTCCATATGCTAGGACCCAAGGAAGAGGGCATCGTCACCACGTTTGGCCGCTATTCGCACACGATCGGCCAAGGCGTTTCGATGACCTTTCCCTGGCCCATCCAGACGGTCGACGTGGAAGACGTGACGTCGATCAAGCGCGACACCATCCCCGATGGCGAGGCAGAGAAACTGATGCTGACCGGCGATCAGAATCTCGTCGACCTCAGCTATCTGGTGCGGTGGAACATCAAGAACCTGCGCGACTACCGGTTCCGCCTTGCCGATCCCGAACAGACCGTGCGCGAAGTGGCCGAGGCCGCGATGCGCTCGGCCGTCGCGGAAGTGACGCTGGACGAGGCATTCTCAGGCGCGGGCCGTGCCGAGATTCAGGACGTGACGCGGCAAAGGATGCAGCGTGTGCTCGATTACTACCGCGCTGGCGTGCTGGTGCAGGGCGTCGAGATCAAGAAGGCCGATCCGCCCGCTTCCACCAAGGCCGCGTTCGAGCAGGTGACCGCCGCGCAGCAGGACGCTGACCGTGCCCGATCGGATGCCAATGCCTATGCCAGCAAGGTGCTCGCGGCGGCGGAAGGCTCGGCCTCGCAGTTCGACAATGTCTATGAGCAATACAAGCTCGCCCCAGAAGTGACGCGACGCCGCATGTATTACGATACGATGGAGCGCGTCCTCGCCAACAACCCGAAGGTTGTGATGGAAGCCAATGGTGTAACCCCGTTCCTGCCGCTGCAGGAACTGCGCAAGCAGGCCGCCCCCGATAGCCTGCCAACGGTCGTCACCGCTACGCCGCAACCCGCCCAGCCGCAGGGGAGTGGCCAGTGATGGACCGGATGCAGGAATACAAAAGCTCCCTGATCGCCGTGGCCGCTGTGCTGGTTGCGCTGTTGCTCAGTGTGATCGTCGTGCCGGAAACGCAGCAGGCCGTCGTCGTCCGTTTTGGTGAGCCGGTGCGCGTCATCAACGGGTTCTATGCCAGCCAGGCCTATGGCCAGACCGGGGCCGGCATCAATCTGCGCATCCCCTTCGCCGAACGGATCGAGCGTATCGACAAGCGGATCATGACCGTGGACATGGACCCGCAGCAGGTGCTCTCCACCGATCAGCAGCGGCTGAATGTGGACGCCTTCGCCCGCTTCCGTATCGTCGATCCCGTTCGCATGGTGAAGACGGCAGGCACCATCGAACGCGCCACCGAAGCGTTGGAGCCGATCCTGACATCGGTGCTGCGCCAGGAACTGGGCCGCCGCACGTTCCGCTCGCTGCTCACCGCCGAACGCGGCGAGGCGATGGAGCGCATCCGCCAGGGGCTGGACCGCGAGGCCCGGCAGTACGGTGCCGAAGTGGTGGACGTGCGCATCAAGCAGACCGACCTGCCAGAAGGCGCGCTCCAGAGCGCGTTCTCGCGCATGGAGGCCGCGCGTAACCAACAGGCGACCATGATCAAGGCGGAAGGCCAGAAACAGGCGCAGATCATCCAGGGTCAGGCTCAGGCCCGCGCCGCCCAGATCTATGCCGACAGCTTTGGCAAGGATCCCGCATTCTACGACTTCTACCGCGCGATGCAGAGCTATGACACGGCTTTCGACAAGGAAACCGCGCCGACAACCATCCTGCTTTCGCCCGATAACGAATACCTCAAGCAGTTCCGGGGACAGTAAGGCGCGAAAATCCGTGCTTTGCGGCCGCGCCATTCAATCGCGGTTCAGCCAGCAACCCTTCAAACTGCGACAAGTTTTGAACGCTGAGAGAAACAGCAATTCGGGACAGCGCTTCCGGTGTCACCTCATGAACGGATGACCCAGTCGCTCCCGCAACGGAGGTAACAAAGGACGTGAAGCCCGTGCGATACGTATATGGACTGACCACCGCCCTCTTGCTTGGCGGCGCCACCGCCACCCTGATGACCGGCTATCCGGCGGGTGCCCAAGTCGCCCAGAACGAGGCCAGCGAAATCTCGAAGGTAGTGCCGCGCGCCGGTGCCCCGGCGAGCTTCGCTGATCTTACGGAGCAGCTTGCCCCGGCTGTCGTCAACATCTCTACCCGCCAACGCGTGCAGGTCGATACCCAGAACCCGTTTGCCGGAACCCCGTTCGAGGGGCTGTTCGGCGGTGGAGGCCCGCAAGGACCACAAACCCGCGAAGCGCAGTCGCTTGGCTCGGGCTTCGTAATCTCGGCGGATGGCTATGTCGTCACCAACAACCACGTCATCACTGCCGACGGCAAGGGCGAGGTCGAATCGATCACCGTCACCATGCCCGACGGCACGGAGTATCCCGCCAAGCTGGTGGGCAAGGACGCAGCATCTGACCTTGCCGTACTCAAGATCAGCGGAACGAAGCCGTTTCCCTTCGTGAAGTTCGGCGATTCCACCCGCTCCCGTGTGGGTGACTGGGTGGTGGCCATCGGCAATCCGTTCGGCCTTGGCGGCACGGTGACCTCGGGGATCATCTCGGCGGTCTATCGCAACACCGGCAATGGCGGCGCCTACGACCGCTACCTGCAGACCGATGCCGCGATCAACCGAGGCAATTCCGGCGGGCCGATGTTCGACATGGGCGGCAACGTCATCGGCATCAACAACGCGATCTTCTCACCAACAGGCGGCAGCGTCGGCATCGGCTTCGCTATCCCGGCGGAGATCGCTTCGCCCATCGTCCAAAAGCTGATCAAGGGCGAGACGATTGAACGCGGTTATCTGGGTGTGCGTATCCAGCCCGTGACCGAAGACCTTGCCGACGCACTGGGTCTGCCGAAGAACAAGGGCGAGTTCATCCAGGCGGTCGAACCTGACGGTGCCGCTGCCAAGGCCGGGATGCAGGCCGGTGACGTGGTGCTGAGCGTCGATGGCAAGGATGTCAGCCGCGATACGACGCTCTCGTTCCTCGTCGCCAACATCAAGCCCGGCACTCGCGTACCGATCGTTCTGGTGCGAGAAGGCAAGCGCATGACGGTCAACGCAATCGTCGCCAAGCGGCCCACCGAAGAGGAACTGGCCCAGCAAACCTTCGACCCCAACAACCAGGAACAGCAGAACCCGTTCGAGCAGGAGCAGCCCGGCAGCGGCATTTCCGAAAAGTCGATCGGCATTTCGGCCATCCCGCTCACGGCGCAGATCGCGCGGCAGCTCGGCGCAAACGCGGCGACCAAGGGCCTTGTCGTGGCGGCGGTCGACCCGAGTTCGGATGCCGGTCAGAAAGGCCTCACCCGCGGCGACATCATCCTGTCCGTCGATTACCGCCCCGTCACCACGGTTGCCGAACTGGAAGCCGCGATCAAGACCGCGCGCGCTGGCGGCAAGGGTGCCTTGCTGCTGCAAGTCCAGCGACGCGGCCAGCCCGCCATCTATGTGCCGGTCCGCCTGCGCTGATCGGCAAGCCTGTAGCGCAGAAACGAAGCGCCCGCCGGAGACCATCCGGCGGGCGCTTTATTTTTTCATAATGCCTAAAGCTCAAGGCGTCGTCGAGGGGGGCCTTTGCGTCGGCGTGCTGCCGCGCGTGACGGTCGGCAAGGCACCCTCCCCGGCGCGCAGGCCGGGATCGTCCCGCCCGGTAGCGCGGTCAAGGAAATCGTCATTGGCGGCCGGCTGCGGGCCATAATCGGGCGGAGCGCCGGGACCGGGGCCGGGTCCGATGGTGCCGTCCTCATAGCGCGGCGGCCCCGCGTTGGCACCGTTGCGCGCACCCGGACTGCTGCCTGGCTCCACCAGATTGCCGTTTTCATCGACATAGTAATAATCGTTGGGGTCGCCCTGCAGCGCCTCGTCGTCCGGCTCCAGCTGCCAATCGGGAAGCTGCAGCTTGGTATCGAACGCCACGATGGGCCGCTTGGCGACGGCGACCTTCATGAAATCGGCAAAGGCGCGTGCGGGCGCGTGGCCGCCCTGCAAGCCGGAGACGGCCTTGGCATCGTCGCGCCCCATCCACACGCCGGTGGTGACCCCGCTGGAGAAGCCGAGGAACCAGCCGTCCTTGTTGGATGTGGTGGTGCCGGTCTTGCCAGCGACCGGCCGGCCGATCTGAGCCGCACGGCCCGTGCCGGTCGCGACGGCGGTCTGCAGCAGGTCGGTGATCCCGGCGGCGACATATTGCGGCACCAGCACCTGCCCGCGCTGCGATTTGTGTTCGTATAGCACTTCGCCATTCGTGGTGGTTACCTTGCGGATACCGAATGGCTCCACCGAGGTGCCCCCCGCGGATACCGCAGCAAAAGCGCGCGTCATGTCGATCACCCGGACTTCGGACGTGCCCAGCACCATCGAAGGCACCGTGGTGATCGGCGAGGTGATCCCGAAACGCCGCGCCATGCTGGCGACAGTGCCAAAGCCCACTTCGTTGCCAAGCTGCGCCGCGACCGTGTTCTTGGAATAGGCAAAGGCGGTGCGCACATCGATCTTGCCTGCAAAGGTGCGGCCCGAGTTCTGCGGGCTCCAGCCGTCGATGGTCACCGGCTCGTCGACCACTTCATCCTCAGGCCGGTATCCTGCTTCCAGCGCGGCGAGATAGACAAACAGCTTCCAGGCCGAACCCGGCTGGCGCAGCGCGGTGGTGGCGCGGTTGTAGTTGGAATTGATGTAATCGGTGCCGCCCACCATCGCCAGTACCGCGCCGTCCTCATCCAGGCTCACCAGTGCGCCTTGAGATCCTTTCGGCACGTTATTCTGGATCGCCGAAGTTGCCGCGCGCTGCATGGCGGGGTCGAGCGTGGTCCACACTTCCAGCGGCTCGTCCGTATCGGGCAGCAGCATATCGAGCTGCGGCAAGGCCCAGTCAGTGAAATAGCGGACCGAGTTCTGGCCCTTCTCATGCGCGATCTTCACAGCGGAGAAATCGACCGCATCGGCCTCTGCGCGGGTAATCACGCCGTTCTTGGCCATCACCCCCAGCACGACTGTGCCGCGCCCGATGGCCGCCTTGACGTCGGCTGTCGGAGAGTAATTGGACGGTGCTTTAACGAGGCCCGCAATGATCGCGGCTTCCGCCGTCGAAAGCTCGGTCGCCGGGTGGCCGAAGAACTTGCGGCTCGCCGCATCGATGCCATAGGCACCGCCGCCGAAGTAGACCTTGTTGAGATAGAGTTCGAGGATCTGGTCCTTGCTGAACTTGCTCTCCAGCGCGAAGGCCAGCACCATCTCGCGGATCTTGCGCCCGAAGGTGCGGGTGTTGTTGAGGAACACGTTGCGCGCCAGCTGCTGCGTGATCGTCGATCCGCCCTGCCTGAACTGACCTGTATCTATCCGCACTTTCACCGAACGGGCTATGCCGATCGGATCGACGCCGTAGTGATCGCGAAAGCGCTTGTCCTCCACCGTCACCATCGCATCGCGCATGATCGCCGGGATCTGCGAGTAGGGCAGCCACTTGCCATAGCTCGGCCCGAGCGAGACGAGTTCCGTGCCGTCGCGCGCGCGCACGACGATCATCTGGCCGTTCTGGCTGGATTTCAACGAGCTGTAATCCGGCAGTTCGTGCGCAGTGAACGCAACTGCAGTGCCCAGGAAAATCGCGCCGAGCAGCGCAAAGGCAAAGCCCCAGACGAACAGTCCCGTCACCATGCGGCGCAGGAACGACTTCTTTCTCGGCTGTTCGGGAACACGACCCGTTGGCGAACGGCGCCCGCCGGAATTGCC
>Ga0068860_100005054_pt1 | contig 13424 bp, 8 predicted proteins | sample KBSSwiS32_FD_66597 | JGI IMG/M metagenome (GOLD analysis project Ga0068860, IMG submission 66597) | Switchgrass rhizosphere microbial communities from Kellogg Biological Station, Michigan, USA - KBS Switchgrass S3-2 | ecosystem: Host-associated > Plants > Roots > Rhizosphere > Soil ... | reverse complement strand
ACTTATAGTGGCACTCCCAGCCAACTACAGCTGTATGTGACAGCTAACAGTGGTACCCAGACCAGCAGCCCGGTGACAGTGAATGGAAATGGAGTATCAAGCATACCGTCGTCCTTGACCCTTGTAACGACCAGCAATGGCGACAAGCAGGCTGTACAGGAGATTGTCCTGGACAGTGGGTTTGAGACACCGGATAATCCGGATTTTACAGCAGAGATTGTGAGTGACAGTGCCGGAACTCCTTTCAGCGATACGGTGCAGGTGCTGGATAACCCTTTACCCTCAGGAGCTAATTTTATCCCGCTGACGCTGACGTTTTACGACGATTATAGCCAACTATCTGACAGGCAATATGCCACTATCTACAACAGTCTATTAGGCGCAGGCCCCAATGCTCACGTAGAAACGCTGCCTTCCTCTACGGACCAGCAGGCCGTGCAGACCATCGGTCAGGCAACCGGCATTAGGGTACGGGTGATCGAAGATCCAACTGATCTGACCAAAGGGAAATGGCTGACCACGGCTCATTATTTCGACGACCGGCTGCGCACGATCCAAACCCAGGGTGACAACTACCGAGGCGGAAGGGATACGTTGACCAATCGGTATAACTTCACTGGTCAGATCATTGCCAGCTATCTGGCCCATAACAACCCCAATGCAAATACCAACAGTACGGCCCACATCAAGACCAGCCTGAACTACGACCACGCCAATCGCCTCTTGGAGGTCTACAAGACTATCAATGATGCTGACAGCACGAAACGGCTGCTAGCCCGCAATGACTATGACCAGATGGGTCAAGTCAAGCAAAAGCACCTGGGGCAATTACCTACTGATGGCAGTTTCCTGGAGACGCAGGACTATAGCTATAACATTCGGGGCTGGCTGAAGGGGATCAATAAGGATTATGCCAATAACGACAATAGCCACGGTGGTAACAGCCGATGGTTTGGGATGGAACTGAGTTATGACTGGGGTTTTGGGACCAATCAGCTGAATGGAAATATTGCCGGGACAAAATGGCGGAGCAATGGCGACGGTGTACAACGAGCATATGGCTTTGAGTATGATGCAGTGAACCGCTTCTTAGCTGCCGACTTTAATCAATACAGCGGCAGCGGCTGGGATCGGACGGCGGGTATCGACTTTTCCACCGTTATGGGCAATGGAACAGATGGAGAGTCAGCCTATGACGAGAATGGCAATATCCGGACCATGATCCAATCTGGCTGGCAATTGGGGGGAAGTCATCCGATCGACTCGCTCAAATACACCTACTATGACCATGCCAACAAGCTGAAGAATGTTATCGATGGCCGTAATGACCCTCAGACCACGATGGGCGATTTTAGAACATCATCCCTTAGCCCCTATAATACGGGCAAGACCACCAGCGCTACAGACTATGTGTACGATGGCAACGGGAATATGACCAGGGACTTGAACAAGGACATCGGTTCTTCCACCACGGATGGCATTACTTACAATCACCTGAACCTGCCCTGGCAGATCAAGGTGAGGTCCGTCACTGGCACCAAGGGTACAATCACTTACATCTATGATGCAACAGGTAACAAGCTGGAAAAGCGGACGATGGACAGCGTAGGCAATGTCCAGACCCATACAGCGTATATCGGGAGCTTCCAATACCAGGGTAAGAATACATATACTGGCAGCAACCCGGCGGACACCCTGCTGTTCTTTGGCCAGGAAGAGGGAAGGGTACGAGTTGCGACAGATACGACGAGCGGACAGCCATTGACCAGCTTTAAATATGACTACTTTATAAAAGACCACCTCGGCAATACGCGTATGGTGCTGACGGATGAGCAGGAGTCGGACAAATATATCGCAGCCACGATGGAGGTGGCAGACAGTGCGCAGGAGGATTTGTATTATAGTAATCTTTCGAACACACGAACAGACCTGCCTTCTGGCTATCCTACCGACACAACCACCAACCCTAATAACAAAGTAGCACGCCTAAATGGAGGTAGTACGGGTCCCAAGATTGGCCCTGGAATTGCCTTAAAGGTCATGGCCGGAGATGGGTTCAGTATCCGGGTGAGCAGTTGGTACCGCCTGAATGGGGCGACACCGGGTGCACCGGCGAATCCATTGACGGATGTCTTGGCTTCACTGATCAGTGGAGTGGGAAACCTTCCTGGTGGCGGGCATCCTTCCTTATCAGCCCTTCAATCCAACAGTGCACCATTGAGTAACAATATCACTGAGTTCCTGTCAGATACCGGATCGTCCATCAATAGCAGCAAGCCTCATGCCTTTGTCAATTGGATACTCTTTGACAATCAGTTCAATTATGTGGCAGAAAGCAGTGGGTTTGACCAGGTAGGTAGTGATACTATCTTGAAAAAGCACGTGCTGATTAATTTACCCGTGACAAAGAGCGGATATTTGTATATTTACCTGAGTAATGAGACACCAAATGTCGATGTGTTCTTTGATAATTTGCAGGTGACGCATACCCGAGGGGCAATGCTGGAGGAGGATCATTATTATCCGTTTGGGCTCACCATGGCAGGGATTAGTAATAAGGCGTTGAAGGGTAATTATGCGGAGAATAAGCTGCGATATAATGGTAAAGAGCTACAGAGTAAAGAGTTCAGTGATGGGACAGGGCTGGAAGAGTATGATTATATTAAGCGATTTTATGATCCGCAGATTGCAAGATGGTCCGCTATCGACCCAATGGCCGATAAAATGCGAAGGTTTTCTCCGTATAATTATGGGTATGATGATCCTATTAGATTTTTGGATCCTGATGGAATGACTCCCTTTGACTTTGTAAAAGATAAAGATGGAAAAATAAGATGGGACAATAATGCAATTTCTCAGGCTACAACAAAAAAAGGCGAAACCTATCTCGGCCAAACGTTAACCTTTAAATTCAACAGCTACATTGATGGTAAACTTTGGGATGGCCCTTTGAAAAACAAAGCACCAGGAGATAAGTTAACATCGACAGTTACCGTTACCGGTAATAAAAATGGCAAAGGAGAGTTGATCGGCATTAAGGCAACCAACCAAACTCAACTTGGGCATACGCCAATCGGTACTCCTCGCGATTTCTATCCGGGGTTAGGTCCTGGCCAAAATAAATTCAGCGCGAGTACAACATCAACAGGTATGAATGTTAACTTTGAACACCATGCGAGTGTCTCTCCGATCGAAGAGATTGGAATGAATATGGGAGGGTTTAAAATTGTCAATGTTGCGCAAAAGTTAGATGTCAATATTTCAAAACAGGGAAATGTATCTGTAAGTGCAGCAACCGACGTATTCCCGTCCGCGACACTTACTTTGAACGGAAGTGCGATTATGCAATATAACCAACCTTCTTTCGTAAAAACATTTACGGCGCCGACAATTATTAGCTCGACGCCGGGCCCTGGCGGTACTTCGTCTGTATCGCAGGATTTTTCTTATATGCCTGCACAATGGTATCAAAGACTTTAATTATGATGAAGCCTAGTTTTAAAAATATTTTTCTATACATATTCATAAAATTTTTCTTGTTTTATGTTTTTTTGATGTTTAAGAATCATGATTATACACTGATAAGGGTCGATGAATTGAAATCAGTTGCCGATTGGCAGTACTACCTTTGGCTATTTCTTTCTTTACCAATCTTGAGTTCAATATTGTTCTCGGCGGCGAACTATTATTCGTTAAAAGTGAGCAGTCTGTGGATGCTCATCTTATTGGTAGGGGTGACGTTCATAATTGAATATTTTTTATATACTTATCTGGCATCCCCATCAGATTTGATGAATGGAATTTACCTGGAGACAATTGGTATACTGTTATTTTTACTATTTTTCTATCGAGCTATTCGAAAACCTATCAATAAGTTACTTGAAAAGGATAATCATGACAGAGCGGACGAGATGAATTAGTGCTTAATGGCTATCTGATTGACGCAGCGGCTCCTGGAACGTATTAAAGACTATTCGTAAAAGTGCATTACAAAAATTATAACTATTCTTTTTAAAGAAGGATCATTTATTCCGAAGGAAATCTCTAAAGAAATTGATACATTTTATGACCTTGCATTTGATATTCAAAACCCTTTGGACGATGAAAATGTGGATCTTTCCAAAATTGAAAATTCGATCAAGCAGATTGATCACTTAGAAGACATGCTCGAATCCATTGTTAATCTCATGAGAAAGGACCTAGGCATCGACACAATTAATCGAAGACTAAAAGTAAGAACAAGTTAGTGTTATCAATGGCTTGAAATGTAGTAACGCTTATTCATTCTGACCCATAAATCTCGTCAATACCATCGCCGACGTCGTATCTTCCGTAACATTTAATAGAGACACTACAGGATTCAAGAGAGTCGCTACTATCATCACAAAGGAATAACTGTCATTCCGATGGTATTTTAATGAGGATTCTTTGGCGGGATGCATTTTCGATACTAAGACTTCTCATTAGACACCCGGTCTTCCCGGCGTAGCACTTTCGGGGGAGTTGATCCGGGATGAACTTTCGCTGATGACTGCAGCATGTATAGACTTGTTGTCTATGTCATTTCTACTCGCCAGGGATAAATATATAGCGAAGTATAGTATCGTTAATACAGTTACAACCCACATGCGTAAGCATAACCCCATTCCCCACCTGTGATAGACTCCTACGAAAAATATGAAGGTCCAGACGGCAAATGAAGCGGAGTAAACGATGGCAAGCGCCAAGTCGTGCCAGATGATAGGGATTTTCCCAATTGTTCTTCTGTGTGGTCTGCTACTGAATGGCCCTCCGAAATGGGTGTCGGTTGGCAGTGGGGGAAAGCCCATCTTCATTTCCAGGAACGCTGCCCGTCTAGTCAAGCGGTCATAGATCATATTGTTTCTTTGATCATAGATAGTGATGCCGATCATTATGACGATGCCAAGAAGCCCGAAGACTATCTCAAACTTATTGTTAAGTGTGGGTGCCACAAAGATAGAGGCACTGCTAATTAGGGGTAAGAGGCCGAGGAGCTTGAATCGGGTATCATGGAGGCTTTGGAAGTACGCGGTGGTCTTTTCATAATCCAGTTTAAGTTTTTCAAACGAGTTTTTGTTTTCGTCATCAATGGTGCTCATCGTTGAAGATTAGTTTACGGTTACATTCATAGCACAATTTACGTTGGGCGGAGCAAGAACACCACCGTTAAAACACCCATTTTACTCTTAGCTAAACGATTTTTGAACTTAATGACATGGGCTTTTTCACCCATTTTTATCGCTTGTAAGGACCGTTGAGTTTTGGAAAATGGTATCAATGCTTCCAAATCTGTAGACCGGTTGATCCATTGAATCGGTAAAGGGAACAAATGTGCAGGGAATTAGTGTATTTTCAAACTTTGGTTGATAATGTTCATAATAGTCCGCGAGTATTTTTATTTTATCCCAATTGCCCCAAACGACGGGACTTAGCTGGAATTCTTTGCTCTTTGCTATACCTGTATCGCTAAGTTTCTGTTTGATTTTTCTTTTCAAAAATGTCCTTAGTTTGTTGTCAGAAACTGTATTCTCTTCTGTTACGGTAAAATTAACTACTTCAACGAGCCATTCCTTTTTGGTGTCCCGGTTTAGTAGATGAAAGTCAATTTTGGGGCCCTTTGGTTCAGAAAGAATCAATGGGCGTTCTGTTTGAAGAAGGGTGACAGGCCACTCATTTTTTAGTTTATTTAATACGGCTAGTTCACCAAGATGGTTTCGATATTTGGCATCGACATTAGTCAGTAGACCATATAGAGCGTCCGTAAGATATTTCTTTTCGTCAGACGTGGTTTTGGCGGTCAGGTTGAGGAAGAGTGCCTTCATGAAGTCATACATGCGTAAGGCATCATGTTCACCGTTAATGGATGCTGTGATAATATTGTATAAGGACGCCTCTATACGAAATGTCTCTCCTGTCTCCTCAAATTTCTTATGGTATTGATTACCCCGACTAGCGAAGCACTTATGGATTTCGTCCCAATTTAATTCATTGCCGTCCAAAAGTTCAAAGAATTCAGGCAGGGTCCTACGTAGTTTTCCTTGAATGTCTAATTTGATAGGATCAATCAACATATATATAATTGTCTAACATTTACAAATAAGGTCAAGTCCTAAAGAAACTTTATACGCCATACGCAAAGTCTCGGGTTGGATCAAATATACTAAAAAGTTTAGCTATTTGATACCGATACATTATTGCTTTTAGTAAGAGGCATGGGCGTAATAACTTCAAAAGGGGCGAAATTGAGCTAAATACCCCTCAGAATGATTCTGCAGAAAAGGCGAAGAAGAAGACAAGAACCAAAGGCAATTCCAGTGAGTAACATTTTTTTGTGTTCAATAGTACTAGTCTACGCAGTGAAATAATAAATAATAAATTCTTTTTGTAATTTCAGATTATCTGTATTTTGCAATCAGTTTCGATGTTTGCATAGAAGTACGGAGGGATACTCCAGTTACATTAAACCTTTTATATCTCAATTGGCTACTTACTATGCTTTCATTTTGAAAGCAATCTTGCGTTTGATTTGCTGCCATGTGGAAGGTGTCTTGAAAAAGACAGCGGGTGGCCCGCAGGGTTGATTATTATTCAAAATGATGCAAAAAACATTGAGGCTATGTCTTCACCTAAGAACATTTACGGGTTGTTCGACCCAAGGCGATTAAATCCCAATCTCATTGTCGTTAGCATAGTTCTAGTGGCTATTGCGGTTATATTCGTCTATTCAGGACGGCACAATAAGATTACAATTTCAAGGGGAGTATCCATTGAGACGAATATACCTGCACCTTCAACAGAGAGTTCAATTACTCACAAATGATCTAATAAAACATCCATTACAGTTATGTTTCAACTTTTAGGAAAAATGTTTGGCTACCTACTATTATTTGCTGGGTAGGGCGCTAGAAGACCTAATCTGTTATTTGTTTAACAAAATGCCTGGTATCGAGATTACTCAAAGAAATAGTTTCAATAGTTTCCATACTGAAGAAATAGACATCGCCGTATGGAATGAAAAGAAAGCCAAGGGTCTATATTTTCTTCCTCATATTATACTAATTGAATGTAAGAATTGGGCAAAGCCCGTATCAAGCAATGAGGTGAGCTGGTTTGGTGACAAACTTCAAAGAAGGGGGCGAGATTTTGGAATATTGATTGCGAATAATGGTATCACAGGAGATGCATCCAACCTTACTCAGGCACATAGTATCATAGCAAGTCATTTGGAAAGGGGTCGCCAAATTATCGTAATAAGTTCAGATGAAATTAGGCGTTTTTCAGAAACCGACGATATGGTAAAGCTAATCAAGCAGAAATTATGCTTGTTAACTGTTTCTGGGACAATCATCTAATAAATAAACGTCTATCACACCTGCTAACCAATATTCATTCATCCATTTAGAAGGTTCAAACGACCACAGCTTATGTTCAAAAACATTATATAAGAAGAATTTTGATGATAAAAATGGGTGTTATCACGGTTTTTTAGGTGAGACGACTAGATTATATTTAGTAGTAATCAGCCGATTTTCATACTTGATATAATCCTGAGTTGTATGGCTAGTAAAGTTGCGGGGGCGCTTATGGCAGGTTTTGCCCTTATCGTGATAGGTGTAAAGTCTTGCCTCCGTCATCCTGGTACGGATGAAATGGCATGCCGACAAGCATGCCGCAGCGCAGAGCATACTCGTGTTGAAATACCGCCAGAAGCTCTGCATGAGCGCCCTATAGATATGGAACCAAAGGTACCTACGGATGATAAACCTCCAATTAACGAACATTCCGATGGTGATCCTCCTAAGGGAGAAACTAACCCCGAAGAGCGCCCAGCTGGTCCCGGTTTTATCACACATACCGAAGGAACTACAACAATATTGAAGATTAACGACTATTCATATAAGGTTGATGGAAATATTTCAGATAAAGAGATATATCAATTACAAGACGCAGGTGCGAAGTTTATTTTTAATGATAAATTGGAAGATGAAGCCAAATCAATAGAAAAGTTTAGGCTTATTTATGTCATCAGCACTGATCCGGGAATAAATAAAGATCTGTTTGAGGTTACAGACGAGGTTGCAGCGGATATCGCAAGCTATGGAAATAGAATTAATGATAATCAATACGTTTGGAATGTAGATAACGAATCTCAATTTCGAAGTGCATTATCACAATGCCGAGAGAAAAATGAGACCCCTATATTAGTTTATCACAACAAGGAGGACGGAAAAATATTTTCATCTTCACTTAGCGAATTGGGAATAGAGCATGCTATCACTTGTAATAACTATAAAAACGTAAATGATACTTACTTCAACACTACTGACTTCATTGACCTGTTTACTCTTTTCAAGCTCACATTAAAAAACTATAATCAAGATAACCTTTTTGATTTTTTTCAAATGTTTTCATCTGATTATTGCCGAATCCTGGAGCGCGATAAAAATATCAAAGCAACTGTCTATGTGACACTGGGAATTGGAGGCGGAGTTGGCAGTGTCTATATAGCCGTCTATTACCATAATAAAAATAAAGACGCAAATGGTTAAATTATTTGGAACTACTCTTGAAGAAACACGGCAAGCATTTACCCGCCCTACTGCTGGAGGAAGAAATACACAGGCAGGTTCTAAAGATGATAGAATTAAATCATGGGTACGAATTATTTTAACTTTTTTGTTGTTGGGTCTAAGCATATGGTTATTCCAGGCCGATAAGAGTAAGGAAGTTGCGTCTTCCATTATCGGTGCAATACTAGGGTATTGGCTTAAATAATGTCTTCTATATTTTGACTATATAAGGTCTCCCTCCGGCCCCTTCGGCAAGAACACGCGCCAGGCCGGACACCGTATTGCTCCGCAGGCTCCGCAACACAGTGCCCGCCGTCATGCAACGTCCTCGCCTTGCTGCGGTATCGCATGCCGGTACGCTTCTCTGGCACGGTTCTTTCGCTTCAGGGGCCTCCGGTCGGGCAGCTCCCGTGTCCAGGTCGAACATGCGCTTCCCCCCGTCCTCCGCTGTGCGCGTTAGCACGTGCTCGCTCCAGCGGGTCGAAGTGCGCTTCGCCGCATGATCGCCCCGTCCACCCGCTGCCTCATAATGTCCGCCACCCGCTGGTGGCGCCCAGCCTTCATATCTGATATGACGTCCGCTCCGCTCCCGCCGAACAACCAAGGTCGAGCGGCGGCTGGCTGTCCGGCGGCCTCCTTTGTCGGCCTTTCCCCGTCCAGCACTGGGCGCCACATGGCGGAGGTGGCGGTAACCTCCAGCCCGTCCGCACCGTCGTCCCTCCTCTCTCCCGGCCTGGAGCCGCCAAAAGACAATAGAATATGCAGCCGCCGGCGAGCAACTGTAGAATATTTCCCAGCTTTATCCACGCCGTTGGCGCCTCCGTGCCATGCAATGAAAGCTGGAGCCTTGCTAATTTTAAAGACTGTAGATGCGCTTTCATCGCAAATGCCCGGAGGATTGTCAAATATTTTCCGTGACACGATGCATATTGTTTTTCTCTTATGGGAAGCCAATTTCAACCATTTATTAGATCCATCGCTGCCTCGAGTTTTTATCAGATTTCAACTCCTGAGAATAGGGTAGATGTGCCACAGTGTGGCACATATTCGAATATTGTTGAAGACAGTTCTCCCACATTTTTCATATGCCATGACAAACGTCGTCGCTCTTACATTTATGAGGAGATCGTGTTTTCGATGTACGAAACATTGCAGTAGCGCGAGAGATTACTCATTCAGTGGAATAAGGACATCTTCTCCAGGTTGGAAAAATCTCCGCTTTATGGGCCTTAAAATGCTTTATGGATGATTTTTATCCTTGAGATTGCAGCCAGGTTTTGCATGGCACGAGAATGTCTGCAAAATAGGCATACCCTTCGGCGACGGCAAGATGTACGAATGTGACACGCTGGAACCCCGAAAGATGGTTAATTTCCTTGTGTCCGTCGAGTGATTTCGCGCATATGATGTATGGCATTTCTGTACTTCTGAGTCCCAAACAGCATGTTGTCCAACGCCGTGACGCTAAATACTGCTGTAGGGATGTGCCGTTGGCATCAGATTGGCTTTTCTATATCCGATGACGGAACGAACCTAAAAAGGCATTGGTGGTGATATGATAGAAGCCCGTAGATTGCCTATGTGAGTCGCAATCATTCTTGTCGGTGAACCTGTTCGACAGCCATAGAATTGTGTCACAAAATGTGATTAAGACGATCTTCAGGAAACAATTTTGACCAATCCCATGCCCTTATATTTAAAGTTCAAAAAAGGAATAATACAAATAAACTTTGGAAAGTTTAAGACCTCTTTGTGTCACAGATTCAATTTTATTTGCGTGTTTCTTTTTAATACCTTTGAATCGCTGCGCCGATGATCCTTGCCTCCCTCCAAGCTCTTAGATTTCTTAAAAGAGCTTTTTATGCACCAATATATTTTTATTGACGAGTCGGGGAATCCCCAATTCTATGCCCGCCGGAAACGCCCATTATGGACAGAGCCGAACTTTGTTCCGATCATTTGCCTGGGCATGGTCACGACCGATGATAGGGTACGCCTGCGGAAAGAGGTACTTGATTTCCAGAACCACATCCTGGACAATATTCTGCTCAATTCCATTTTTTCGGTTCGACAGCCGGGCTGGTTCCTCCATGCCCGCGCCGATCATTCAGACATCAATCTGAAGACTGTCGAGTTCCTGCGGGACCTCAGAGGATTCCAGTTCCATGCAGTCATTGGAAGGAAGATTCCCGAGATATTTACCCGTAAGCACAACGGCAACGCCACGGAATTTTATTTCGACCTGATCCATAAGTTGCTGTCTTTACACCCACTGGCAGAAGATACTCAGTATCATTTATTCCTTAGCCAAAGACATAGCAACACTGAGCAGCGATTCGCCCAGGCTTTTGAGAGCGTACTGGCAACGGAAAGTAAGGACCGGATCATATCCTACAAATGCACCATTGTCCGAAGCCGGGACTTCCCGGAATTGAGTGTCGTAGACTACCTCCTATGGGCGCTACAGCGGTATATTCTGCAAGGGGAGAAAAGATATTTTGCCGCCCTGGAACATCACTATGGACAAATCCTGGATATCTATGAGGACGACGGGCAGGGAAGATTGTACACCCGGAAAAATCAATTTGAAGTAGAAAAGGCTTCGCCTTTTGTCATAGCAGGGGCAAAAAAATAACGCTTCTTCAAGGCACCGTGCCAATACTGGCAACCTCCACGGGGCGTGGTTTTATGAAACCTTGAGAAAACGTTCGATGCAAAGATAGGCAAAATATCAGTATTCCGGTACCATTATTTTGAACGAGGCATGAACGCCTCTATTGTTTCGGACCAGTGGCTTTTCCACCTTTGCTTGCAAAGGCGGGGGTGAGGCATGAAGCGAGCGAATAACCCATACGAAGGGAACAAACGGATATTAGAGGACGAAGCTGGCTACGAGGATTACCGCAGCATTTTGTTGATCAACCTTATCGCTGAGCTTGTTGTAACGGTGACCCTGGCCCAGGCGGAATCCATCGAAAACCCGCCCATTCCAAAGGGAAATAACCATTCCATATGAATAAGAAAGGAGTAAAATATCTCCGGTTCAGCTCCGAAGAGCAGAGCCATTTCAGTATCGAGCGGCAGGATATGATCACCAACTCCTGGATGCAGCACGCCCAGGTGGAGACCGTAGACTGTTTCGTAGACCAGGGATTCAGCGCCACCAATTTCGACCGGCCGGACTTTATTAAGCTGAACGCTTTTATCGAGAAGAACTATCGGAACATCGACTACCTGGTAGTTTCCGATCTGACCCGCTTTAGCCGGGAGGCGGGCGACGCCCTTAACGTCGCCAAGAAGATACAAAAGACCTATGGCATCAAGATCGTCAGCGCTGGCAGGGGAACCGTCTATGATTGTACGGATCATAATTCCTTTTTCATGATGGGACTGGAATTCCTGCTGGGTAATACAGAGAATCTGAAACGCATCAATGACATCAACAGCGGTATCTATGCTGCGAAGGCCATAAGGCAACGATACATCGGTCCCAGGGCCCCGTTCGGCTACAAAAAGGAGGGTAGGGGTCAAAATACATTGTTGATGCCTGTCCCCGAAGAAGCCAGGGTTATACGCTTCATCTTTCAATCCTATTTAAGAGGCGTGCCGGTATCCGTCATCGAGGCTGACGCGCGGGATATGGGGCTAAAAGGTACACGCCATTGCCTGATCGAGCGGATCCTGGCCTGTCCCGTCTACAGCAGCCAGCAGTACGTCAAGGCATATAAAGATCAACCGGGAGGGCTATTTCCTTTGAAAGACCAGGAACCTATCATCGACCTGGTGAGTTGGATGAGGGTACAGGATAAATTGAAAAAAAAGCCACAGGCCCGGGTGATCCTCCATGACGCTCTGCCGCTGCGCGGTGTCCTTTATTGCCATTGTGGTAAGCTGTTGACCGGCGCGCCCAGTCGCGGTAAATCCGGCAAGTATTGGTATTATTATAAGTGCAATGCGACTGGCAGGCATAATAACGTTTCTGCTATTTACGCACATGAACAACTGCTGGAAGCCTTCCGCTTAATGAGCCTGACTCCAAAGATGATCAAGAGTATTATTATGAAAAGTGAACATCTCCTGGAAGTCCGGATGAAAGACAAGGAAACCCAGATCGGCCGGAAGCAACATGAACTGGAAAAGCTGGAGGCCGACCTGCAGAGCCTGGAAAGAAAATGGATCGCTGAGCAGGTGAGCTTTGAGACGTACAACCGCTGGCACAGCGACTTTACTAAGCAACGGAACTACGTGCGGGCGCAGATTGATCAACTGAATAAGCAGTCGGGCGATAGGCATACTTTGCTGGTGGAGAATATTGGGCGATTGACGGATATGGAGAGCGTATATGTTGCGGCGAAAAAAACGTCACAAAAACAGGAATTGATCCGCACGGTGTTCGATAATTCCCTCTATTATCAGAGCCGCATCTATCGAACCCCGTACCTCATCCCGGAGCTGGCTCATAACGAGCTAATAATGAGGCAAAAAGGCCTGCTTATAGTCAATAAAAAAGGGGACTCTCTTTCGAAAATCCCCTTACGTGGAGGTGAGGGGAGTCGAACCCCTGTCCAAACATCATCCCCGAAAGCTTTCTACATGCTTATTCCGGCATTATTTGTCGGGAAACAGCAGGAGCCGGACACACCAATTGTTTCCTTAGCTGGATGGTCTTAAGCAGTAGTCACAGCCTTCTACTGCAGCATCCTATGTTTGTTTTAAGTCGGCGGCGTGGCTTGGAAATAGGCGAACCTGCCAGGCGGCCCGAATGACTATCTAATCACTGATTAGGCAGCCATGGCATACTGAGTATTGCCATTTAAAGTTTGAGTCTTCGAG
>Ga0068860_100005049_pt1 | contig 13428 bp, 6 predicted proteins | sample KBSSwiS32_FD_66597 | JGI IMG/M metagenome (GOLD analysis project Ga0068860, IMG submission 66597) | Switchgrass rhizosphere microbial communities from Kellogg Biological Station, Michigan, USA - KBS Switchgrass S3-2 | ecosystem: Host-associated > Plants > Roots > Rhizosphere > Soil ... | reverse complement strand
CTTTTCTTACCAGGCATTTCTTTCAGCAAAAACTGCTTTTTTTACTTTTTTCACTGTTGTCATGTTCTTCAATATTTGGCCAACAGCTCATTACGGGTGTCGTAACCAGTGGTGACACTTCTTTAGCAGGAGTGAGTGTGAAAGTGAAAGGCACTGCAACTACCTCCCTAACAGATAGCACCGGCCATTTTTCAATAAATACCTCTCCAACTGCAACCCTTGTATTTTCATCGGTTGGATATGCCATCCAGGAAGTTCCAGTGAATAATCGCTCAACAATCCAGGTGTCATTAATTTCAACGGCTCAAAGACTGGATGAGGTAGTTGTCACAGGCTATACCCGGCAAAACCGCCGGGATATTACAGGCTCAGTAGCTATTGTTGATGTAAAGGCAATGAAGACCATTCCCACCGGATCCGCTGAACAGGCCCTCCAGGGGCAGGCTTCGGGAGTAACAATCATAAGTTCCGGAGCGCCCGGTGGAGCAAGTAATATTTTTATCCGGGGAGTTTCATCATTTGGTGATAATCAGCCTTTGGTTATTATTGACGGTGTTCAGGGTAATCTTCATGATATTAATATGACTGACATTGAATCGGTGCAGGTGTTGAAAGATGCAGGCGCCGCTTCAATTTATGGTGTACGCGGTTCAAATGGAGTGATTATTATCACTACAAAAAAGGGAAAGTCCGGCGCCCCTGTAATTGCCCTGGATTCTTATTTTGGATACCAGGTGCCGCGGGGTGGTAATGTTCTAAATATCGCAAGCCCTTCTGATGTTGCCGATTTTGTAAAAAGACAGAGACCAAATACTTTGCTTTTTGCCAATGGCCTGCCGGATTATATTTATGCAGGTCCTGGTGTTGAGGGTGTGGGCAATGAAGGCGACCCCGCTGTTGATCCTTCAAAATATTTTTTTGATCCGGCGAACCCTTCTAATGATTATTTATTACAGCGCATAAATAAAAATGGAACCGACTGGTTTCATGAGGTATTTAAAGCTGCGCCTACGCAGAGTCATAATTTAACCGTCAGCGGGGGCACTGATAAATCCAGCTATTTATTTTCATTGGGATACCTAAACCAGCAGGGAACATTAATTGAAACTTACCTGAAAAGATATTCCATCAGGAGCAATACAGAAGTGAAGATTAACAACAAGCTTCGTGTAGGAGAAAACCTGTATGCGTTTTACAAAGAAAATCCAAACTTCATTAATCAGAACCAGGATAACCCGATCTTCTTTGCTTATGCTATGCCCGCTTTTATTCCGGTTCGTGATATAAGAGGCAACTATGGTGGAACCTGGGCAGGGCCAGAACTGGGAAACCGGTGGAACCCGGTCGCCTTATTGGAAAACACGAAGGATAACAGAGCCAATTCATGGGATATTAGTGGGAATGTATATGCAGAATTAGATTTTCTCAGGCATTTTACAGCCCGCACAAGTTTTGGTGGAACTATAGATAACCAATACTATTATAATTTCTACCCCAACCGTTACCAGGACAAGGAACAGCACAATAGCATTAACCGGTACGAAGAAAACTCGCTGTTTAATAGCAGTTGGACATGGACAAATACCCTCACTTACAACCAGGTGTTCGGGGTACACAACGTAAAATTATTGGCCGGTTCAGAAGCTATAAGTAATAAAGGAAGAGCAGTTGGCGGTTCGTCTTCGGGCTTTTTCTCCACCAATGCCAATTACCTTTCACTAAGTAATGGAACTTCGGGCGTTACCAATTACAGTAATGCCTATGCCAACAGCCTTTATTCTCTTTTTGCACGCCTGGATTATTCTTTTAACAACAAATATCTATTAGCTGCTACCATTCGCAGGGATGGTTCTTCAAGATTTAGCGAGGATAAAAGATATGGTATATTCCCTTCTTTTTCACTTGGATGGAGAGTATCTAAAGAAGGTTTTATGCAGAATATTAGCTGGATAAACGATCTTAAGCTTAGGGGAAGCTGGGGTAAACTTGGCTCCCAGAATAATGTTTCGCCTACCAATGCGTTTACGCTTTATAATTCCAATTTTGGATTATCCTATTATGATATAAACGGATCCGGGTCAATACAGCAGGGCTTTTACCAGTCGGGGTTCGGTAATGTAAATACAAGTTGGGAGGAGGATGTAATCACCAATGTAGGTATTGATGCGACCCTTTTTAATAATAAACTGGATATTTCCGTCGAGAGGTATCAAAAGGACGTTAATGGTTTATTATTTCCGCAACCTCTACCGGCAACAACCGGGGGAGCGTCTTCTCCTGTTATTAATATCGGCGACATTAAAAACAAAGGATGGGATATAAGCGCTGCTTACCATGGAAACGCTGGCAGAAATTTTCAATATACAGTCGCCGCCAATGTTACCACTTACAAAAATTCAATTGCCAATATTCCAGGTCCGGGATATTTTGACGTTGACATAGCGAGGAACCAAAAGGGGCACCCGGTAGGTTCTTTCTTTGGCTATGATGTTATCGGCTTCTTCAATGACTCTGCCGATATAGCAAAATCTGCTATCCAGGAAGCTGCAGCTCCCGGTCGTTTCAAATACAGAGATGTAAATGGCGATGGTACGATCACTCCTGATGACCGCACATTTTATGGCGATCCTAACCCGGATTTTACATATGGCCTGAATTTAAGTGCAACTTATAAGAACTTCGATTTTGCCGTGCTGTTGTATGGCTCCCAGGGAAATGATGTGTTTAATCAACAGAAAACCCAGCTTACTAAATGGGAAGACTTTATGCAAGCCATGAGTAACGACCTGATACACCATTCATGGACAGAGGACGGGCAAAATGCCAAAGCGCCCATTGCTGAAAATTCAAGCAACTTCAGTGAGGATGGCACTTCTTCTTTCTACAAGGAAAACGGATCATTTCTCAAATGCAGGTCTTTAATGTTGGGCTATACCTTTAATTCTGCATTCCTGCAAAAGGCGCATATCAGTAAACTGCGTGCCTATTTCCAGGTAGCAAATTTATTTACCATAACAAAATATTCCGGCCTGGATCCTGAACTTGGTTCAGCCATCGGCACCTTAAATTCAAATCAGCAAAGCGCTGCATTCGGAATTGATAATTCCAATTATCCCAACAATTTCAAAAACTACATAGTAGGATTAAACATATCTTTTTAAATAGATAAAAAATAATCACAATGAAAACATACCACAATTTAATCATGGTCTGCCTGATCTCTTCACTGGGATTATTGTCCTGCAAAAAAGACTTCCTCGATAAGAAACCACTCGGAACCGCAAGTGAAGCTGACTTAACTACTGCTGCAGGAATCAAAGGTTTATTGATCGGCGCTTATTCCATGTTGGACGGGGTAGGCGGCCCGAGCCCGGATGGAAATCCTTTTTCACAGGGAGTAAGTAATTGGGTTTTTGGCGGCGTGGCCTCAGACGATGCGCACAAAGGTTCAACAGATGATGACCAAACCGATGCTGCCACTATTGAAAATTATACAGTAAATTCTACCAATCTTTATGTGGATGGTAAATGGGTGGCGCTTTATACCGGCATTCAAAGAGCCAATGATGTTTTGCGTACACTGGCAAAAGTACCGGCCGGGGCTATCACCGAAGCGCAGACAAAAGATCTGAAAGCGCAAGCCATCTTTTTAAGAGCAGTTTTTCACTTGGAAGCCGCAAAACTTTGGAGAAATATTCCATACGTTGATGAGACTATAAGTTATGAAAGTGGTAACTACAATGTGCACAATACAGAGCCGGTATGGCCGAAGATTGAAGGGGATCTTACATTTGCCGTTGCAAATCTGAATAGTACCCAACCCGATAAAGGCATGGCAAACTCATGGGCGGCAAAGGCATTTCTCGCCAAAGCCTATATGTTCCAGCAAAAATTCAGCGATGCCAGACCCCTGTTGGAAGATATCATTGCCAATGGTGTTACGGCTTCAGGATTAAAGTATGCCCTGGTGACGAATTACCAGGATAATTTTAATGCAGCAACAAAGAATAATTCAGAATCTGTTTTTGCAGTTCAAATGTCTGTGAAGGATGGTTCGTCTGGTTCCAACAATGGCAATATTGGCGATATACTCAACTTTCCTTACGGCGGACCCAATTCATGTTGTGGCTTTTACCAGCCTTCATTCAGCCTCGTGAATTCTTTTAAAACTGATCCCGCAACTGGCCTGCCGTTGTTAGATACCTGGAATGACGGAGATCTGAAAAATGACCAGGGCCTTAGTTCTGCTGATCCCTTTACGCCCTCTACTGCTACAGTCGACCCAAGGCTCGACCATTCGGTAGGCAGAAGAGGAATTCCTTATTTGGATTGGGGTGTAATGCCAGGACAATCCTGGGTTCGTTCACAGGTGCAGGCCGGTCCATATCTTCCTAAAAAAAATGTTGTCTATAAATCGCAGGTTGGTAATTATAGTGATGTCGCGCAAGGCTGGGGTGTTAACCAGGCAACGGCAATTAATTATGTAATGATCCGCTTTGCAGATGTTCTTTTATGGGCAGCCGAGGCTGAGATTGAAATAGGTAGCCTTGATAAAGCCCAGGGATATGTTAACCAGGTAAGAAACCGCGCTGCCAACCCGGCAAGTTTGGTTTATACCTATGTCGATAATGATCCTTCAAAAGGTTTTAGTACTACACCGGCAGCTAATTATAAAGTTGAGCCCTACCCGGCAGGAACGTTTCTAACACGGGGGCAGGACTATGCGCGTAAAGCTGTGCGCTTTGAAAGAAAATTAGAATTTGCTATGGAAGGCCATCGCTTCTTTGACCTTCAACGCTATGACAATGGTACCGGGTACATGGCAGATGTGCTGAATGCTTATATACAGCATGAAACCAGTATCCCGGGATATGATTACGAAATATTAAAGGGTGCAAAATTTACCAAAGGTAAAAATGAATTATATCCCATTCCTTTAGATCAGATTGATTTAAGTGCAGAGAATGGTACCGCAACTTTAAAACAAAACCCGGGGTATAATTAAAATTAACGGCTCCTTAATATCTTAGGGGGCCGCTAATAACCGGCTGCGTGGTTACTTAAATTATAGAGAGATGATTGATGAATTTCAACAAATGTCCAATCGTCGTTCAATGATCAGTCGCAGTAGTGCTTTGATGGGTGCCTGCCTTCTTGCCACTGTTGTAACTCCTGCAAAAGCGCAATCCGCCGGGATAAATAATGATGATCCTGTTGATGTAAAAAAATTTGGTGCAACCGGTAAACGGGAACAAAATGCAACAAAGCCGTTCATGGATGCAATTGAATCCTGTGTGGCAAGAGGAGGAGGAACAGTTAATGTCTCTCCCGGCGAATATACAGTTGGGACGATACAACTAAAGGACAACATTACATTAAATATAGAAGTCGGGGCAACCTTGTTTCTTAGTCAGTTGAAAGAAGATTACAGGCAAAGCTCCAGGGCAATGATTTTTGCACAAAACGCAAAGAATATTGCCGTAACAGGAAAAGGCACATTAAACGGGCTGGCTCAATATGAATACACCGAAATGCGGGGTGTAGATGTTGACATCAGCAAAGAAATTGAAATGGCAAGAGCGGCAGGGATGGATATGCGAAGGTATTACCGGAAAGCTACAGCACTTAATGCTTACATGTTTGTAATAAATGACTGCACAAATTTTTTGCTTAGTGATGTAAGCATCATAAACTCTCCGCTCTGGACCGTAAAATTAAGTGATTGCGATAGAGTATTTGTAAGAGGTATCTATATCTATTCTGATCTTGAAAAGGGCGTGAATGCGGATGGCATTGATATCTGCTCATCACGCAACGTTACAATTTCCGATTCAATGATGGTTACCGGGGATGATTCTATTGTATTAAAAACAATTGCACGCAAGGGGAAGAAGGCAAATCCCTGCGAAAATATTACAGTTACCAATTGTATCCTGTCATCTTCTTCTACCGCGCTGATGATTGGCACCGAAACTGAAGCCGATATCAGCAATGTGTTGTTTAATAATTGCGTGATTCGCAATTCAAATAAAGGATTCGGAATAAATGTGCAGGATGGCGCAACGGTCAGCAATGTTATCTTCAGCAATCTTACTATTGAAACAAATCGTCGTCATTGGAACTGGTGGGGCAGCGCAGAGATGTGTAAGTTTATTCTATTAAAAAGAACAAGCTCTGCAGGTCTTGGGGTTATTAGAGACATTATAGTTGACAATATTATCGCACGCGTAAGAGGTACCGGCACAGTAACCGGCCATATAGAACAACCACTTGAAAATATCACATTTTCAAACGTTCAAATTTTTATGAACCCTGAAGATTCTAAAGACAAAAGAGCGAGCCATGCCTTGCACATAGAAAGAGTTAAAGATTTGAAGATGCTTAACCTTTCTGTTAGTTGGGCAGAGGAAACCGAAAGGAAATGGCAAAACGCCCTGGTTGTAAAGAATGTATCTGACTTCGTAATTGATTCTTTTGCCGGACGGCAGGGATTGAAGGACAGTAAAGAACCCGCTATTCTTTTAGACAATGTAAGAGATGGGATCATTCGTGATTCCCGTGCTACTGAAGGAACAAATATTTTTATTCATGTACAAGGCGATAAAAGTGATGATATTGTTTTGAGAAATAATAATACAAAGAAAGCTAAGGAAGTAGTAACATTCGAAAAGGAAAACCTTAGAAAAGTGGTTGAATCAAATTAATAGGATTAGATATTTTTTCTTTTTATTGCCACGGCTTTTAAGCCGGATAATGATAAATGAAAGGAGTGGCTTTAGCCCAACAAACTATTTGGGCTAGAGCCCACAAGAAAATGATTTTATATCCACTACCTGAAGGTAGTGGCAATGGAAATCCCAAACATTCGGAATTTATCGCTAAAGAAAATCAATCCTTATTTTGGATCTTTCTGCAAAATGATTTAAGAAATTGAAACCGGTTTGAATTTAACTCATTAAAACCCTTACCTGTACCCCATTTCATGAGACTTTACCAACCATTTTGTACACATTGTCTCATTTTTGAAATCTATCGATTGGGCAGTTTTTGTTATCACCCTTTTTTATTGCCACGGCTTTTAAGCCGTGGGTGATGATAAATGAAAAAAGGGCTTTAGCCCAACAAAATATTGTGAGGTCTATACTATAACTATCGGGAGTGGATGTCTATTTAAATTCTCATAGTTCACCTTTACTTTGCATTGTTTTCATTTCTCGTTCCTATCTAATTACTTACCAATAAATACTAATGACCGGTTTGCTTTGTTTTGGGATATTAATAGTAAGCTGGTGATCATTAAGAACATAATCTGGTACAACTTTTCCATTCAACATAATTTTTGAAGGACGCCTTTGACTATAGGCTTTAAATGTTCCACCTTCATATAATGTGACAGCAACTTTATTATTATTCCACTCTTCCTTTAAGATTGTTGCGGGGGCATTATACTTATCTGTCAGGCCTAAGGAGGCAAAGCCATTTTTCACAGGCAGAACATAGTATAACTCATAACCCATGCGTTTTAATTTTACAGGAAAACTATTATTGCGTTTTGCTTTTTTTAATGTTTGAGAGAAATATTCATACAAAACAAAATCATTGCCTTTTAAATTTCTTACGTCATTTGGTTGAATGCTTCCTTCGACTACATCGGCATCGGCCATATTCCATACACCTAGTAAACCCGCATTACGAACTATTGAAGAAGCCTTAAACAATTTTGCATCCTGTACCTGGAACAAACAATCTTCTGTCGGTAACAGGGGTGTTGAACCCCTGATAATCCTTCCATCAGAAAAAACAAGGGGTTTAAGCACTTCAAATTTTTGTTCGCCAATATTATCCGTTATATAAATCGGGCCGCAATTAATAGATCTCGCAATTGCATGAAATATTGCATTAGGGTTATGCGACTGAAATAAATCAAAATCAGGATACACCATTTGCCCGAAGTAGAGTGAATTGTAAATTGCCTGTAACACATGTGCCGCCGCATTACCTCTCTGCAGGTTGTAGGTTTCATCAGCCTGGTAAGGAAAATAATCTTCACTCGTTCTGGCCACTGCTGATGAACCAAAGTTTAAATATGCATCTGCGGTCATGTCCATGCAATTAATAATAGCACCATTAAAATATTTATTTACGGAGCGATACAAGGCTTTGTGCATTGAATCTGACAAAGTAAAAACGGGATAATTATTAACGGCCATTCTTTCCACTACCAACTGGTTATCTACTTTAACAAAATCAAATCCCTGTTCCTTAAGATAACGGTGCCAGTTGTTATAAAAGGCGTTTAGTGAATCACTATTCGGTTTTATGAAATGATAAGTTTTTAATGGCGCATCTTCTTTATCGGGACTTTCCTTTTGTGTCCATGAAAACATAGCCGGAGCAAATTGTCTCCCTAATTCAGATCCCGGGTCAATACCATTCCAAAGGCCGTCGAATGCATGCCATACTCCCATATATTTTACGCCAAATTGTTTTTTTAGTTTAGCAATCACCGGTTTAAAACCATTGGGAAATCTCTTTGGATTTGGCAGGTAAGATTGCAATTGCTTGTCCTTATTTTGAAACCATCCATCATCCACCAACATCCATCCAATAGGGAAGTGGTTGTCTGAAAAACTTTTTGCGGCGTTTAGCAACAGATCTTCATTCAGCTTATTACCATTATCTGACGCATTCCAGGTGCACCAGCCGATATAGTTAAAGGGCTCGGGAAATTTTTTCTTTACACGAAGATTTTCCCCCTTGCCCATTGATTCTAATGCGGTACGGTAAATTCTTTCAAATAACTCAAAGGGATCTTTACCAAATGCAATAGCCATAGAGGGTATGCTGTCAATATTTTTATTGTCTGCATAACTTACTGCCTTACTTCCCCATTTAGTTCCATTGCTGCCTAATGTTGTTCTGAAGCCATTGCCACTTAGAGGCACCGCCGCTGCATATACACCATCTGAATATTGCCAGTAATAAAATTGTACATCGTCTTCGGGCATTTTTGAACCAGCTTCCATCCGCATTGGCTTTGTCCAACTGTTCCAGGGTTTATAACGCCAGAGAGCAACGCCTCGTTTATACTCCGGGGCATCATCAAAAAATATTCCTGCAACGTCGGAAGGGTTAACTGTTTCATGATTTGATAAAGCCCACAATAAAGTAACATCATTAACTTGCCGGTGCTTAACATGTATTAATGTATTGCCTCGTAAGGAACCAGCACCATTGGAAAGCCTTTCTTTATTATTCCATTTGAGTACAAGGTTGTTTTTACTATCAAATGTTACCTCCGTTTTTTGGGCAAAGCAGGGTGACCCTAAGAAGAGAAAAATGTGTACAAATAAGTTTTTCATTGTGGGTTGTTTATGTATGCCTGATGCAATTACGTAAGGGATTTGACATTATTATTGAACCGATTAACTCGTTAACCATGATGTTTTCTGCCCCATCGGGGCCAGGTGGATCTTTTTTGATTTCATTTTCTACCAATATTTTATTCCTGCAGGATATAAAACTAATAACTCCACTACCACTATGTTTTATAAATCATTTGATGATTTCAACCTGGTTTCCTTTAGTTTGTTTGATCTTCAAAATTCCTCCCTGGTTAAGCGCCTGCCATGTGCAGCCTTCAGAATTTGCATCATCAACCTGCTCCAATAAAGTTCCATTTACTTTTATCTTCGCTGGTTTTGAAGTAAGCCTGAAAATTTCACTGGAGGCTGAGTCAAAAGTGGAATAAGTAATTTGTAATGGCTCATAACTGATTTTTTTTATAACGGAGGATGTTCTTAACATATGATCTTTGTTTTCCGGAGCCAGTTGAGGGGCTGCGGCCATAGCCCGCAAATAATGACGTGTATAATCTCCATAACCATCAGTCATCCAGATGTCATTCGTGGGATAAAAGTTTTTGCCATCATTATCTACCATATATGTCGCCCAGTTTAGCTCACGGATCGCATTACGCGCATAAGTGGTATCACCCGTTTTTTCCCAATACATCAGGTCTATAGAAGCCTGGCGTGAAGAATGACTATTGCCCGGAACCCGGTAAGCCGTTTGTTCATCTATGCAGGTAACACCATACTTGCTATATTGTTTATCACCCAACTCTTTGTACACCCACTTTAAAATATTGCTAACCGTTTCCTTCCAGTTCTCATCCAGCCCGGGATGTTCCATTAAATACATTGCATAGGTTATAGCATTTATCTGGGTATCAGACCATCTTGGAACATCTTCAAAAAACGGTCCCCATTTATTATTTTTTGCCGGATAGGTTTTCAGCCATGTAATGGTTTTATCAAATGCTTTTTGGTATGCATCTGTATTTCCTTTTTTAAGTTTTATAAGTTCTGAAAAAAGGCTAAGCGTGCCCGTCCAAAAAGTAGTATAACTGGATTTTTTGATATTTGAATCTGGTCTCTTCAGGTCTTTGTCAAGGCCTTCATACCAAACTACCTGGTTGGCCAGGATACCTGTTTCGCCCGTTTTTGCATTTACTTTAAAAGGCCAGGGTGAATGATCCTGGTCGCCAGTCCTTACACTGTCAGCAAGTGTATTAGCTATTTTTACTGCAGCATCCAGGTATTTTCCGTCACCCGTTTTTTCATACAGGCTTACCAATTCATATCCAAAAGAACCAGCTTTGTCGGGTTGCAAATAATCCTTACCAAGAATCATATCGCCATCATAAATGCCGGAGTGAATCACCATGTTATATGGATAAGGCAAATTGGGCCATTTACTATCCGCAGGAGATAAAGAGTGCGCCAGGTAATAGTCTGCCATATACTTCATGTTTTCAACCAGTGATTCATCGCCGGTATAATTGTAATACAAATTCCATGAAGAAAGCGCCATCATTACCTGGTCACCTCCTATCCCTCTTCTATCATGAGTGGGCCTCCACACCTGGTGATTCATGTAGTATTTCAATCCATTGGAATCTACTTCCATATTTTTCCAAAAGCTCCATACCCGGTTCAAGACAAGGTCATAAGATTCACCCAGGTTTGTTGAATACCATGGGAGTATATTTCCATTTTCATCAACCCTTACCTTATGGTAGATAATACTATCGGGTAGCACTGTATCTTTTTTAACTTCTAACAGGTCTTTGCTTAAACCCTGGTAAGACAAATTCTTTTCAGAACATCCTGTAAACAACAGGAGGCTGGCTAAAAAAGGAATAAATAGTTTACGCATTTTTTTATGGTTAATGTTGTTGGGTAATCCGGGGATGGTCGCTCTTTTTATAATTTACTCAACACCAGCTTATTCATTTCCAGGGTATGATAGATATCATCTTCGGAATGTGAATAACTGATAGAGCTTTGTTTACATGCAAGAGGGATTAGGTAGATGCCTTTTTCAATAAGGGCTTTCCGGTATAGAACATCGAAATCAAAGTCATGAGTTTCCAGTATATCATGTGCATCCTGTGGAGCATCCTCACAGAAATAAATACAGGAGGCAGATGCATTCCTGGATATAACTGCGGGCTGTCCCTTTTCTGCGAAAAGCGCTTCAAGGCCACTATACAATAAATTGCTCATCCTGGTAAGGTGACTGTAAATCTCAGGATTTTGTAAAACTTCCAGGGTAGCTATAGCTGCAGCTGTATTAATTGGATGTGCATTATAAGTGCCGGCAATCAGTACCCTTTTTTGTGGATCGGGTGCATCAAATAATTCCATTATCTCTCTTTTGCCCCCAATAACACCTAAGGGATAGCCATTCGCGATGGCCTTTCCAAAAACAGATAAATGAGGGGTTACAGCAGCAATACTTTGATAGCCACCCAAAGCAGAGCGAAAACCTGTTTTTACTTCGTCAAAAATACAAACAGCTTCATACCTTTCACACAGATCAACCAGGCCTTGCAGATAACCGGCTTGTGGTAACACCACGCCCACGTTTTGTAATACGGGTTCTGTAAGCACGCAGGCCACGGGATACTTTCTTAAAACATATTCAACAGATGCAAGGTCATTAAAATTAACACAATGTACTTTTTGCTTTACCCCTTCCGGTATCCCTGCAGATGAGGGTATAAAAGGATATTCCCCTGGTGAAACCCGGGAGCCTACCTGGGCCTTTGAAGGAAGCACCGCCCTTGCAACATCGTTATGCCAGCCGTTATATCCTCCAATCATCAGGATAATATGTTCTTTACTGGTATAGGCACGGCTTAACCGGATTGCATGAGCTGTGGCTTCACTACCTGTATTTGTTATTTGGATTAACTCTAATGAGGGGATAAGCTTACATACAAGTCTTGCCAGGCTAATTTCAAGTTCATTGGTACTACTACCTATTAAAGAAAGCTGATTATGGATAACTTCCAGTACGGCATTATTGACAGCATCATAGTTATGACCGAGTAAATGCGGTGCAAAAGCAGCATGATAATCAATATACTCTTTGCCATTAATGTCGTAGATTTTGCTACCTTTTCCTTCTTTAAAAATGATAGCAGGATCAACCTTTCTGTTCAAAGAAACAACGCCACCGGCGATATATCGCTTTGCCTCCATTAAAATTTTCTCAGATTGTTTTTGGCTTTCTTTAGTAATCATAAACATTTTATCTTTACTTTGTCGCAAAATATGTTTACAAAATACGGCATTTTTTGTTAACAAAACGCATTTATAAAAGATTGTTAGAAAGTAAAGCCTGAGAGAGATTTTAAGCGAAGTAAAAAGATACAGGCATTACAGACCTTGTTGATAAAAGAATTGCCGGCTTTCAATATTACTTGCTCTTGATAAAAAATACGACTTTATGAATAGAATATTACCAGCGATTATCGCTCTTTTAGTAACTTATGCAGCCCAGGGTCAAAACAAAATTCACTCCGCTGTTTTTGACGATCACTGGAAATTTAAGCCAGGTGATGATACAGCGTGGGCACAACCACGTTTTAATGATGAAGACTGGCAAACAGTTAGTTCGAAAAAAGCATTGGAGGAACAGGGCTTTGAGCAGTTTAATGGTTTTGGATGGTACCGCAGGCAACTTGTTATTCCCGATTCTTTAAAAAAAGACATTCGAAACGGTGGTGGGATGGTCATTAATTTTCAGCAGGTGGATGATTGTGATGAGTTATATTTCAATGGTCAATTTATTGGCCGGACCGGCAGCTTTCCGCCCCGCTATCAGTCAGCTTATGATGCCCCACGTGAGTACGTGGTACCTGTAAGATATGTACTAATTGATAAGCCCAATATTATTGCAGTTCGAATTTATGATGGCGGTGGCGACGGCGGCATCTTTTCAGAAACTTTATCTGTACGTAATATAACTCCTTTTGATAAGGTCGGGATCCGGGTGATTGCAAAAGATGAGGATAAGATTTTTCTTAAACCCCAGCCTATGGCTATAGAGGTTTTCTTAACTAATGAAAACAAAACT
>Ga0068860_100005047_pt1 | contig 13430 bp, 14 predicted proteins | sample KBSSwiS32_FD_66597 | JGI IMG/M metagenome (GOLD analysis project Ga0068860, IMG submission 66597) | Switchgrass rhizosphere microbial communities from Kellogg Biological Station, Michigan, USA - KBS Switchgrass S3-2 | ecosystem: Host-associated > Plants > Roots > Rhizosphere > Soil ... | reverse complement strand
CGGCCCGCGCACGAACGACGCGAAGCGCGCCGTCGAGCTGCCCAGCACGCCCCAGAGCAGCCGCCACAGCACCAGGCCGAGCATGATCTCGCCGAGCAGGATATGGGTGTCGAGCATGTCCCATTCGTGCGTCGCCCAGAGCGCGGGAACGAGCAGGACGATAGCCCAGTGGAACAGGCGGACGGGCAGATCCCAGATCCGCACCGTCATTGTTGCGCGGGTCCCCTGAAGGTGTCGTGGCAGTTGCTGCAGGCACGACCCACGCCCGCAAAGGCGGCGCGAATCTGCGCAACGTCACCGGATCGCGCCGCGGCGTTCAGCGCCCGGGCGGCGACGACGAAGGTCGCGCCGGCCTGGCGGAAACCGGCCGGGTTCGACCAGATATCGGGCTTGGCCCGGGTCCTTATCCCGGCCTCCGGCCCGGTGCCGCGGGGGAACCAGGTCAGCACGCGGACCGAACGGTCGGCCAGCAAGGCCGCGCGCGACCGGATCTGGGCGACGTCAGGCGTGTCGGCGCGGAGCTGCACCTGAATCTCGTGGAGCGCGGCTCCCATCTGCTTGTAATTGCCCTGCCGCGCCTGGATCGTGGCGGCGGCATTGGCGGGGGGACGCTGGGCATAAGCGGCGCCGCAAATGGCGACGACCGCGAGACCGGCAAGCACAATTTTCTTCAACGCGCGACTCCTGCTATCCGCGCGCCGTCCATAACCGCAGGACGCGGCGCATCAAGCCCGCGTCGGCGCGTTCAGCCACAGCTCTGCCGGTTCGCGCTCTGCTCGACGGCGCTGCCTATGACCGCACCGGCAATCGCGCCGATGATCGTGCCGGCACCGCGGTGGCGGCCGCCGTCAATGCCGCGGCCGACGAGGGCGCCGGCGCCGCCGCCGACCAGCAGGCCGGTGGTGCCGTCCGAGCGGCGGCAATAGGTGCGGCCGTCCTCGCCCTGCCAGGTCTGGGCCGCATAGCCGCCGCCCGCGCCCGGTTCGGCCTGCTCCGTATCGTCGCCGGCGTCGCCCTGATCGACGTCGTTGTCGACGTCGCCCTGGTCCGCGTCATTGTCCACATCGCCCTGGTCGACGTCATTGTCGACATCGCCCTGGTCGACCTCGTTGTCCGCATCGCCCTGGTCGACGTCATTGTCCGCGTCGCCTTGGTCGGCATAGGCGCCGCCCTGATCGTCGTCGGCGCCGGGCTTGCCATAGCCGTCCGCCTGGACCGCGATTTCATCTCCATCGCCAGCCTCAGGCGCGACGGCCTGATCGTCCTCGTCGTCCTGGGCAGGCGCCTGGGTGCGCGTACCGGGCGCGCCGTCGACCTGGGCGTCGGGGCTGCCGCCGAACTGGGCGTAGGCCGGCGTGGCGGCGGCGAAGCTGAGCAGCGCGGTGGCGGCTCCGGCGATGATGATGCGCATGGTCTCGATGACTCCCCGAATGGCGAGTCGCCTCTGCGCCTCGCCACCTGCACGGCGTCTGAACGAACCGGCGGCGCATCCTGCTGAACGGCAAAGAAAAACGCCCCGGCCAAGGGGGGCGGCCGGGGCGCTCTTCGCAACCGGTCCGGCGATACACAACTGGCCGGACCCGGAAACTGGCTGGCCCGCATCTAGGCCCGCCTCCCTGACAGCTTCCTGACCGGGCCTGTCAGCCGGGGTTCAACATGATGGCGGATTTGCGGCGGAAGGGCCCTGAGGGGCCCCGCAGGGCCCTAGTTCGCGGCATTTTCGTGGCAATGTGTATTGCCAAAATAATACACGTTATCCCTTGCGCTCGCGCCCGCGACACCCCAATCTCGCCGAAAGATCACTTCACGGGGACGAATGATGGCCACCCAGACCCAGACGACCGACGCCGGCGCGCAGACGCTCACCCTGGACCCGCCTGCCCCGCTGCAGACCGTCGATGCCGCCCAGGCCTCCGGGCTGGTGCCGCTGAAGGACGAGCAGAAGAGCCAGCTGGACGAGAAGGTCGAGTCCTTCGTCGCCGAGCTGGTCGCGCTCGACGCCAATTCGCCCGAATTCGGCAAGAAGGTCGATCAGCTGACCACGATGGGCCGCAAGGAGATCGCCGAGGCGGCCGGCGCGTCCAACCGCTTCCTCGACCGGCCGGTCAAGGCGATCGACAAGGACACCGGCATCGGCGCCGACCTCACCGAATTGCGCAAGACCGTCGAGGACCTGGACCCCGGCCGGGGCGTCAAGCCGCGCAAGCTCTTCGGCATCATCCCCTGGGGTGGCGGGCTCCGCAATTATTTCATGAAATACCAGTCCTCGCAGACCCACATCTCGAAGATCCTCGCCGCGCTCGCCTCGGGCAAGGACGAGCTGCTGATGGACAATGCCGCGATCGACACCGAGCGCCAGAATCTGTGGAAGACGATGGGCAAGCTCGAGCAGATGATCCACATCTCCAAGGCGATGGACGCCGCGCTCGAGAACAAGGCGAACGAGCTCGACGCGACCGATCCGGCCAAGGCCAAGGCGATCCGCGAGACCGCTTTGTTCTATACCCGCCAGCGCACCACCGACCTGCTGACGCAAATGGCGGTGACCGTGCAGGGCTATCTCGCCCTCGACCTGGTCAAGAAGAACAATGTCGAGCTGGTGAAGGGCGTCGACCGCGCCTCGACCACCACGGTGGCCGCACTCCGTACGGCCGTCACTGTCGCGCAGGCTTTGACCAACCAGAAGCTGGTGCTGGAGCAGATCACCGCGCTCAACACCACCACCGCCAACATGATCGATTCCACCGGCGAGATGCTGAAGTCGCAGACCGCCGAGATCCACAAGCAGGCCGCCTCAGCGACGATTCCGCTGGAGGTGCTGCAACGCGCCTTCCAGAACATCTACGACACGATGGACACGATCGACCGCTTCAAGATCGAGGCGCTCGGCAACATGAAGCAGACCGTCGACCAGCTCGGCAAGGAGGTCGAGAAGTCGAAAGGCTATATCGCCCGCGCCGAGGGCGTCGAGCAGAACCGCGCGATCGGCAATGCGGCGGACAATCCTCTGACCTCGATCGAGTGAGGAGCGTGCGCGCCCGATGAGCGACACCGACCTGGTCAATCGTTCCATCGCCCGGCTGGACGAGGTCCTGCACCGGCACGACCGCATCCTCGCCGAGCGTGGCCCCGCAGCGGTGGCGCCGCGCAGGCCGCTGACCCGGACCCAGCTGATCCAGAAGGCGGTGACCATCGGCATCGTGCTGGCGCTGGCAATGATCGGCACCACCGTCGCTGGCCTGGTCCTCGGCGGGCTCGGGCTCGGCGGCTTCTTCTCGATCCTGCTCGCGACCCTGGTCGTGGTCGCGGTGATCGCCTTCTGGAAGCCGCGCGAGAAGCCGGTTCCCGCTTATGACGACGGCATGACCAACAGCGCCGTGGTCCGCCGGCTTGGCGACCTGATCGCCCGCAAGCGCCATCTGCTGCCACCCGCCGCCGCCCGTCGCGCGGACGCGATCAGCGCGCAGCTGCCGATGCTGGAAAGCCAGCTCTCGGACGTCGCCGTGCTCGATCCGCTCGCCCAGGACGCGCGCCGGCTGCTCGGCAAGCACTTGCCCGACCTGATCGACCGCTACGAAAGGGTGCCGGGCGAATATCGCGCCGAGCGCGATGCCGACGGCCTCGACGTCGACCAGCGCCTGACCCAGGGGCTCGATGCCGCCAACAGCGCGATCGACGAGCTCGGCCGCAAGCTCGCCCGCGACGATGTCGACGCCTTCCAGACCCAGGGCCGGTTCATCGAGAGCCGGTACAAGGAAGACGGCACGCTGCGGAGCGAATGAGATGAGCTTCGAGCTTGAGCGCGTCCTTTACGAGACCGAGGATTACCTGCGCCGTGCGATCGGCTCGCCGACCCGCCGCGCCGCGAAGAAACGCCGGATGCAGCGGAAGATGGAGGAGATCGGGCGGCGGGCGCGCCGCTCGGGCTTCGTGGTCGCGGGCCTGCTCGTCGCGTTGCTCGCCGTGTCGCTCTACAGCCCCGGCCTGTTCCTCGCCTGGATCTTCGCCGTGCCGATCATCCTGTTCGTCGGTGCGATGCTGATGTTCCAGCCCACGCGCCACGCCCAGCGGATCGAGCATGAAGCGCGCCTGACGCCGCATGCGTTGCCGCTGCCGGAACTGGCGGTCCGCGCCGAGGAAGGCCTGCTCGACCGCTGCGACGAACTGCCCGGCCGCGCCCTCCCCGCCGCCGACCGGATCATGGCGAATTTGCGCGAGATGCAGCCGCATCTGCACGATCTCGGCCCCGGCGACGAGGAACTGGCCGGGGAAGTCCGCCGCCTGGCCGGCCAGCATCTGCCGCAGCTGATCGACTCCTATCTCGCCCTGCCGGCCCAGACCCGCGCCGCGGGCAGCGAGAGCAGCCGCCGCGTCACCGAAAGCCTCGGCATCGTCGCCGACGAGATGGACCATCTCCTCGAACGCTGCTGCCGCGAGCGGCAGAGCGACTTCGACACCCACAGCCGTTTCATCGAAACCCGCTACCGCGAGGATGACCGGCTGAAGGGCAGCTAGCGCCGCGGCGGGAAGCGCGCGTTGATCCAATCTGTGACGGTGCTCAGCACCATCGGCGCCATCGTCTCCTCGATCGTCGCATATTCGCCGACGCCGCCGGTCCGCGCGGTCTGGAACAGATGGTTCAGGCCGGGCAGCAGCGTGATGGTGACGTCCCGGTGCCCGGCGGTCGCGGCGCGGATCACGGCGAGATTCTGCGCCGGCAGCACCTGCCGGTCGAGCGAGCCGTTCAGCGCCAGCAGCGGGCCCCGGAAATGGCGGAGCGCCGGCGCGGGTTCGTAGCGCAGGAACCAGCGGAACCAGGGATCGAGCATCAGCGTCCCCATCGATGCCCGCTCGGACGCGGGCAGCCCCGCCGCCGTCATCCTTGCATCGGTCAGCGCGGCGGCGAAGGCGGCGCGCGCTTCGGCATCGCTGGCGTCGCTCCCCGCGATCCGCACCAGTTCGGCCTGGAGCGACGCGGTACGCTCGATCTCGGCCGCGCTCACCCCTTGGGATTCGGCGAGGGCGCGGCGCTGCGCCTCCAGCAGGTCGCGCGTCGCCACGCCGGGCCCGGCGAGCAGCACCAGCCAGGCGACGTCCGGATTGTCCATCGCCGCGAGCGGGCCGACCATGCCGCCCTCGCTATGGCCGATAAAGCCGATCGCTCGCCGGTCGATCTCCGGCCGCGCGGCGAGGAACGCGAAGGCGGCATTGGCGTCGGTGGCGAAATCGGCCGAGGTCGCGCCGGCGAACCGCCCGGTCGAGCGGGCGATGCCACGATCGTCGTAGCGCAGCACGGCGATGCCGTGGCGGGTCAGATAGTCGGCGAGCACCGCGAACGGTTTGTGCTCGAACAGGGTCTCGTCCCGGTCCTGCGGGCCGGAGCCGGTGATCAGGATCGCGGCCGGGAACGGGCCTCTGCTCTGCGGCAGGGTCAGCGTGCCAGCCAGGGTCACGCCCGGCGCGCGCGGGTTGGCAATGCTCACCTCCTCGGCGCGATAGGGGAAAGGCGGGTGCGGCGTCTGCGGCCGGCGGAGCGCGGCGGCCCGGGCGCCAGCGGCGCGGCGGACGAACACGGTCTCGTTGCCATTGGCCCAGCGGCCGCTCAGCCGGTCGCCGGCCAGAGTGCCGGTGAAGCTCGCATTCCCGGCCGACACGGTGAAGCGGACGCTGTCGCCCTGACGCGCGAGGCCGGTGACCGGCAGGCCCATCGCCAGCTGGTCGGGGGAATCGAAGGAGGCGATGGTGCCGCTCGGGCCGGTCGACACGCGAAGCACGAAGCGGAGATCGGCAGTGTTGCGCCGCACCGTGCCGTCCCAGCTGCCGTCCAACCCCTGAATGACCGGCTGCATGGGGAAAGGACCGCGCTCCAGCACAAGCGGCATGTCCGCGCCCTGGTGCACCGTGCCATTGAAGCGGTTGCCGGCCGCGTCCCAAATGCCCTCATAAGTGAGGCTGTTGCGGGGCACGGCGAAGGTCAGGCGTCCGCCCGTCACCGCGACGTTCACCACCGGGATTTTCTGCCCCGGTGCCTGGTCCACGCTTTCGAGTTCGGCGGTCAGCGCCCCGTCCGCGCCGGCGCGGATCGTCAGCAGCACGCGCAACTGCCCACGCGGCGTCACCAGGCTCCCATGCCAGTCGCCAGTCCAATTCTCTTGCGCCGCCGCGGGCGCTGCGATGAGCGTGGCGAGCAGCAGCGTCAGGATCGAGATGAGCTTCCTCATGCCTTCCTCCCCCGCCCCCGCACGCAGGCGATGATCATCGGCAGGACCAGGACCACCGAGAGTCCGATCGGCACGACCGACCAGATCGCCGCCGTCCTGACCGGCAATAGCGCCCAGATGGCGGCGCAGGCCAGTCCCGCCAGCACGAATGCCCAGGCCGCCCGACGCTGCAGCCGCTGCCACCGCCCCGGATCGGCTTTTGCCGGCTCGTAGCGGTCGAGCTGGCGCGGAATGACATTGCCGTAGGCGGCAAGGATCAGGCCGCCGGCAATGCCGAACAGCCGCGACATCAGGTCGCCATTGTCGGCTGCGATCCAGCCGAGCGCGCGGGCCAGATGGGCACCGAGCGGCACCGCCAGCAGGACGGCGGCAATGGCGATGGCGAAGCGCGGGTGGCTCTTGTCGCCCTTGAACATTTCCGCGGTCGCCCAAAGCGCGGGCAGCGCCAGGCCGGCGACCAGGGCCGTCCGCAGCTTGTCGGGCGCGACGAGCGCGAGCGAGACCGCCAGCCCCTCCACCAGCACCAGGCCGATGGCGGCCATCGGCAGCGCAAGCCTCTTGTCGATCATATTTCCTCCCTGGCGTCGCCGGACGCGGATTTGAGCTCGAGGCCGACCGTCTGGGCGAGCCCCATCAATGCCTCCTCCAGCACCGACATCTTCAGCCGGTAGATGATGGTCTTGCCGTGCTTGGTGGCGTCGATCAGGCCGGCCTCGCGCAGCACGTTGAAATGGGCGGACATGGTCGGCTTGGAGACGTCGAACTGGTCGGCCAGCTCGCCCGCGGTCATCGGCTTCTCGCGCAGCAGCGCCAGCACGCGCCGCCGCGTCGGATCCGCCAAAGCCCTGAACACACCGCTCATGATTCGATATTTAGCTATTTATCGAAATGAGTCAATCGGGGGTGATCACCCCGCCATCAGCGCCCGCGCCTTGGCCAGCCCCGCCACGCCTTTCTCGATCGTCTCCGGCTGCTTGGCGAAGCAGAGGCGGACGACATTGGTCACGGGCGCCTCGGCATAGAAAGCGGAGACCGGGATCGCCGCGACCCCGCATTGTTCGACCGCGCGGGTGCAGAAGGTCATATCGTCCGCGCCGATCCCCGACGCGGCGAGGTCCACGTTGAGGAAATAGGTGCCTTCCGCGGACAGCACCTTATAGCCCTCCGCCTCGACCGCCGCCCGCAGCCGGTCGCGGGCCGCCTGGAACATCGCCCGCATGTCCGCGAAATAGGCATCCTCCTTGCCGAGCCCCCAGGCCGCGGCCGCCTGGAGGTTGGGCGGGGTCGTGAAGGTCATAAACTGGTGCGCCCGCGCCACCTGCGCCGCGAGCTCCGGGGCTGCGACCGCCCAGCCCACCTTCCAGCCGGTCAGCGAGAAGATCTTGCCGGCCGAGCCGACCTTGACGGTTCGCTCCGCCATGCCGGGCAGCGCGCTGAGCGGCAGATGCGCGCCGCCGTCGAACATCAGATGTTCCCAGACCTCGTCGGAGAGGGCGATCACATCATGGTCGACGCAGAAGCGGGCGAGCAGCGCCAGCTCCTCCGCGTCGAACGCCCGCGCGGTCGGGTTGTGCGGATTGTTGAAGACGACGAGGCGGGTGTTCGGGGTGAAGGCCGCGGACAGCGCGTCCGCGGTAAGCCGCCAGTCCGGCGGCGTCAGCCGGACCAGTCGAGGCACGCCGCCCGCCCGTAGCACCAGAGGCAGATAGGCGTCGTAGAGCGGCTGGAAGAGCACGACCTCGTCGCCCGGCGCGATCAGCGCCAGCAGGCTCGCCGCGATCGCCTCGGTCGCGCCGGAGGTCACGATTACCTGCTCGGCGGTGAGCCCTAGGCCTTGGTGGCGGTTGTAATGCGCGGCCACCGCCTCACGCAGCTCCGGCAGGCCGCGCATCGGCGGATATTGGCTGGCCGCGCCGGTCAGTGCCGCGGCGGCCTTCGCGACCACGTCTTCGGGCCAGCCGAAATCGGGAAAGCCTTGGCCGAGATTGACCGCGCCCCGCTCCCGCGCCGCCATCGACATGGCTTCGAAGATCGAGGTGGGCAGGTTCGCGAAGACCGGGTTCATGACCCCTCGCTAGCCCGCTTCGCCGCAGCCCGCTAGACTGCGACCATGGCCAGTAATGTCCGGCTCGCCGAGCCCGAACCCGTTCCGATTGTCGAGGCGCCCGCGCCGAAGCCGAAACCCGGGCGCGTCTGGCGAATCCTCAAATGGCTCGGCCTGTCGATCCTCGCCTTTGTCCTGTTCAGCGCGCTCTGGGTGATTCTCTACCGCTTCGTGAACCCGCCAATTACGCTGACCCAATTGTTCGACGGCAATGGCGCGACGCGCGAATGGGTGCCGATCGAGCGGATCGACCGCAACATGGTGCGCGCGGTGATCGCGGCGGAGGACAGCAAATTCTGTTCCCATCACGGCTTCGACACCGACGCCATCGCCGCCGCGATGCGCAGCAACGCCGCCGGCAACCGCGTCATCCGCGGCGGCTCGACGATCAGCCAGCAGACCGCGAAGAACGCCTTTCTCTGGCAGGGCGGCGGCTATTTCCGCAAAGGGCTGGAGGCCTGGTTCACGTTGCTGATGGAGACGACCTGGTCGAAGCGGCGGATCATGGAACTCTATCTCAACATCGCCGAGACCGGGATCGGCACTTGTGGCGTGGAGGCGGCGGCGCGGCGCTATTACAATCACGACGCCTCGCACCTGACGCCGGAGGAGGCCGCGCGGATCGCCGCCGTCCTGCCCTCGCCCCAGCGCCGCGAGGCAATCGACCCGACCGGCTTCACCCGCCGCTACGGCAACATCATCCTCCGCCGCATGCCCGCGGTCGCGCGCGCCGGGCTGGACCGCTGCGTCTACGAATGAGCGCTCACCAGAGCGGCGGGACCAGCGCCCAGCGCGCCTTGCGATAGGCGTCGAACTCGGCGCCGAAGCGCGCGCGCAGGCTCTGCTCCTCGACCCGGATGCGCCAGGCGAAGCCGAGCGCCGCACAGATCAGGATGCCGGCAAACGAGGCCCAATTGCCCATGGCGAGGCCGATCCCGGCCATGGTGACCAGCGCGCCGGTGTAGGACGGGTTGGAAAGGCGGCGATACGGGCCGGTGTCGATCAGCCTATGATCGTCCTGCGTGGTCACGGTGACGCGGAAGAAGCGGCCCAGCGTCCTGACCGCCCAGAGCCGGAAGGCCACGCCGGTCCAGATCAAAAAGATGCCAAGCCCGACCACCAACGCGCCCGGCGCGGCAATTCGCGTCTCGGTGATGTGCGCGCCATAGAAAGCGGCGAAGATGCCGGCGGTGATCCCGATGACGATCGCGAGCATCGAGAAGCGGTCGCTCCGCTCCCCTTTCACCCGCGCCCGGTCCCGCGACCAGATGCCGAGCTCGATCACCGCCCAGCCGGCATAGGAGACCCAGAAGGCGGTACGCCAGAATGGCCCCTGATAGATAAAGGCCGGCCCGATATGGTCGAGATGGATCACGTATCTGCTCCTTGTGTATTACTCACATAATACACGTAATGGCGCCGTTCAACGTCAGAAGCGGCGCGTGATGCCGGCGTAGAGTTCGAGGTCAGGCGCCGCGCGGTCAAGCCCGACATTGGCGCCGGCATCGAGCTGGAAATTGCGGCCCGGCGTCCAGCCGAAGGAGAGGCCGGCAAGCTCCTGCGTACTGTGCCCCGCGGGGTCGTCGTCGCGAGTCGCCGCCAGCTCCGCGGTCATGTTCCAGACCGGGCTGAGGTCGACGGCGACGCCGGCGACGCTGCCATAAGCGAGATGGCGGCCATGCCGATCCGCATCGGCGGCCGCCTCGACGCGGGGGGCGAATTCGAGCGACACCGCGTCCGACAGGTCGAAGCCGAACGGCACTTCGATGCCGGCGCTCCAGGTGCCCGCGCCGAGCGCCTGGCCGCCGGTCGGCAGGGTCGCATAAGGCATGATCGCGACCGTGGTCCCCGCCCCGTCCGGGCGCAGCAGGCTGCGGCGGAAGGCGATGAAGAGATCGCCGGTCCCGCGGTCATGGGAGACGGCGCCGCCGGCGCGCTCGCGGGTCCAGCCATAAGCGGTCCAGCCAAATTGCAGCTCGGCATGGTCGGCGATGCCGATGCGGACGAGCGTATCGCCGACATCGACTTCCTCGTTCCGGGTGCCGGCCTGCCGGTCCAGCGTCCAGTCGGCGAGGCCGATTTCGAGCTGCACATGACCGGCGTCGAGCGTGCAGGCCGGTGTGCCGAGGCCGGGCCGGTCGGTGCAGAGCTTGCGCAGCGCCGGATCGGCCGCGGCGGGCGAAGCCGTCGCGGCCAGCGAGGCGAGCAGCAGGACCCCGCCCCTCACCGCGTTAGAAGGGCATCTGGAAGCCGGGCGGCAGCTGCAGGCCGCCGGTCGCATCGCGCATGGCGGCCTCGGCGGCGACGTCGGCCTTGCTCCGCGCGTCGTTGATGGCGGCGGCGACGAGATCCTCGACCATCTGCTTCTCGGAGGCGACGAGCAGGCTCTCGTCGATCTCGACGCGGATGATGCGGCCCTTGGCCGAGGCGCGAATCTTCACCAAGCCGCCGCCGGACACGCCCTCGACCTCGACCTTGTCGAGATTCTGCTGCGCCTCCATGAGCTTGTTCTGGGCCTCCTGGGCCATCCGCATGATGTCGTTGAGATCTGGCAAGTTACGCACTCCGTTGTTTGTCGAGGCTGTAGCCGGTCAGCTCCGCCTCGGGAAAGGCCTCGAAGGCAGCCCGCACGATCGGTGCGTCGAGCACCTCCTGGCGGAGCGCGGCTTCGGCCGCCACCTCCTGCTCGCGCAGCGACGGCTCGGCCGCGCCTTCATCGATATTGACGTCCCAGCTTTGCTGGAACGTGGTCTTAAGAACGGCCCGCAGCTCGCACAAAGTCTTCTCGATTGCCTGCGCATCGACCGCACGGGCTGCCTGCAGGCGCAGGACCGGCGGCGCATAGGAGACGAGCCGGAAATCGTCGCTGAGCTGGTGGGCGAGGATGTGCTTGCCGCTTTTTTCGAGGCGCTGGACCAAAGCGGGGAAGCTGGCCGGGATGCTGAGCAATTCGGCCTGGCTCTCCGCTTTCGGTGTCTCCGGCGCGCGCGGTGCCGCGATCTCGCCGCTCGCCAGCTTCTCGGCGAGCTGCCCGGGGTCGGGCAGCTCCGAGGCATGGATGACGCGGAGCAAAGCCATCTCGCAGGCCTCGAGCGGCATCGGCGCATTGTGCACCTCGCCGAGGCCCTTCAGCAGCAGCTGCCAGAGCCGGTGGATCGCGCCATGACCGAGCTTCGCCGCCCAATCCGCATAGGCCTCGCGCTCCTCGGCCGACTGCGCGGGATCGGCGCTGCCGCCGACCTTGGCGCGGGTGATGCCGTGCACTGCCTCGAGCAGGCCGCGGAGCAGTGCGGAGGGCTCGACGCCCAGATCATATTGGTCGCGCACCGCCGCCAGCATCGCCTGCGCATCGCCGGCGAGAATCAGGCCGAGCAGATCGCGGACCGCGCCGCGGTCTGACAGGCCGAGCATCGTGCGCACCTGCGCTGCGGTCACCGCGCCGGCGCCATGGGCGATCGCCTGGTCGAGGATGGAGAGGCCGTCGCGGGCGGAGCCTTCGGCGGCACGGGCGATCAGGGCCAAAGCCTCCGGCTCGACCTCGACGCCCTCCATCTCGGCGACATGGCCGAAATGCGCCGCCAGCATGTCCGCCGGAATGCGCCGGAGATCGAAGCGCTGGCAGCGCGAGAGGACGGTGACCGGCACCTTGTTCACCTCGGTCGTGGCGAACAGGAATTTCACATGGGCCGGCGGCTCCTCCAGCGTCTTCAGGAGCGCGTTGAACGCATTCTTCGACAGCATGTGGACTTCGTCGATGATGTAGACCTTGTAGCGGGCCGAGACCGCGGAATAGCGCACCGCCTCGATGATCTCGCGCACGTCGTCGACGCCGGTATGGGAGGCGGCGTCCATCTCGACCACGTCGATATGCCGCCCCTCGGCGATCGCCCGGCAGGGCTCGCAGATGCCGCAGGGGTTGATCGTCGGCCCGCCGGTGCCGTCGGGCCCGATGCAGTTCAGCGCCTTGGCAATCAGGCGGGCGGTGGAGGTCTTCCCGACCCCGCGCACGCCGGTCAGCAGGAAGGAGTGGGCCAGCCGGTCGCGCGCGATCGCATTGGCGAGCGTCTTCACCATCGCCTCCTGCCCGATCAGCTCCTCGAAGCTTTGCGGCCGGTATTTGCGGGCGAGAACGCGGTAAGGCTGGGGGGAATCGGACATCGTCCCGCTAACCTAGGCAGCCCCCCTCTGTCATTCCAGCGAAAGCTGGAATCTCTCTGCCTCAAGGGCGTGAAGGTGGCGAAAAGAAGCGGGATTCCAGCTTCCGCTGGAATGGCGAGGAGAAACTGCGGGAAAGGTGGGAGCCGGAACGACCCGGCGCGGAAAACTCGTTACGGCTGCTTCCTTCCGGACCTGACCGGGTTCGCGAGAGCGCCGTCCGCCCGACTCCCGGGGGGCATATGGCAAGGTGGGGCGCGGGATGCAAGCTTACCCGTCATTGCGAGCGTAGCGAAGCAATCCAGTGGAGCGTAGATCCGGGCTGGATTGCTTCGTCGCTCCGCTCCTCGCAATGACCAGGTGCTAGTGCACCACCCCCGCCGCCAGCCGCGCTACGTCGGCGATGGCCGCTTCGGCGCGATCGCCGTGCACGGTGGGCCGGTCGAGATAGACGGCCAGCACATATTCGTGCCCCGCGGGCGTGCGGATGAAGGCGACGTCGTTATACGCCGTGCCACAGGTCCCGGTCTTGTGGCCCATGGTCCAGCCGGCGGGGAGGCCGGCACGGATCCGGCCCGGGCCGGTGCGCGTCCCCATCATCCAGCCACGCAACCGGTCTCGCGCCGCGGGCCGAAGCAGATTGCCCATCACCAGGCGCTGCGTCGTGCCGGCCATGGCGGCGGGGCTGGTCGTGTCGCGGGGGTCGCGGCGGGCATTTTCGTTCAGGCCGAGCTCGTAGCGGTCGAGGCGGGTGACCGGATCGCCCCAGGCCCGGACGCGCTGTGTGTAGACGGCCGGCCCGCCGAGCCGCCGCAGCAGCAGATTGGCGGCCGCATTGTCGCTGTCGGTGACGATATGCTCGGCCGCCCCCTCGACGCTCATCTCGCCCGCGGCCGCCATCTGTTCGGAATAAGGCGAATTGCCCATCAGGTCGGCGCGACCGAGCCGGA